>CEOF01154241.1_pt1 | contig 10439 bp, 10 predicted proteins | sample 361311 | NCBI WGS metagenome assembly CEOF01 (sample SAMEA2619667, study PRJEB7988) | marine metagenome | biome: marine biome (ENVO:00000447); feature: surface water layer (ENVO:00002042); material: "saline water (ENVO:00002010), including plankton (ENVO:xxxxxxxx)" | depth 5 m
AATTTATTTTATTCTGAAGACAAATTTCAGCGAGAAGGTCAAGAGATTCTATAGATATCAGAGTACTATCAAAGTCTAAAATTAAAACCTGATTTTTCTGAATCATTTACCTAAAAAGTTTACGAGCAGATTCTAGATCTTCAATAAAATCTATTTCTAAACAAGGATACTCCGATACATCCACAAAGTGAACATCTGTATCTTTTAAAAGCGGTTGTATCCCTGCTTCAAAATAATCATTAATTCCTCCAGCTCTGATCAAATTTTCAATTGAATCAGAAAATAAGTTATTAAAGTTCTTGGACAGTTTTGCAACGCCAATAAATTCACCGAGGCATTTAGATTCAATTAAATCTTTACCAATTGCAACAATTTTATTCTGACCGCCATCGATAACTTTTACTTCCTCTCTACCACAAACTTTACAATCTACTGCGAGAGCTGTCTCAAATGAAGACTCTAATATTTTTTTTAATAATTCAATAGGATAAACAACGTCTGCATTCATTAAAATATGCTCATCTTGTCTTAAAATATCTTTACCTAATGAAACTGAATACGCTGTATTAGTTTCAAAGTAGTGATGATTTGTTAAAAATGAAAAATTTAATGATGAAAAATTTTTAGTAACATGATTCTTTAACATTTCTCTATGGTACCCAACTATCATTGTTACATCATTTATACCCAAAGCCTCTAAAGCTTGAAGTTGATAATCTATAATACACTTATTACCAACTTTTAATAAGCATTTTGGTGTATTATAAGTATGAGGATAAAGACGGCGAGAAACGCCTGCAGCTAAAATAAATGCTTTCATAATAAAAATAAATTACAAACATAAAAATTAAGCACCAATTATAATTCCAGAATCTGAAATCGCATCTAGAATCCGCTTTGAACAACCATAATCTATTTTCCCAAGAAACTTGTCAGATGCTTCCATTCTTTTTTTATGATGCAATTGGGGGTTTTTAATAGCCTTTCTAATTACACGTTTAAGTTCCCTAGCTTCACTACAATTAAATACAAAATCAATTTGATTGAGACGATCCTCATCAATTCTTTTTTTTAATAGACTTGGAAAAATTTTATACTTCATTCGAGATGTGTAGTACCTAGTCTGAATAATAGGTTTATCCATAATAAGATATTCAAAAATCGTAGATGAAAAATCAGAAATTAGGAGCATTGACTGGGAGAATAAATTCATTATATTGTACTCTCTAAATGGTGAGATACTAATATTTGAAAAAGATTGCACTTCTTTTTCTAATTTATTTTTTAATAATATATATTTTGGTTTTGTCCAAAAAAAGTGATGAAGCTTTATTATAAAGTTATAGTCAATTAGCTTACTGAATAGGGGTATGGTTTTTTCTAATGACGAGGGGAAAAAAGTTGGCGCATAAAGTAGAAAGGGGTCATTTATTTTCTTCTCATTCTTTAATTTAAAATCTAATTTAGGAAATCCGGTAAAAATAGCATTGTATTTTTTTTCTCTTAATGCAATCTGTCTTTCTTTTGATTCTACACAAATCAAATCTATATTTTGATTCAAGTCAGTGTAATAAGAACTTTTTAACCCTATACCATGATATAGCATTACAACAAACGAGTTTTTTCCTTTTATATCGGTTAAAGATGATTTGTTTCCAATAAATATAATATCAAAATTTAATTCTTTTATTATTCGACGCCTTTGCGGCTCAAAGTTTGCTTGAATAATTTCAATTTCTAATCTTGCGGCTTCTTTTTTAAAAATTTCTTTTTCAATTGTAGGAACACTTAAACTCAAAGAAAAAAAAATATTCCTTACCCCTCTATCTTTCAACTCAATTATTACAGGTTCAAATTGAGGAAGATAATATAGATGTTGATGTTCAAAAAGAATTTTCATGATAAAATTAGCTTACGAATTTGTCGCTTCCGGAACCAATTCCTTGGTTTTGATTTTAAGTTTTTTAAATCACTACTCCCTAATAATTCATAAATAGTTTCAATTACACGCCTAGAGGACTCACCATCTAGGTATGGGTGTATATCATTCAATATCTCTTTTCTAGATTGTGAAAATTCTTCTGGATCTTCAATTGATCTGATTAACGCACCTATTAAAAAATCTGGTTCTAAAATATTAATACCTTTTTCTAACCTAGTTTCTGCTTTATAGGTAATTATAGGTCTGTCAAATAATAAAAATTCGTAGGCGACAGATGATGTGTCTGTTATTAGTATATCAGATAAATACATATAATTAAGAATATCTATATCATTAATAATATGGAAAAATTCTGACTCTAATGTTTTATATTTCTCTACTACAGATTTATCCTCTAAATCATGGAATTTAACAAACCAATGGTATATACCATTTTGGAGTTCTTTAATTGAGTCATAAAGTTCAATTGAAGATTTATATTTTGGAGAGAAAGTAGGCGCATATAAAATCACTTTTTGAGTTGGGTCTATACCTCTTTTAATCTTTTGAGCTGATATTATTTCTTGTTTAAAATTATCTAATTTCGGCCAGCCTGTCTCTTTTACAATAAAATTTTTATGTTTCGATGATAACTCTTGAAATTTTTCTGTCATTTGAGGGCCAGGAGTACAATAAAGATCAAAAAATCCTGTTATGTCATAATGCCCTTTTTTTTCCTCACATAGTCCATGAAAAATTTGAACTTTTACACCAGGCCAATAATGAGGAACAACATTCCCTGGAACAATAATAGCATCAGGGTCGTAGCTAAATACCTCATCATCAGATTTTAGAGTTAATCCATTAATCTCAAGACTTTTTGCTGTTCCAGCCTTGAACCATGCAATATTTACTCCACTAATTTTATCACAATAATCTTCTATTGGATTTAAAATAGGAATTGAATATGGTTGAGTAATAAAAAATAAAAGTCGCATAAATTATAATATTTCTAAAATTTCAAATTTCATTAACTCTTAACTTTTCACTTTTATTTTATGGATCATATTTTCTAATATTTTTCAACCACAAGGCTGCTTTTAATCTTCTTCAAAGCAAACTTAACAGTCTTTTTGATTTCATCTAGTTTATACATAATTTGTGCAATGAATTCCAATATAAAACAAACCTTTGTCTGCGAAACAGTTTACCACTTATTTATAGCAGTCATTAAATCATTAAACCATAGAAATGCTAATTTAATAATTACAGATTTTACGCCTAGCTTAAGTAATTATATACCAGAATTAAAAAAAAAGAAAGTTTTTAACAAGATTATTTTTTTAAAACAACGTTTAAAAATTAGACCTGAGTATAATAAATTTTCACTTTTTAGAAAAACTTTTTTCAGAAAAGAATGTATTGAAAAATCTGTCAATGAAAATTCAAAGATTTTAAAAGTTCATAATGAAATATTAAATAGTGAAATCAATCTATTCTTCAATCTTGGACATGTAACAGCTTACTTTGTTAATAAATACAAAAACAATTTTTTCAGAATGATAGAGGATGGCCAAAGGAATTATATCTCTAGATTAGGATTTTTAAAGATTTATAAAAGAAAGTATATTTATAAATCTTTCATCGGGGAAGGTATTGATGATTGTATCAAAGAAATACACGTTCAATCTCCTGATAAGTTACCTAAAAGAGTTAGAGCTAAAGGTATTAAATTTGATTTAAAAAAACTCATCAAACGAGCTGAAAAGAGCATAATAAAAGAGATTTTTTTAAATACTGAATTAAATATTTGTGGGCAGAATAACAGTTTAATTATTACTCAACCCTTATCTGAAGATAGTAGATCAATAACAGAAAAACAAAAAGTAGCTATTTACAAAGATATTATTGATTCATATACAAACGGTAAAAATATTTACATAAAGGTTCACCCTAGAGAAAAGACTAACTATGAATCTTACTTTGATAAAGATATTAGAGTATTATCAAAAGATTTCCCCTTAGAAATATTAAATATTTTTGATGATTTAAAATTTGAAAAAGGAATAACTATTTGGTCTAGTGCATTGGATAACTTAAATTGCATTAACAAAAAGATATTTTTAGGTATCGACTATTTTCCAAAAATAAAGGAACAAGTGAAAAAAATTCACTTTTAAAGTAAATATGAAAAAACCAAAAGTTGTAGCAGAAATAGGTTGTAACCACCTAGGGGATATTAAAATTGCTAAAAGGATGATTTTGACAGCCAAAGTTTACTGTAAGGTTGATGTTGTTAAATTTCAAAAAAGAACTCCTAGAGCTTTACTTTCCGAAATAGAATATAATAACCCGCACCCTAATCCAATAAATTCATATGGAAAAACCTATGGCGAACATAGAGAATTTTTAGAATTCAACTTAGATCAGCATTATGAGCTTAAAGAGTATTGTGATTCATTGGATTTAATTTATTCATCATCAGTTTGGGATGTGCAATCTGCAACGGATATAATATCCTTAAATCCTAAATTTATTAAAGTACCAAGCGCATGCAACTTAAATAAAAATTTATTAAAAGTGCTTTGCGAAAAATATATTGGGAAGATCCATATATCATTTGGAATGACAAGCAAAAGTGAAGAAAAAGATATTTTAGATTTTTTCATACAACATCATAGATGTGATGATTTGATTATATATAGTTGCACAGCAGGATATCCTGTCCCTTTTGAAGATGTTTGCTTGAACGAGATATCAAGATTAAGAAAAACATACTCAGAAAAAGTTAACTCAATCGGATTTTCGGGGCATCATTTAGGAATTGCCATAGATTTAGGTGCCTTTATGCTTGGAGCTGAATGGATTGAAAGACATTTTACATTAGATCGCACATGGAAAGGTACTGATCATGCGGCATCTCTAGAACCTGAAGGATTTAGAAAACTAGTACGGGATCTTGAAGCATTATCCAAAAGTTTAAAATTTAAGAATGCCGAAATTTTAGAAATCGAAAAAGTTCAAAGAGAAAAGCTAAAGAAAAGTCAAATAGTATGGGGAAAATAGTTGCATTAATCCCGGCAAGAGCTGGAAGTAAAAGTATTCCAAACAAAAATTGTAAAACTTTTTTTGGGAAACCTTTAATTCATTGGAGCGTTTTAGCTGCAATAAAATGTAGATATATTGATAAAGTCTTTGTTTCTACAGATGGAAGGCTAATAAAAGATTCATTAAGAAGTATAAAGAGTAAAAAGTTGAAAATTATTAATCGAAGCCCAGAAACTGCAACTGATGAAGCATCAACTGAAAGTGCTATGTTAGAATTTTCAAAATCGACTAAATTTAAAATAATTGTTCTAATTCAATCTACCTCTCCACACATCAGCTACGAAGATCTTACAAATGCTATAAAATACTATAAAGATAGTGATGCAATTAGCCTTGTTTCAGTTGTCCGACAAAAGAGATTTATTTGGGAATCCAAAAATGATTATATCTACCCCTTAAACTATGAACCTTCCTTGCGTCCGCGAAGACAAAACTTTAAAGGATATCTTGTAGAAAATGGCGCATTTTATATTACTTCAAAATCAGCTTTAGAAAATACAAAATGTAGGATCTCAGGAAAAACAATTAAATATGAAATGTCAGATAAGACTTATTATGAAATCGATGAAGAAATTGATTGGATTGTTAACGAAGCAATAATGAAAAATGAAATCATTAAACTTGGGGAAAAAAAGTTTTCAATAAAGTTATTTGCTACTGATGTGGATGGTGTTCTTACTGATAGTGGGATGTATTACTCAGAAAATGGAGATGAATCAAAAAAATTTAATACCCGAGATGGGAAAGGTATTGAAATTTTAAGAGAAAATAAAATAAAAACAGCTATAATCACTTCCGAAAATACAAAATTAGTATACCAAAGAGGTAAGAAATTAAAATTTGATTATATTGAACAGGGAATAAATAATAAGTTGGAAAAAGTAAAAGAGATTTGTAAAACAGAGGGAATAGGCTTACATCAAGTTGCTTTTATAGGTGATGATGTAAATGATACTGAATTACTGAAAGAGGTAGGATTCTCAGGTGTCCCCTCTGATGCACATGCAATTAATATTCAAATAGCTGAATATGTATGCAAATCTAAAGGAGGTCATGGATGTGTCAGAGAATTTATTGAATTAATTACAAATCAATTATCAAATTGAGAATTATACAAATTATAATAAACACCTTCATTTTTATATAGATTTTTATGATTCCCTTTTTCGATGATTCTGCCATCTTTTAAGACAATTATTTGATCAGCTCTTTTTACAGTTGATAACCGGTGAGCTATTACCAAAACGGTTCTATCCTGCATTAAATTTTCAATAGCAATTTGTACTTTTTTTTCAGATTGGGAATCTAAGGCTGAAGTTGCCTCATCTAAAATAAGCAATGGAGGATTTCTGTATATTGCTCTAGCTATCGCTATTCTTTGTTTTTGACCTCCTGATAATCTCACACCTTTTTCACCAACAATTGTATCAAAACCATCTTTAAATTGTTCAATGAATTCAATTGCATTTGCAGCTAGAGCCGAACTTTTTAACATTGATACATTTATTTTATCTGACCCATATACAATGTTTGATTTAATATCTGTATTTAATAATATTGTTTCTTGAGTGACTATCCCCATCAAGTTTCTAAGTGATTTCAAACTAATATCATTGATATTTTTATCATCTATCTTTATGGATCCATTGGATAAATTATAAAATCTAGGAATTAAATCTGCTATAGTCGATTTACCTGAACCACTTTCTCCCACCAATGCAACCATGCATCCTTTTTTTAGTTTAAAACTAATATTATCGAGACTAAAAGATTCATCTCCATATCGGAATTTTACATTTTCAAATCTTAATCCTGAATTAATCGAATAAATTCTACTTTTTCCAAAATCTTCTGCCTCAGAACGCTCATCCAACAATTCAAATATTCTTTCTGCAGACGCGTATCCATTTTGAAGGGTTATGTTAACATTACTTAAAGATCTAATTGGAGCCAACATAGAAAATAATAAGAACATAAATCTTAAAAAATCCTCTGAGGATAACTCTTTCCCAACAATTACTTCCGAACCACCCATCCATAATAATAATACCGCCATTGAAACGCCTATTGCCTCAATAATTGGAGAAGAAATATGTTTTAATTTTGCAGATCTTAGTAATAGGTTATAATATTTCCAAGATTCTTCATTAAAGCGTTTGCTTTCATTTTTTTCTGTTGAAAAGGCCTTAACTAATCTTATGGATGAAATATTCTCCGTAATTATAGCTAAGATTCCACCGATTTGTCTTGTATTCCTTCTCGCTTTCCTCCTTATACTTTTCCCGATAAATTGAATTAAAAATTGAGAAAATGGAATGATCAATACTGCAACAAGCATTAATTTGGCACTTATAATAAAAAGTAAAATCGTGAAAAAAACAATATTAATTGGTTCAACAATGATCTTATGAAATGTGGTTCCAATAGATTTATTAAACGTACCAACATCATTAATGATCACTGATGTAATATCACCATACTTTCTTTTATTAAAATATCTCAATGGTAACATTTGAATATGTTTATAAATATCATTCCTAAGCTTAGTAACCAAACGTAGTTGAATAATTGACATGGTAAGATTTTTTAAATAAAGAAAAAGGTTTTTAAGAATAAAAATAGATATAATTGAAAAACACAATATCTTCAAAGTCTCAATATTAGAATCTCTTAAGATCAAGTTATTAACAAAAACATTCAGTTTATCATTGATTGTAGGTATTTGTTTTTGCAGTAATTGATTATGTTTTTCCACAAGTTTACTGTAATCTGAAAGAACATTATTCACTAATGAAGCCGTCAACCAAATTGAAATACTATTGAATATTACATAAAATAGACCATTAAAGAGTGATACAAACAATACTAAAACTTCTGATCTTAATAGATTGAATACTCTCTTGATATTATTATTTTTTTTCTTCACGCTAATTTCATTTTGTAGTGAGCAATCCCCGCCTCATAAAAAGCCTCCCCAATTATTTCAAATCCTAATTTCTTGTAAAAGTTAACAACATCTTTTTGAGAATTGAGGTATATACTTTTTTGATTTTTTAATTTCTTTAAAAGAAACAATACCATTGCAGAGCCAACACCAAATTTCCTATGCTCTTTTAATACGGCAAATCTCTCTAGCTTCATTCCAATTTCAGTAGATCGATAACGAGCAGTACCTATTGCAATTAAATTAATTTTTGCTACTATATAGATTGCATTAACTTTTTTATCATCATATTCTAACTTTTCATTAATATTTTGCTCTTCAATGAATACTTTATTTCTAATGTATAAACAATCTTTGTAATCCTGATCTGTAGTAACTGTATTAATCTTTATTTCCATTGCCTAAATTTGGGAAACCTAATTTCATAAATCACGCAAAAAATTATACGTAATTTAAAAAAAGAAAGTTCAAAAATTAAATCTGGTATATACATCCATATTCCATTTTGTACAGTTAAATGCATGTATTGTGATTTTTACTCTATTAACAGTCACGAAGATTCAATCCCTGAATTTGTTCAATCTCTTATTTTAGAAATTAAACGTTGTAAAGTTGACACATCAAACTGGGAATTAAATACAATTTTTATTGGTGGAGGAACTCCAAGTCTGATAAAAAGTAAGTATATGGAACTTATCATTAATGCTCTTCATAAAAAACATAATCTAGATAAAGTTAAAGAGTTTACCATTGAAGTAAACCCCGGAGAAGCACCCAAGGATAGATTAAAAAGATTTAAAGATCTCGGTATTAATAGATTATCCATGGGTGTACAATCTCTAGAACCTTCTATATTAAAATTTTTAACAAGGATCCATGATGTTAAACAGGTTTATGATACTTTTGATTATGCTAGAGAAAGTGGTTTTAATAATATTAATTGTGATTTGATATATTCAATTCCAGGTCAATCTTGGGATGTTTGGTTAAGAGATTTAAAGGCAATTATCAAATTAGACCCTGAACATATCTCTGCTTATACACTTACCCCGGAAAGGGGAACTGAACTTTTTAAATTAATTAAAAAACATGAGATCATTATGCCAAAAAATGAAAAAACTGCAGATTGGTTTTTAAAAACCCATAAAATTTTAAAATCTAATTACTATAATGCATACGAAATATCAAATTTTTCGAAAATTAATTATGAGTGTAAACATAACCTTCACTATTGGAAAATAAATCCTTACATAGGTTATGGTCCTTCTGCTCATAGTTTTGATGGACATATTAGATGGAGCAATATTAAATCACTTGATAATTATATAAAAAAATTAAAATCTGTTAAAACACCCCTATCTTTCTCAGAAAAACTTAGTTTAGAAAGTAAAACAAACGAAATGATAGGATTTGGTTTACGAACTAGCCTTGGGATTAAAACCCAGAATATTCCAAAATCATTAATCAATAAGTTTAAAAATAATTTAGAATTCGCCATAGGTAAATGGGGAAATTGTATTATCATTGATGATGAGACTATTAAACTTTCGATTGATGGTCTAGCTTATGGAGATGCGATTGCAGTAGATCTAATGATTTAATTTAAAATTCGAGCTCTAACGAAACTGGACAATGATCTGAACCTAATACGTTTTGATAAATATCGGCATCGAGGCAATTCTTTTTCAAACCTTCATTAACAAAAAAGTAATCTATCCTCCATCCTATATTTCTAGGCCTAGCACTTGACCGATAACTCCACCACGAATACCTTTCACCCTCATCATGAAATAACCTAAAAGTATCTATCCAGCCATTTTCTATATAAGTATCAATTTTTTGACGTTCTATCGGCATAAATCCAGATGTTTTTGTATTTTGTTTTGGACGAGCTAAATCGATAGGTCTATGGGCTGTGTTCCAATCTCCCGTTACAATGACATTATGTCCAGATTCTACCTGTTCATTTATAATTGGAAGCAAATCATCATAAAAATCAAGCTTATACTTTAACCTTGCATCATCTTTTTGACCATTCGGAAAATATATATTGTACAACAAAAAGTTTTCATATTCTGCAATTATAACTCTACCTTCATTATCATACTTTTTTATTCCCAACCCTTCCTGAATGTATAGAGGCTCTTTTTTAGAAAATATTGCAACGCCGCTGTAGCCCTTTTTAATACCTGAATGCCAATAGTTAAAATAATCATGACCACTCAAAATTTCTTCTTTTAGTTGTTCTTTATGAGCTTTAGACTCTTGAATGCATAGTATATCAGGTTTCTCTTGATCAAGGAAGTCCAAAAAACCTTTTTTTACGGCCGCTCTTATTCCATTAACATTCCACGATATAAGTTTCATTTTTATAACCAATAATATTATTCTAATTTTATATAATGATTTATTAATATTCAAATTAATCATGCTTAATAGATAAAGTATTTAAGACAATGCCACCCA
>CEOF01212652.1_pt1 | contig 10437 bp, 6 predicted proteins | sample 361311 | NCBI WGS metagenome assembly CEOF01 (sample SAMEA2619667, study PRJEB7988) | marine metagenome | biome: marine biome (ENVO:00000447); feature: surface water layer (ENVO:00002042); material: "saline water (ENVO:00002010), including plankton (ENVO:xxxxxxxx)" | depth 5 m
TATATGCCTCAGACTTTTCCTCATGTGCCTTTACATGTGGACAGTCTAAATGCAAGAAAAAGTAAAAGGGGCCTTTATGGAGATGTGGTCCAAGTGCTAGATAAGAGTGTAGGCGCTATTTTAGATAAACTCCATAAACTAAATATTCATGAGAACACTTTTGTTATTTTCACAAGTGATAACGGTCCTTGGGGCTGGGCGGGAATTAATGGAGGTTCTGCAGGACTATTGAGAGGGAAAAAAGGATCTACTTGGGAGGGAGGATTCAGAGTTCCGACCATAGCTTGGATGCCGGGCAGTATTCCCAAAAATAAAATTTTTAACGGAGTTGGAAGCACATTGGATTTATTGCCTACTTTCATGTCAATGGCTGGGATTAATTACGATCATGAAACATTTGATGGAAGAGATATATCCTCTAGTTTCTTTTTAGAAAAGGAGTTGTCACATCCTATTTTTTATTACAAGCAACAAGAATTGATCGCTATGCGTAATGGCGCCTGGAAAATTTTTATAAAAAATCCAAATCCTAGAGGCAAAGAATTTTCCGATGATGATTTTCCAATTCTCTTTAATATAGATCAAGATCCTTCGGAGCAATATAATTTGTCTAAGAAAAACTCTGCCATAATAGAAAGGATGGTTGAAGAAATAAATCTTCATATCAAAAATAATTTCTTAAAACCTTCTTTAATTGATTCCATTGCTCCAGCTTACCAAGCGGTGTTCGATCAGTATAATTAAAAAAATTAATTATTCGGTATTTTATTTGAATCGACTTAAAGTTTTGATCAGTGATAAAGCGGACTAAATCATAATATTTCTTGTTTAGATTAGTTAATTGAGCGTTTTTTTATTATGATTCGGGCGATTAAGTATATCCCTAACATAACAAACGGAAGACTCAAATACTGACCTTGATTTAACAAAAATCCATTTCCAAATGCTACATTATTCTCCTTGATCAGCTCTTGTGGTATTCTTGAACCAAATATTACCAAAAGGAAAATACCCCATATCAGACCGCCTGGAGTATGTTCTTTCCTCATACCCCATATCGTTATTAGAAGTATGAAGGTAATTACACAAATACCCGCTTCATAAAGTTGACTTGGATGCCTGATAATTCCTTTCATTTTAAAATGGCCTAAGTATCCTTGCTTAGATTTTTTTATCTCAATAGGGATATTTTCTGATGCTATTAAATTTGGGAGTTTTTGTTTTTTCAACAATAATGGTTTTATATTCTTTTTGAAAATGCTTTCTGCAATATCTTTATTTACTATGTGCTCTTTTAGCTTGATCTCTAGGGTAAGTAGAGGATCATTATTCTCTATATATTGATTTTCATTTATTACTGAAATGGAATGAATGGTGGGAATTCGATCCTTTACTTGCTGCGTCTTAGCACCAACAAAAATGACTCCATAGTTTGATTTCGTAGGTTTTCCAATCATTTCACTATTCATGAAATTACCTATCCTAATAAATATTGAGCCTAAAGCAACGACAATTGCAATTCTATCAACTATTTGTAACCAACTGTGGCCTTGTCTATTATGTTTTGTTATTCGGACTTTTTTAGTTGAGAATTCAAGTTTGTATACATAAAAGTAAATAGCGACTAAAATTCCCAGAGCACAGCCATGAGATGAAAGACCACCTTCCCAAATTTTTAATATGCTAACAGGGTTGTTAAAATATTTGAAAGGCTCGTAAAAAACAACATGACCCATCCTTGCCCCAATGACAGTGCCTAAAATGATATATAAAAGCAGATAATCTAAATTATTTCTCACTCTGCCCTCTGCTCTGTAAATACTAAAAATCACAAAACGGCTGATGATAAATCCACTTGCAAATAAAAAACTATACCAAAGTACAGATATCGCACCAATTTTTAAAAAAATAGGGTTTGGATTCCAAACTATATAATTAAGGTACATTTATTGTAATTTTTTTGAGCAACTTTTTCTATATTCATGATACTAAATTTAAAATTTATATTTTCAGGAGGAAAAGGTTTATTTTCTTCTCTTGGGGGTAAGAACCTATTTTTTCGTTATAACATTAGTTCTATTTTAAATAAAAAACTCTCCATTGGACACTAATATAACAAACATAATATTACGTATTTTGACGAGTGAGGCTTCAAAGAAAGAAAAAATCATTTTGAAAGAGTGGATGGACAAAGATCCAGATAACCAAAGGAAGTATGAAGCCATTCGTAGTTATTGGACTGAACAAAATTATGATCTTTGTAAAGATAAAATTTTCAATAATGTGAAGCGTAGAATTTCAGAAGACAAGCGTCAAAAAATATCTAAAAGTTTAAAGAAATTTAAAGCAATCGACTATTACAAAATGTGGTTAAAGGTAGCCTCATCAATAGTGATAATCAGTATATTTTCGGCATATTTATTTCAAACCGAAATAAGTGCCCGAGTCAATACCAGTGATCGAAAACAAATAATCACTAAAAAAAATCCTTTCGGACAAAAATCAACCATATATCTTAGTGACGGTTCAATAGTAAACCTTAATTCAGGAAGTAGTGTAAGTTATCTTAAAGGATTCAATAAAGATAAACGACAAATAGAATTGTCTGGAGAAGCTTATTTTGAAGTCGCTCAAGATGTTAACCGTCCCTTTATTGTCGTCGCGCACGGAGTTACGACCACTGCTCTAGGCACTATGTTTAACGTTAATGCATATTCAAAAAATGAAGTAATAGTGTCTTTATCGGAGGGCAAGGTGCAAATTGAGGTTCATAATGAGCATGAAGGTTTTCAGGATCAATATCTAGTGGCTGGAGAGCAGTTGGCATATAATAATGATCTTAAAACGCTCAAAAGAGGACTGTTTAACCCAAAAACTAATGCTTGGAAAGATGGTGTTTTATTTTTTGAAAATGCGAGTCAAAAAGAGGTATTCGAAGCATTAGAATTGTGGTATGGATTTAGTTTTTTGATAAGTGAGCCTTTTGAAGATGAATGGCGTATAAATGCAAGCTATGATAATCAAAATTTAGATTGGATTTTGGGATCCTTGGGATATATTCAAGGGTTTGATTTCGAAATATTAGATAAAAAAGTAGTGGTTAAAAATGGATGAAATAAAGATGCTCTCATTTCAAATTTCTCAAAAAAAGATTCTGCACTTTAGAGTCTTAAAGTTTATAACCCATCTGATTCAAATGATGGGCCTTTCAATCTGGCTTTTTCAGGGGGTAGTTTTGGCAAAAGAGAATAATGGAATACAGAATAATAACTTTGAAAGCATTAAAAAAGTAAAAATTAATCTCATTTTAAATAATGATAATATTAGATCAACCTTTAAAAAAATAGAAAATATAACACCATTCGTATTTGCTTATGACGAGAAAGATGTTGAAAAAAATAGATATTTCAATGGCTCATATATAAATCAAACAGTTTATGCAGTGTTGGTCGATATAGCCAAAAAATCTAACTTTAATTTTCGGCAAATTAATCAAAATATTAATGTTCAGAAGAATATCCCACAAAAGGAATTAGATCTCGTCATTTCTAAACAAGAACGGAGTGTATCAGGGATTGTATACGATGAAAATAATGAGGGATTACCAGGGGTAAATGTTGTAATTAAGGGTACGTCCTCCGGAACTATAACCGACTATGAAGGTTATTACCAACTGAACGTTCCTGATGAAAATATTACTTTAGTATTTAGCGCTATAGGTTATGATGATCAAGAGATTTTGGTTGGTGCACGGTCCGTAATAGATGTTATATTGGGCGTTAATGTAAAAGAGTTAGAGGAGGTTGTAGTAATGGGATATGGCACTCAGATTAAACGTAAAATGACAAGTTCTGTTTCTAGGGTTAATGTTGAGAAGTTAAATTCTGCTGCTACTAACTCATTTGAAGGAGGATTGCAGGGGATTGTTCCGGGAGTCCAAGTAACTACAAGTAGTGCCTTGGGAGGTTCCGCTATCCGGGTACGTATCAGGGGCACCTCATCTGTCAGCGCAAATAGTGAACCACTCTATGTGATAGATGGAATTCCAATTGAAAGTGGAGAAATTAGCACATCTCAACCGGGAGGAGGCATACAAGAATGGAATTTACAACAAGCGGCTAATACGAATGTTTTAGCGAGTTTAAATCCAGCAGATATAGAATCCATGGAAGTCTTAAAAGATGCAGCTGCAGCTGCAATATATGGTTCTAGGGGGGCAAATGGGGTTGTATTGATAACTACTAAAAATGGGAAATCTGGGGATACTCAAGTTTCGGTATCTGGTTCATTTGGGCTGTCAGAGGCCACCAACAAAATTGATTTACTAAATGCCGAGCAATATTTAATTTTAGCTAAAAAGGCATGGTATAATTCTGGTTTCGATATAGCTGATTTTTGGGCTAATAGCGGCGTATTGGTTGACGGTCTAACTCAGGAGCAAGCAGAGCGTACAGATACTGATTGGGTTGATCAAGTTTTACAAGTAGGGCAAGTCGCCGATTACAATGTTTCTATTTCAGGAGGCAGTGAAAAAACTACTTTTTTTTTAAGCGCAAATGTTAAAGATCAAACCACCATTTTAAGAGGGAATAAATATCAACGATTTGGTACGCGACTTAATGTTGACCATGAAATAAATGAAAAGCTTTCGATAGGTGGGCGTTTGATGCTTACCTATATTAACGATAAGCAAGTTCCCACCAATTGGGCTGGTGGTGTAAGTAATGTCTCTGAAATGCTTCCTATTTGGCCAGTGAGAAAAGAAGATGGATCATATTTTAATGTTTCTGACGAACAACCAGTTGCGGGTGTTGATTTAAGAACAATTAATTTAAAAAGTAATCAAATATTAGGTAACTGGTATTTTAAGTATCAAATTCTAGATGCATTGAGTTTCAGATCAGAGCTCGGTAGTAATTTATTGTTCAATGATGATTTTCATTTTCGCGATGGTCAAATTACGAGCCATGGTAGATCTGTAGCATCTACAGTTAATGGAAAGCGTATGGGTTATAATTGGAAGAATATTGTGAATTTCACAAAAACTTTTGGTCAGCATAACTTAGATCTCTTGGGGGCATCAGAAATGCAATCTTATACGTCTAAATTAAATTCTGTATTTGGGGATACGTTTATCAATTCTACTCTTACCAGACCTCAAGATGCAGCCATCATCAATGCTGCGAATAGTGAATCAACTTACTCGTTTTTGTCTTATATAAGTCGTGTAAATTATGACTTTCAAGATCGTTATATTTTATCTGTAAGTTTCAGGGCCGATGGCTCTTCTCGGTTTGGTCCAGATAACAGATGGGGATATTTTCCTGCTGTTTCACTTGGATGGGTATTAAGCGATGAAGACTTTTTTTCCACGCTTTCTACGGTTGTAAATTTTTTGAAAATTCGTATGAGTTATGGATTGGTAGGTAATTCTGAAATTGGGGACTACTCGTATCTTTCTACTTACGGAACATCAACCTATAATGCCAATACGGGTTTGGGTATTTCTAATGTTGGGGATGATGAGCTCGGTTGGGAAACTACATCTCAACTTAATTTAGGTATCACTTTCGAGATTTTAGAAGGGAGAATTAGTGGAGAGTTTGATGTTTACGATAAGACAACTAATGATTTACTTTTGCCCTTTCCGGTATCACAAATGACCGGTGTTTCGTTGGTGACAAGAAATGCTGGTACATTGACGAATAAAGGTTATGATTTAGTGATTAACTCTGTTAACGTCAATAGAAGTTCATTCAAATGGTCGAGTACTGTTACTCTGAATTACAATGAAAACTTAGTTACCAGTCTTGGCGATGAACTTATTGAAGATGGCATCTCTGCGAGTCTTGGCTTAGGAGGTATTTCAATTTTTCCTGGTTATCCCGTCGGTGTAAATCAGTTAGTTGAGTGGGTTGGGGTAGATCAAATTACAGGTGAAGATACTTATAAGGATTTGGAGGGAAATTTATTGAGTTACAGTCAAGCAATTGAAGATTATGGTAGCTTTGCACTTTTCGAACAGGCCAACAGACGACCTATGGGGAATCCTTGGCCAAATTATACAGGAGGTTTAGAAAATAGATTTAGCTTTAAAAAATTTTATGGGAGTGTTCTTTTCACTTTTGCTACAGGCCAAACCTATGAAGATGGATACATGAAGGCCTTAACACAACCTTTTGGTGGGAATAAACTAAATCCACCAACTCACATGTTGAACTCATGGAGCTCACCAGATGGTAACACATCTAATGTCTCACAGGTAAATACTAGCAATGTTTTCTGGGAGGGAACCTCTGAGCACCTTTATAGCACAGATTATTTAAGATTAAGAGATTTGACAATAGGATATAAAATAACTACCCGAGGCACGAAAGTAAAGGGGTTTGACTTATCCTTAAAATTGGTCAATGCCCTAACTTTTACCAAGGCGCCTAATTTTTTCTGGGATCCTGAATTTACTGGTGTTGTACAAAGTCGTCAAGGTAATAATATTGGAGCAGGAGGAGCTTTTAAGCAATCTCCGCAAGCAAAATCAATAATTTTGGGTCTAGTTATTAATCTATAATTATGTTTAGGATGAAAAAGTTAGTTATAATATTTGTTTATACTATTTTTTGGTCATGCGGAGATGATTTTTTAGATAATCCTCCCAATATCGGATTGACTCCAGATAAATTAACTGATTTGGCTTCTGCTCAGGCATTATTATATGGGGCATATGCTCAAATTAGGCCATTTGTGAGTCAGTCAGCGTTGTATTCTGCGGGAATGATGCGAGATGTTGTCAATAGAAATAGGGGAGAGTACGATAATTTTTATGGTCATGAAATAGGCACCAATATGACTTCCTGGCAATATACATCTGGGTTCACAGCTCTTGGAACCGTAAATAAAATTTTTGCAGATGACTTGGCTAATACGGCAGCGACGGATGCGGAGAAGTCAGCAGTACTTGCAGATGCTCATTTTTTAAGAGCATTGATCTATTTTGATTTAAATAATTACTGGGGAGATCCTATTACAGATTACACTGTACCTTTACTTGAGTTACCCTTGAGCATAGACGATCGGGTATCATGTGCAAAAACTTCCGAGCTCAGTGCATTCATTGAATCTGAAATTGAGAATGCCAGAGCTCATTTCCAAGAAGCATCATCTGGTATTTCGAACTATTATGCAGCTACTGCACTTGCAGCTAGGATTTACTTTTTTCACGAAAAATACGACTCGGCATATGCTCGAGCCAATGAAGTAATTACGAGCGGTCAATATTCATTAGAGTCTGACGTAACAGAAGTTTTTACTGCACCAGGGAATTCAAATGAAATTATATTCAAAATCATGTTCAATTCTGTGGATGGCTCAGGAGTGAGCCCTTCTGCCCGTATTTTTGAGGCTTATCAAGCCTCACCAACTTTAGGTTTTTATAGTATGAACACCAATGGGGTAGCTGCCGAAATGATTATGGATGAAGAAGATTCCCGTTATACGGGTCTTTATTCTTCAGATGATAACTATGTCTATGTTGAAAAATATACTACTGATCAAATGCATTATCAATACATTCGATTGGCTGAAATGCATTTAACTAGAGCAGAAGCCAATATTATGATTAATGGCTCTGTAAATCAACAAGATGTTGATGATATTAATGTACTAAGAAATAGGGCTAAGCCATCTTCAGCATTAACTTCTATTCCTACAAAAGATCAAGCACTTAATATGCTTTTTGAAGATCGCACTAAGGAATTAGCTTTTGAGTTGGGAGATCATTTTCTCAATACTAAGCGTTTGAAATTTGGAATTATTAGAACTCAAGACGAAGGAGAGGGATTTAAAACATATGCAGAATGGATAGAATTATTGTTGTATCCATTCCCTGGAAACGAAGTGGATATACATGGTTTAACTAGATCAGGAAATTAATGGAGATCAAAAAAATTATTGCGGCATTTGCTATAATTTGCCTATTTAAATGTGATGAAAAGTGGCCTATTAACGAGGAATTACTGAGTAGTAATTCACCTGATATTTCAGGTTCTTGGTCAATTTCTAGTGTAGAGCAGAATGAGATAGATATTTCGAACAATTATAATTTTAACTCATTTGAAATTGTCTTAAACTATGCTAATGGTCTTCCGTCAGATTTTTCGATAAATTCTGACGGTCCAGTACCATTTCCAGCTACGCAGAGTACAGGTTCGTGGCATTTTGATAATGAATTATATCCAAGTGAGATGTATTTCGTTTACGGAGATACTGCTATATCGACAGTAGACCAACCTTTATTGACTACCGGAAATGATGAACTTCATTTAGAGTTTAATTTGGGTTGTAGTGATGTTTCATATATCTATCATTTTACTAAAAATAGCACATTGTGAGAATCATGAGTTCATTATTAAAAAAGATGTTACAAAAAAAGTTTTGGTCGCCGGTTGTCATAAGTGGAACTGTTGTCTTGATAGCTTTTTTTCTAACTAGATGTTTTGATATCATTTCTTTTGAACAACCCGAGACAGCAATTGCTGGGGAAACAATATCCATTAAATTAGACATTGAAGTATTGGAGGATAATTTTAATCCTGGAAATGTTGGCGGCACAATGCCAGTGGTTGGATTTTTGGCACCAAAGTCGTGGAATGCCGGGGCAAATACAGTTATGAGTATTGCGAGTGAGGTTTATAATAGTACCATGAGTCCAATGGTTGAAGGAGCCATTGAGGGTAAAGGTGGAAAGCCATGGTCAGAAACTTTAACCTTTAATTACGGGACAGGTGAAAACTATGATCCAACTAAAATGGAATGGGTAATGTTTATGGCAGATGAACCTTATGATCATAATCCTGCCTATCTTCCCATATATGGAACTGTGAATATTGAAACTGTTGTAGGACCAAATAATATTACCGCTCAATTAGGATATTTTATTGGAGAAAATGATAATGGAATTTGGGAGCTAAATGAAAATCAAGATTTTAGATTAGGGGATTGTATTGAAATTACGGGTGGTACTGGAGCACCTATAAACTATTGTGGTCCAGAACCTGCACCTGGGACGAGTGTTATAAGTCCTGATGTTTTTAGTTATAATGATTTGTTAAAAATCACTTTTGATGCCTCGATAGGAGCAAATGAGGGAGTAACAAAACTCAGTGGAGCTAGTTTTGTTTATTTATGTGCAGAGGCTACATTAGATGATGGAACAGTAATATCAGTTTGTGATAAGACTGATAAAACAGCTTTAAATTTTATTGGAGGTGATATTTGGGAAGTTACTATCTGGCCAAAAGATATTTTTGAATTAAATTTTTCTGATCAAATAATTATGATTACTTATAATTTTCAAGATAAAAATGGGAATAATATTGTTAGAGATTTCTCAACTGGTGAAAATTTTACAATGTTTGCATCCTGTCAATAAATGCATAATATTTTTATAATATTTATGAAATTCCTAATTAGCTATATCGTTTTATTTATTTCATTTTTATCAGCAGCCCAAACTTTTACCAATCCTATTTTACCTGGGGCCTATCCAGATCCCTCTGTTTGTCAAGCTCAAGGGAATTATTACATAGTTAACTCATCTTTCGAATACTTTCCAGGGCTGCCTATTCACAAAAGCAAGGACTTGGTAAATTGGGGGTTGATCGGATATGGTCTAGACAGAGAGGATCAATGTAATGGAACAAATAACTTACTTGATGTCCAAAGCAATGGTGGTATTCATGCACCTACCATACGTTATCATGATGGCACTTTCTATATAATTACCACCAACATATACAGTCCGACTGTCGGTCCTACGCAGTTCATTAACTTTATAATCACAGCTAAAGATCCTGCTGGGTCATGGTCTAAACCTCACATTATTGATGGGGCACCAGGAATTGATCCTGATTTATTTTTTGATGATGATGGCACTGTTTGGTTTGTTGGAACCCATGACAAAGGGGATAAAAATGCTAATGGGATTGGGGAGTTGTGGGTACAAGAATTGGATCTCACCAAGTGGCAACTGAAAGGTGAGAGAACCTCTGTTTGGACAGGAGCTTGTGGTGGCTGTTGTTTGGAAGGGCCTCATATGTATAAAAGAAATGGAGTTTATTACTTGATGGCTGCTGAGGGCGGAACTTCTTTTAATCATGCGGTAATGATTTCCGCGAGTGACAAAATTACCGGGCCTTATGATTCTAATCCGAGAAATCCTATTCTCACCTCGAGGCATTTATCTAAAGATAATTGGGTACACAGTACAGGGCATGCCGATTTGGTTAATGTCCCAGATGGGAGATGGTTTATGGTCGCCTTGGGTAAGCGTGGGGATGTGCAACAAGAATCTAATATGGGTAGAGAGACCCACTTAGTACCGGTCTTGTGGGAAAAAGCAACGGTACGATGGGAGCAAGTTAGTGATGATGAATGGAAACC
>CEOF01199270.1_pt1 | contig 10419 bp, 10 predicted proteins | sample 361311 | NCBI WGS metagenome assembly CEOF01 (sample SAMEA2619667, study PRJEB7988) | marine metagenome | biome: marine biome (ENVO:00000447); feature: surface water layer (ENVO:00002042); material: "saline water (ENVO:00002010), including plankton (ENVO:xxxxxxxx)" | depth 5 m
AACACCATACCCACCCGGCGCGCCTCTGGCGGCACCATGGCTCCCGGGGCGGACACCTGCCGATTATTGATAAAGATCCCGCCGGTGAGCACCGAGTGGAATCCTGCAATTGCACGCAGGACAGTTGTCTTGCCACAGCCGCTCGGCCCAAGCAGACAAACCTGCTCCCCGCGATGCACGGTAAGACTCAGATCAAAAACGGCACGCTCAAGATCATAGTTGCACGAGATACCGCGGACCTCAAGCAGAGGCCGCGGCGTCGTCAAGGCATCGTCGGTACTCACAGCAGAAATTGAATTCATTAGTTTTAGGTGACTGACTCACCCAGCGTCTGTCGGGTTCTTGAAATCATGCGGCTCAGCAACACGACCGGAATCAACCCTACCCCGACGATCGTAAGTGACCCCAGGGATGCCTCTCCAAGCATTTCATCAGAGGCAAATTCGTAAACGTGAGTCGCCAACGTATCAAAATTAAACGGGCGCAAAAGCAAGGTAGCAGGGAGCTCCTTCATGCAATCGACGAACACAATCATCGCTGTCGTCAGCATACCCCCTCGGATCAGAGGTAGATGGTAGCGCACTAGCGTCTGTCCCGCTCGGTAACCGAGTGTGCGCGCAGCCATATCCATAGAAGGTGAGACCTTCTCCAGACTGGATTCGACCTGCCCCATGGCAATTGCCAGAAATCTCACGACGTAGGCGAACAAAACGGCGCCGACCGTACCACTTAGCAACAGTCCCGACGAGATACCCAGGGTTTGGCGCAAAAGCGCGTCGACGGCATTGTCAAACGCCGCAAACGGGACAAGTATGCCCACAGCTAAAACAGCGCCCGGCACTGCATAACCTAAAGTGGCAACCCGCGTGCCAAACGCCAAAAGTTTTCCGCCATGTAAGCGACGGCTATACGCCACAAACAGCGCAATCGCGAGCGCGATAGCTGCGGCACCAGCCGAAAGCGCGACGCTATTAAACACATACAATTGAAACTCAGGAGTCCAGGCACGGTCGAAATAGATCAGCGTAAGACGGCCCAATACCGCTACAGGAATAAGAAATCCAGCCAACACAGGCAAAGCACACACCAGAAAGGCGGCGGCTGCTTTTGCTCCGCGCAATCGGTACGCCGGCAAAGGTTTATAGCGGCTACCGGCCTGCTGATACAGCTTTTGATGTCGACGACTCATCCTCTCAAGCATGATCAGCAATACCACAAACACCAACATGGTGGTCGCGATCTGGGCACCTCCGGCGAGACTGCCCATGCCCAGCCAGACATCAACGAGACCGGCTGTCATCGTATAGACCGCAAAAAAATCCACGGTACCGTAGTCGTTCAGGGTCTCCATCAGCGCAAGAGACACTCCAATAGCGATCGCCGGCCGTGCCGTAGGGAGGGAGACAGAACTGAACGTCCGCCAGGGTCCTCTCCCGAGCGTTCGGCTCGCCTCCAGAACGTTCACGGATTGCTCAAGGAACGAAGACCGGGCAAGGAGATAAACATACGGGTAGAGAACGAGCCCCATCATCATAATGGCGCCACCCAAGGAACGGATTTCTGGAAAGAAGTAGTCCCTTGCGGTCTGCCAGCCAAAGATCGTGCGCATCAGCCCCTGGACGGGTCCCGCGAATTCCAGAAAATCCGTGTAAGCATAGGCAATCACATACGCGGGCATTGCCAGCGGCAGCAAAAGCAGCCACTCGAAGACTTTTCTTCCTGGAAAGCGGCACATCGTCACCACCCAGGCGGTCGAGACGCCGGTGACGAAAACGCTGACACCCACCCCCAGCATTAACCATAACGTCGTCGTGACATACCCGAAAAGTGAAGTCTTAACCAGGTGTTCCCAGATATCACCGCTGTCGCCGAAAGCAAAAATTAGAACCGCAGCTACAGGCATCACGGCAAGTGCCGCCAGAATTATCGCACCACAACTCCACCAATTCAGAGTGCGACGGGACTGTCTGAGAAGCTCGTGAGGGTTTGAACCCTGTGTGCTGGAGATTACAGAAGCCAAAATGATGGAACGAGCGGAAGGTGGTGACTATGTATCGGGATTATCTGAGTTTAAAAAGCATCATACCCGATTGACGAGGGGACTTCGAATCAAGCCACGACTCTGAATTTATTTCAGAAAAAAAATCTCGGGGCGAACCCCGGGATCTCAATGGAGGAGGAGAAGTTATCGTTATCAGTTGTTATAGCCCACCTCATCGGCCAGTCGAATTGCTGCGGCACGGTTGTCGGCAACCACGGCGAGGCTCAGCGAATCTTCCTTAAACGGGCCCCAGAAATTCTGCAGGGGACTGAGAGGAACCCCAGCCTTTACCGGATATTCGCCGTTTTTCTGCACATACATTTTTTGTCCCTGAGCACTTGCGAGGAACTCCATCAGTTTGATCGCATTCGCTTTGTTTGGTGCGTGTTTGGTGAGGGCCATACCACTCACATTCATGTGGGCACCTCTGCCATCCTGATTTGGGAAAACCATATTCACGGAATTCGCCCAAGGCACCTGCTCTGGATCCTTGAGCATCTTTACCATGTAGTAGTGGTTTATTACCGCGATATCACATACACCTTCCTTAATGGCTTTGACCTGAGCGCGGTCATTTCCCTGAGGCTTGCGCGCCAGGTTACTCTTAAGGCCAGCCAACCATTTCTTGGCCTCTGCTTCTCCATGATGGGCGATCATGCTCGCAGTCAGCGCAACCATGTAGACATGCTTCCCAGAACGGGTGCAGATCCGACCTTTCCATTTGGGGTCAGTTAGTTGCTCGTAGGTCGTGATTTCGCCGGGTTTGACGCGGTCTTTCGACGTCACAATGATCCGGGTCCGAGTTGTCAGGCCAAACCAGTGGCCTTTTGGCTCGCGATAGTTCTCAGGAATGTTTTCCTCGAATCTCGCGGAATTCACCGACTGGGTTAGTCCGGCGTTCTGGATATCTGACAGCCTACCAATATCTACGGTAAAGACCAGGTCTGCAGGACTGTTCGCCCCTTCACTTTGGAGGCGCTCCAGCATGCCTTTCTTGGCAAAAACTGAATTAACCTTTATGCCAGTCTGCTCAGTAAAGACCTCGAACATCGGGTCAATAAGCTTGGGTTTCCGATAACTGTAGACATTGACTTCCCCGGCACTCGCGAGTAACGGTGTCAACCCAATAAAGGCTGAAACCACCGCTGCCCCGAAAACAGAGAACTTACTCTTCATCTTCATTTTCCTATGACTCCTTGGTTGATGGAAAAAAACAATAGGACCGCATCATCGAGATACAGATGACACCCACCTTCACGAAATCCAGGATGACAGTAAGTTAGAACCCGACTGGGCTTCGTGATCGCCTAACTCTGTCCATCATTACCTGCCTCCGAAAACTGATCTCATCGGTTTCCTTTTGAACCCGACTCACGAGATCAAAAATTGACTGGGACTGTCCAAAAATCTGACTCCTAAGCCAACCACTCAGAATCTCCGATACTTTCCTTCGTGGCCATGTGCTTCCAGTCGCCAGACTTCCTATCATCTTCCGCCCCACGCTTTTCGTCTCTGCGATGTTGAGCCTCCAGTCATATTCAGCATGACTACTGTTTTATGGCCTCTTCAGATTGAGCGTCTTTTCGATCGCAACCCGCGCATATCCCATACAGATTGAGGCTGTGATCGGTTAATGAGAAGCCCAAATTTTCTACGATCTCGATTTGTCTTGATTCGATCTGTGGATCCAAAAACTCATGCACCGATCGACACTTGATACAGATCATGTGATCGTGGTGTTCAGAATCCTTTAATTCATAGACTTGCTTGGTTCGCTCGGCATCAAAACTGTGCCTTTCAACTATCCCAGCCTGCTCAAACTGCGCAAGGACACGGTAGACCGTGCTCATGGGAAGCGGACGATCTCGCTCCAACAGATACCGATATACATCGTCCGCACTCATGTGCTGAGCCGTATTCGCTTCCATGGCTTTCAGAACTGCGAGTCGCGGGGTGGTCTCGGTCAGTCCTTGCTCTTTTAAATTGATTTTTGCGATCACCTAAATTTCTCTCGTTTTGAGAAATTGGCGCTGCACTCGGCAGACCACAGCATGTGTTGTTGCCTTCCAACTCCACACAACCATTCTTGATCTCTTCTGCAAGCGGATTCCTATATAATAATACGAATGCGAATCAGTCGCAATACCATTTTTAAAATAAGTACAAACCGCTGAAATTGGCGCCCCAATTCAAAATTGCTAATTAAGATGAGAGCTGGAGCAAATCTGCATTCGTACCTAATGGGGACGAATTGATACCTCCATCTACTCTCGTATCGCGCAGGCCGCGGGGTTATATACGACGAGTCTGGATATACCTAGCTTGGGACCGACTCACGACCAGCAAGCTATCTCCACCACTAGTAGCCCCGACTGAAACCCAGTACGAATCCCGTCGAATAACGCGGAGATTCTGGTTGTCCGAGATACCGTGGTAAAGCAACATTCTGAGTATCGATTTTGAATCGACGCTACAGATCCGAAATTCTCGGCCTTCTTCAACACAGTCTAAAGACAATGGCGGGGCAGGAAAAATTCTTGAAAGATTAGTTCGAAAGTAGTTGCGTAATCGAATCATTCATACAACTCCAACAGAGGACCTGTTTGGAACACAGTCGATCCCTGACAAGATCTACACCGGGCAACTCTGGATCATTCTCATCAAGGGAAATTTGCGAACGACGGAGCTGAGTCACTCCCCAATACGAATCTGCATGGGAAAAAAGTCCTCTATGTAGGCGGCCGTTTCCGACAGGCGCCCCATTTCAGAAATTTCATAGAAAAATTGAACGGCACGATGATCTATCATGACGGTGGTCGAGAAGATGGCGACAGAAGGCTCGACCAACTTCTCCCACAAGCCGATTTCGTGGTTTGCCCAATTGACTGCATTAGTCACAACGCTGTTGGGAAAATTAAACGCGAATGTCAAAAACATAACATTTGCTTTCTCCCAGTTCGCCGGTCAAGTCTCACATCCCTCACGCGAGCTTTAGGCCATGCGCATTCTTGAAAACACGATTGTCGCTGGCATCTCATCCAGGCGAACCGCTATGGCCGAGCACAGCCCGCATAACATGACAATTTCAGATGAAATTGATCAGACAGACCTCGTCTCAATCAAAATTCGACCCGACAAACTGCTACAGTTGATCGAGCAACGTGTGTTAACAGCTTCAGACCTTAAATGCCATGACTACGCCAGCAAGAGTGTTATTCGAAAACTTTGCCTTTCGGCCTGTCTGAAGTAATCCAAACTCACGTTAACAGTCAGTCAGGCATTCGAATCCGTAACAAGTTTGCGATGGCGCGCGAATGGGCAGTCTCGCCTTTGCCGTAGTAGGACTCGTGATTGTTTTCGATGTCCTTTAGCCGGTAGCGGTAGTTCACCATAAGCCCGGCTGACTGCTTCTGGCCGCGCCGACTGACATCGGCAGGAAAATTGATGCGTTCGATGCTGGCGCCGTTCGATAGATGGAAGTTCGCGACGCGATCCCGTGCACCTTCCCCATACTTCTCCCGCATCAGGTAATGCGCAGCCAATACCGTGAGCGGCTGAGAGACCTTGGCAAGAGCGGCCTCATCCCGCAGCCAACTGCGATCGACAAACATACGCTCAAGTGCGCCGGCATCGGCCAAAACCTCAAGACCTTTTTGGACACGCGGATGCTGTTGATCACTGGGGTGTTCGTGCTCCTCCGTCAACCATCGCTCAAATCCCGGCAACGGTGACAGCGTGGCAAAGTGCTTCAACTGTTTGTGGTCGCGGCATAACCGGTCCACCACCCGCTTGATCAAGAAACTGCCAAAACCGACGCCATCCAGCCCGGGCTGAGTGGCAGAGATGGAATAAAACACCGCGGTATCTGCTTTGTCGGGATTCAATTCGCCCTGATCAATCCGCAACACATCATCGATACGCTCAGAAATGCCATCCGTGAGAGCGACCCAGACAAAAATCAGGGGATCATTGGGCATCTGGGGGTGAATAAAGGCAAAGCAGCGCCGGTCAGGCGCAGCCAGGCGGTGCTTGATGTCCTGCCACGAGCGAATCGCGTGGACGGCCTCATGCTCGGCCAATGTCTCCAACAGCGCTGCCGGTGCATCCCAGGCGATTCGACGTAACTTCAGAAAGCCTACATCAAACCAGGATGCCAGCAGATCTTTGAATTCCCGATCAAAAGCCCGAAGCTGCGGGTCTTCTTTCCTGATCTTAAGCAGTTGCGCCCGCATGTCGGCAAGGAATTTGACCCCTTCGGGCAAGTCATTGAACTGCGTCAAAAGACACATTCGAGGAGATTGCAGCGTGCGCCGGAGCCTGGCCTCGGCATCAAGCCGGTTTGTTAAATCTACGGCTTGGTCCTCGCTAGCCAACGCTAACCATGCCCTCGCAGATTCCCGCAGCGCGTCATTCTTAACGCCGTATTCGAACGCGAGGAGTTTCAGGAAGTTGTCCCGCCCCTCGGCATCGAGATCAAGATATACCCCGCCAAGGCGCGCTGCCCGGGCCCGGGCCGAAGCGGCGCCACCCGCCTCGGAAAGACAGTCATCGATTTGCCGTCGGATAAGGTGCAAGTCATCTTTAGGCAGATCCGGCCGCACCTTGCCTGTAATGCGGCTGAGCGCCTCCTGCTCCACCTCGATCCAGGCGCGCCGCAACTGCTTCAAGCCTTTCAGTCCGAAACCCGTCGAAAGATCCATCTGTTACCCCTGACCCCCTACTTCTTATTCAGCAACTTAGGCCGCAGACTGATCCAGCGCCTTGAGGATATCTGCCGAAAGATCCTCAACGTTTTCAAGGCCAACGGAGATCCGCGCGAGCCCGAGGCTGATACCGTGCGCCTGGCGCTCTTCTTCGGTGTAGTTGTTGTGGGTCATGCTGGCCGGATGCTGGACCAATGTCTCGGCGTCTCCCAGACTGACCGCGCGCTGTGCCACCTGCACTGCATCCATAAACCGCACGCCGGCTTCGTAGCCACCGCGCAGTTCCAGAGCAATCATGCCGCCGAACGCTTTCATCTGCTTGCAGGCGAGCGCGTATTGCGGATGCGAAGGCAGTCCTGGGTAATAGACCGTCTCGACTTGCGGATGAGATTCAATCTCACGGGCAAGGGTCAACGCACTCTCACAATGACGCTCCATACGGAGCTCCAGTGTCTTGATGCCGCGCAGCAACAGAAAGGAATCAAATGCCGATAACACCGCGCCCGTCATGTCCTTGAGGCCAACAGACCGTACTGTCGCCATGTCATCCACCGGGCCGATGATGGCCCCGGCAATAAGATCCCCGTGCCCGCTCAGATACTTGGTCATTGAGTGGATCACAAAATCCGCTCCACACTCCAGCGGGCGCTGTAGATATGGCGTGCCGTAAGTGTTGTCGACAATAACCCGGGCGTTATGGGCATGAGCTGTCTCGCAGACCTTGCGTATGTCTATGACCCGCATGTTCGGATTGGTCGGCGTTTCGAAGAATACAAACCGGGTGTTTGGCGTCATTGCATCGGCAAGCGCATCGGGCTCAGTGAGATCAACAAAGCGCACCTTGATGCCAAAACGCGATAGGCCGTGCTCCATAAAAGCGAAAGTGCAGCCATATAACGTTTTATCCGCAATGATCTCGTCGCCGGATTTAATAAATGACCACAACAGCGCAGTGATCGCCCCGATCCCAGATGCAACCGCCACCGCTGCTTCGCCTCCTTCGAGGCTCGCGAGGCGTTTTTCAAGCACCGTCTGGGTGGGATTACCCACTCTGGCATACACATAACCCGGGGCCTCACCAGAAAAGCGCTGCTGGCCTTCTGCTATCGACCCAAACGTATACGTGGCATTGAGATAGACCGGCGGATTCAGGGCGCCATGGTGGCGCATCGGATCGTAGCCCGCGTGAATGGCGCGGGTGCTGAAACCTTTTGGGTCTTTATCTTTACTTTGACTCATGCCCTGATTTTAAGGCTTTAGAGATAGAGGCCGACACAAATCTTTTTGGGAGGTGTCCCAATGAAATCAGGTGGTTGGTGCTAACTTTACGTTTAGTTTCCGCCGAGATTTTCTCCAACGCGTTGCGCAACCCACTGATGAAACTGCGCCGTCGCAGTCTCCATAACAGGTGTGAGCACGCCGCCATCAAAGCCCGGTGAAGCACGCCCCGCCTGCATGCCGGTCACCACGCCAATATCCTCGGCAAACACATCCGTCCAGAACCCGTGCTGGGCCTGCCGCAGATCTCCGAAATCTTCAGAGACTGCCTCGTCGCCCACACAGTAAAGGCGGGTTTCTTCAAGAGTGCGATCATGCGCCAGGGGAATGATGACCATGACAAACAGGTGATCCGCCTGCAGACCCAAGAGCGTATTGGGAAACAAAGCCGGGTAATGCGCTTCCTCGTATAACGCTTCTGGCCAAGAGGGAAACACCGGCAGATGACGGCCGCCGCCTGCGCCCAGCGTATAACAATGCGACAACTGACCGGCAAAATCCTCGTCAAAGTGAATCTCGTGCTCGGCGAGCGGCGAGATCTGATTAAGCGCTGGATGCACCGTCGGCAGATGATAGGCCTCAAGATAATTTTCGACCGCAAGCTTCCAATTGGCCTGCACTTCGAGGCGGATTGAGGAATGCGCCTCAGCGAGTCTCAGGAGTGAGGCACCCTCAGCTCCCCAGAAGGGCTTCCAGCGCTGTTCTAACGGGGCGATGAAGTCCTCAAAAGCAGGTGCATTGCCCGACAGATTGATAAACACCAGATCATGCCACTCCACGCTGTCGACCTGGACCAGCCCAAACTCCTGGCGATTAAAGCCCTCAACATCATTAATTCCCACTCCGCCGATATTTGGCGTTCTGGCGAGTTTCCCTTCCAGCGTGTAAGTCCATGAGTGATACGGGCATCTCAGCGACTGCTTGACCGTGCCCCGCTCACTCACCAGCACATGGCCTCGATGGCGGCATACGTTGTGAAAGACTCGAAGCGTGTTATCACTATCGCGCACCATCAACAGCGGCAATTCCATAAACTCCAGCGGCTGAACGTCTCCTGCGTTTGGGGCATCGCTCGCGAAACCGATGCACACCCACATGGACGAAAAGATCCGCTCGCGCTCTTCGAGAAACTCCGCGCGGCGGGTGTAATAATGATTCGGTAAGGCTTTCACGGTGCAGTATCTGATGAGCCGACTTTAGTAACAAATACTACTCTACTGATTTCCCTTTCGGCGGCCAAAAAGAGGGGTGTCGCGTACAGGTACCTGTGGTGTCGCATCCAACAAATGCGGCCGCTCTCCAGTCACCAATATTATCTACTCTGAGGCTCGATCAAATCTCAGGTATTCGGGAGGGAATAATGGCATCCCCAGAATCACGAAAACACGCGCAGACATACTGGGATCACGGGTTTGTGAGCGCCATTCCCGTGGTCAGCGCAGAGGAGGCTGCCGACCATCGGGGGCACCTTGAGAATGCGGAGCGCCAAATGGGACATGGCCTGCACTATCACAGCAAGGTACACACGGTGCTGAAATCTCCGCTGCAACTTGCCACCCATCCGGCGCTGGTTGATGTTGTGGAGGCGATACTAGGGTCGGACGTCATGCTCTATAACGTGACTTACATCATCAAGGAGCCGAAAACCGTGAAGTTCGTTAGTTGGCATCAGGATCTGACTTACTGGGGTTTTGACGGTACCGAACAGGCGTCAGCCTGGCTTGCACTCTCGCCGGCTACGGCCGAGAGCGGCTGCATGCAGATGATCCCCGGAAGCCACCGGCAGGGACTGCGTGAACAGATCACCTGGGATGATCCAGACAACGTGCTGCTTCAATCACAGACGATTGAGGACGTCCGGGAGGAAGATGCCGTGCTTTGCCCTCTGGCCCCGGGGCAAGCCTCGATCCATCATGGCTGGACGATTCATTCCTCCCATCCCAATACCAGTGATGACCGGCGGATTGGAGTTAACATCCAGTACATCACCCCAAAAATGAAGCAGGTCAAGGCGAAATCGGATTCTGCCATGCTGCTCCGCGGCGAGGACCGTTACGGCCACTTTGAGGCTGACACGCCCGCGGAACAATGGCTGCCCCAGAATGCAAAAGAACGTCTTATGAAGACCACACGCAAGTATCACGCGATCACCGGCTCTCCGAATCCTGCGTAGGAAGTCCGTTATGACTGGTTGCTATCAGTCACCGCTCGAGCGGTGAAAATCATCTTCCAGTCGCTCGATGTCATCTTCGCCAAGATAGGCGCCGGTCTGCACCTCGATTATCTCCAGCGGCGCCTGGGTCACATTCGCGAGCCGATGGACTGTGCCCGGTGGAATATAGGTGGACTGGTTTTCTTTGAGGGTGAATACCTCGTTGGCAAGGGTCACCTCCGCCG
>CEOF01013953.1_pt1 | contig 10331 bp, 6 predicted proteins | sample 361311 | NCBI WGS metagenome assembly CEOF01 (sample SAMEA2619667, study PRJEB7988) | marine metagenome | biome: marine biome (ENVO:00000447); feature: surface water layer (ENVO:00002042); material: "saline water (ENVO:00002010), including plankton (ENVO:xxxxxxxx)" | depth 5 m
GGAGTTGAAAGTGACAAAGATGGAAACTTTAATTCTATGACTCCAGCAAATTTTATTTTAGGTTTTGGGAAAATTAATAATAGACAAATAATAGTTGGTGGTGAAGATTTTACAGTTAAAGGTGGTTCTCCTAATTCAGCAGGACTAAGAAAAAGCGTCTATACAGAAGAATTAGCAATTCAATATAAAGTTCCTTTAGTAAGACTTCATGAAGGAGGCGGAGGTTCTGTTGCCGGTCCAAAATCAGGATCTAGTGCAGATCCTGTTTTTACAAGATCTAGATTTAAATCCGTAGCGGATTCATTAAAAGAAGTGCCAGTTGCAAGTGCTGCCTTAGGACCTGTTGCAGGTCTTCCTGCATCTAGATTTGTCGGTTCTCATTTTAGAGTAATGACTAAAAAAAATTCACAAATTTTAGTGGCTGGTCCTCAAGTTGTTTCAAGAGCCTTTGGTAAAGAATTTACTAAAGAGGAGCTCGGAGGCTCCGATATTCATAAAAAAAACGGTGTCACTGATAATGTTGCTAATTCAGAAGAAGATGCACTTGATCAAATAAAAACTTTTTTATCTTATTTTCCTCAAAATATATATGAGATTCCGCCAGTAATTGAATCAAATGATTTAACCTCAAGAACTGAAGAGAAATTGTCTTCAATTATTCCTAAAGAAAGAAACAAAAGTTATGAAATGAGAGATATTTTGAATCTAGTTTTTGATAAAGAAAGTTTCTTTGAAATGACTAATTTTTATGGCCGCGGAATTATTACTGGTTTCGCTAGATTAAATGGCTTTTCATTTGGAGTCTTTTCTAATGATAGTAATTTTTACGCGGGATCCATGACAGCAGATAATGCAAAAAAAACTTCTAGATTTGTAAAGCTTTGTGACACTTTTCATCTCCCAATTATTACTTTCGTAGATGAACCTGGATTTTTAATAGGACCTGAAGCAGAAAAAGAAGCAACTATATTGCATGGAACTGAAGCAGTCCTTGCAGTTAACGAAACTTCTGTTCCATGGGCAACAGTTTTAGTAAGGAAATCATTCGGAGTAGCAGCTGCTGCTCATTTTGGAAATAATCCATACGTTATAGCTTGGCCCTCTTCTGAATCAGGCGCTCTTCCATTAGAAGGTGGCGTGGCAGTAGCTTTTTCTAAAGAAATTAAAAATTCAAAGAATCCAGAAAGAAAGAGAAAGGAAATTGAAGACGAAATGGCAAAAAAACAAAATCCTTTCTCAAAAGCTGAGTCTTTTTCTGTTCATGAAATTATTGACCCCAGCGAAACTAGAAAGTATCTTTGTAGCTGGATTGAAAAAGTTCAACCTCAATTAAAGGCTAGAATACTAAACAAAAAGACATAAGGAGAAGTATGAAAAACTATGAACAATTTTATATTAATGGTGAATGGGTAAATCCTGTAAATGAATTGAAGACAATGGATGTTATAAATCCTGCTACAGAAGATGTTATCGGAAAAATTGCAATGGGAGATTCAGATGATGTTAACAATGCGGTGAAAGCAGCTAAAGAAGCTTTTGTATCATTTGGTCAAACTTCACCAGAAGAAAGGATAGAAATTTTACAAAAAATTGTAGAGCTTTATATGTCTAGAGCAGATGAATTTGCTGAAGTAATATCTCTTGAAAATGGTTCGCCGATAACTCTAGCAAAAAACGCTCAAGCTGCCTCAGGCATTGGACATTTTGCAACTGCTCTTGCAACTTTACAAAACTATAATTTTGAAGAAATAAGAGGAGAAACTGTTATAAGAAAAGAGCCCATTGGCGTTGTGGGAATGATTACCCCTTGGAATTGGCCTATTAACCAAATTTCTTGCAAAGTTGGTCCTGCTATTGCAGCCGGTTGTACAATGATCTTAAAACCTACTGAAATCGCTCCCTTAAATGCAATTTTATTAGCAGAAGTTCTCCACGAGGCAGGTTTACCTAAAGGTGTATTCAATTTAATAAATGGCGACGGTCCAACCGTTGGAGAAGCTATGTCTGCACATCCTGATATAGATATGATGTCTTTTACAGGATCAACAAGAGCAGGTGTTGCTGTAGCCAAGGGTTCGGCAGACACAGTAAAAAGAGTCCATCAAGAGCTTGGAGGTAAGTCAGCAAATATTATTTTAGATGATGCTGATTTTGTGAAAGCAGTGACTAGAGGAACAAAGCATATGTTTAATAATACAGGGCAGTCTTGCAATGCCCCTTCGAGAATGTTGGTTCCAGAAAATAGACAGGCTGAGGCAAAAGAAGCAGCTAAAAAGGTTGCTGATGAACTTATTGTTGGAGATCCATCTTTAGAAGAGACTGTTATGGGTCCGGTTGTTAGTGATGTTCAATATAATAAAATTCAAGGTTTAATAGAAAAAGGCATTGGAGAAGGCGCAGAAGTAGTTGTAGGCGGATTGGGCAAACCCGAAGGTCTTAATCAAGGTTATTTTGTAAAGCCTACAGTTTTTGCCAATGTTTCAAATGATATGACAATTGCGAGAGAAGAGATATTCGGACCTGTTTTATGCATGATTCCTTATAAAGACGAAGATGATGCAGTAAAAATAGCTAACGACACTCCCTATGGGCTTTCAGGATATATTTCATCTGAAGATCCAGAGCATGCCCTTAATGTCGCCAGAAGAATTAGGAGTGGGAATGTTCATATTAATAATGCCCCAACTGGCATTAACGATCCTTTTGGTGGATTTAAACAATCTGGTAACGGGAGAGAATGGGGAGTTTTCGGATTTGAAGAGTTTCTAGAGATAAAAGCTGTACTTGGTTATAAACCTGATGAGATAAATTAAATAAAACTTGTCCAGAAGTAATAAAATTTCAACTCTTTGGATTGAAGGCAGAGTAAGAAATATAGATCATGTTTGCTTAGCATCTATGTGTGCTAATAATTTAGATGTTTCTCTATACTCCTATGGCAACATATCAAATGTTCCTTCTGGCGTAAAAATCGAAGATGCTAATAATATTTTAGACATTGGACTTTTAGAAAGACTTCAATGTATAAAAAATAAAAAATTAAATCCTCATGTGCCGATTGCTCAATTCAGTGATTTTTTTAGAATCATGTTACAAAAAGAAAATAAAGGTCTTTGGCTAGATACCGATGTATTTATTTTTAAACCTTTCACGTATGACACTAATAAAGTTTTTTTCTTTCATGAAGGAAAAGGCAGAATTGGGTATCCAGTTATTTATTTACCTCCTGGTAATAAAATTATATCTGAATATGAAAATTTGATGACTAAAGATAAATTGATGCCAAATTGGTTGGGTTTTTTAAGAGGAAAACTAAAGCCTTTTATTTGGAACTTAACCAATCAAGAGTACTCTTCTTCTGATTTAGGCATAACAATTTATGGAAATGATGGATTTAGTAGATTAGCAAAAAGACATAACTACTTTAATTTAGCTGGTCCAAAAAATAAATTCTTTTACTGGACAGGCAAGAAGAATTGGAAATTATTTGAAGAAGAAGATTTTTCTTTTTTTATAGAAAATCCAGAAATTTTAGGAATTCATATTCACAAAAAGCACTGGCAAGTTCCACCTAAAAATATAGATAGTTTTTGGAAATGGGCTTATCAAAAGTATGGTGGAGAGATAGAGGATTAATTAATTTATTTTTATATCAGAATTGGTTTTAGAAATTATTATTTTATCATTATCTCTTGCAAGCAAAAAATCATAGGGTACATCTGAAAATAAATCTTCGATATACCTAATTCCTATTGGATTTTTAGCTGGAACTAAATGATTAATAATTAATAGGCCTAACTGTTTATCAGTTAAATTTTCTTTAATATCTAAAACATCCGCGTGATAATCCAAAATATCATGAAATGCAGTTTCAGCTCTGTATATATTATTTTCTTTTGCAATTTTTTCTAAAAATTTAACATGCTCTTTGATCATGCCGTCATGAATTAAAATGTCTGCTCCGTTTACTAAAGAAAAAACATTTTCAGTAATTTCAGTATCGCCAGAAATAATAATTATTTTATCACCAAATTTTATTCTGAAACCCAGAGCCTCTCTAACAGGAAAATGATCAACTAAAAAAGATTCAACTTTTATATTTTCATCTTCAAAAATTAATTGAGGTTTATTCGTAGGTTTGTGTACAACAGGAATCATAGGTCTATTTTCTGGCGGCACAAATTCTACTCCGTGGTGATCGACTCTATAATCTTCATCATTTTTATAAGCTAAATTTATTCCCTCTGTTACATTTATTATTTCTGAACTGCCATAAACAACTAAAGGGAATTTTGCTCCACTAACCCATCTTCTAAGATTTAATTCATCTAAGTCTGCAATGTGGTCTGAATGAGCATGTGTAATGAAAACTGCTTTTATATTTTGAGGAGGATAATTGTTTGATATTTTGGCAAAACTATTTTCTCCACTATCTATTACATAAATATCTGAGCCAATAATAAATGCAATACACTGTGCTCCTTCTGGCATAAAAGATAATGGCGATCCAGAACCACAGAAAAAAATCTCTAGTTCATCAGAATTTATAGACTGATTGTTTTCAAAAATAGTTTGAAGACGAGATTCAAAAATAGTTTTAAGAACAAATTTTTGGACAAAGGAATTACTTAAAGCAAAATAGCCCCCTAGAAGAATAATAAACAAAATTAGAACGCTAAAAATTAAAAACTTTTTCATAATTTTATGAATATCTTAGAAATAGATACTATACTTCTATCTAAATATTATACATGACCGCCTATATAAAATATTTTCCTTTATTTTTTATTTCAAATTTCTTATTTTCAGATGTTTGGATACTACCCGAAGATGAATTTAAAATTAAAAAGTTAGAATATTATTCTGTACAAAACGGTTTAAAACTAAATACTACCTCTTACCCAATATCTATAAACAAACTAAATTCTCCTTCAAGTTACAGATTAGAAACTTTAGGAAATATAATTGATTATAAAACTCTCCTGAAGAATAACTTCTATGATAAGTCAAAAAATTATTCTTTAAGAGTTTCTGCATTTACAGAAACCTCTCCTATTAAAAATATAGCTGATTCTTGGCACGGTAAGAATTCTGTGACTTTAGGAAAGAATTTTTCTACAGATCTTTTCTCAATAAAACTAAACATTTCAATTATTGAAGACGAGTTTGATAACAAAAAATATTTTTTTGATAATTCAAATATTTCACTTGCATTAGGTAATAATGCTTTCGGATTTGGTTTTATAGATCGATGGTGGGGGCCAAGCCACCATAATAATGTAATTTTATCAAATTATTCTAAGCCCTCCCCTGGTTTCTTTTTGAGCTCAATGGAATCTTTAAGTTTTGATAACTTTTTTTCTTTTATAGGTGATCTGGACTATACCTTTACTTTAAATAGACTTGAAAAGAATAGGCATGTAAAAAATCCTTACTTAGTTGGAACTAGAATTTCAATTAGTCCTTTAAAAAATTTACAATTATCCTTAAATAGAACTATTACTATTGGAGGAGAAGGGAGAAGACAAGATTTAACATCTTTATACAAAGCCTATTTTGGAGCATTTGAACTTGCAGATAATCCTGGTGCTGAGGGAAGTCAATCTAATTATGATTATTCAAATCAATTAGCAGGATTTGATTTAAAATATGATTTATTGATAAAAGATTTTTTAATTACTTTTTATGCACAAGAAATAGCAGAAGATGCAGATCACAGTCCAACCAGTCCTTTTTCTGGTTATATAAGCACTCTAGGGTCAGAATTAAAGTATCAAGTAAACGGGTTACTAAGATCTTTTGTGCTGGAATTCACAAGAACTATAGCCGATAGACATAATAGCCCAACAGGAAGAAATGTTGTTTATGAACATGGAAGCTATAAATCGGGTTACAGATATAGAGGACTTCCAATTGGGGCATTCATAGACACTGACTCTAAATATACTCAAGTCTCTTTTATAAGTGAAATTAAAAGAAATAATTTCATAGAGACTAGTTTTTATTACGCTGAACCAAATACTGATGCAGAAGGAAGAAGTATATGGGGTAATAGTGGAAGTCCTTTTTATGGGTTAAAAACAAAATATAAATTAGAAATTTCTAAAAACTTATCAGCAGAATTTAATTTAACAATAGCCGATGAAAATCTAACTTTTTTAGATAATAGTTTAGATAAAAATATTTTAGGTTTTGCTATCGAATATGATTTTTAATTAATTATCTACATTTCCCATAAAACAAAACATAGAAGGAATCAAAAGCAGAGCTATCAAAGCAGATCCAAGAACTCCAAAACACATTGCCCAAGCTAAAGATTCGTAAAGAGTATCAAATAGCAAGGGGAATAAACCACCGACAGTAGTGATTGAAGTTGTCACAATGTGTCTAGTAGATCTTATGGTTGTAGAGATCAATGTATCTTTAGATAATTTTCCTCCCGAAGCTTCTTCATTTAAATGAGATAAAACTACAATTGCATCATTTATTGCCAGTCCCGCTAAGCCTACTATTCCTACTAAACCAATGAAACCAAAGTTCTGAAACCCAAGAAACATCCCTAAGAACCCCAATCCCAGACATAAAAGACCAACAAGTAAAATCACAGATGCTTGTAAAAAGCTATTTAATATCATCACTAAAGTAAGAACAATTAAACCTAAAAATAAAAAGAAAGTACTGAATAGTTGACCAAAAGAATTTGCTCTTTCATCAGCATCGCCAAATTGTCTTATTTCATATCCGGATGGCAAAGAGTTTTCAAATTGTCGTAATTCATCTTCCACGTCCTTTAAAACCGAAGATGCTAAGCGGCCAGGATAAACTGCTGCTTTTACTGAGTTTAACCTTGATCCTTGATATCGATTAATTTGATTTATTTCACTTTTAAAAGAAATATCAGAAAAATTTTCGACATATTCAAATCCATTTCTGCCTGGAATAGCTAGCAAGGATGTCTGGTTAATTTCTTTAGATTCAATGTTATTATTTTTAATTCTAATGGGTATCTCTTTGTTTCCATCCAGCATTGAACTTATGTACATACCCCTAGTAGAAGAAGAAATTTCATCTAATATTTGCCTAGAAGATTTAGAAGAGTATGCTAAATCTATTTCATCAAGATTAATTTCTAATCCAGTAATGCCTGCTGACTGATCAGCAAAAACATCACTCACCTGCGGTGACTTAGCAATAATTGACTTGAGTCTTTCACCTAAAATTTTTAAAACTTGGTTATCGTCTCCAAAAATTGCAACTTGAACAGGGAACTCAACTGGAGGGCCATTAGTAAATACACTTACTCTTGTTCTGACATCAGCGTGATTTTTCTCTAAGTTCTTAGCCAAAGTTTCCAATCTTTTATCCATTTCTGAATATGAATCAGTGAAATAAACTCCTACAGCCATATTGTCAGAACCTTCTCCTGAAGATCCACCTATGACGTTATATAAAAGTCTTGGAAGTTTTCTTCCTATCCACCACATATCAGTTTCTACATAATCTTCCAATAAAACTTCCTCTCTTATACTTTTAACTCTTTCTTTAGTAGCAAAAATAGAAGCATTTTTATCTAACTCTACTTCTACTTTAAACATTGTTTTACCTTGATTAGGAAAAAAATCAGCGTCTAGAAAGTTAAAAGAAATAAATCCTAAAAGCGGCAATGCAAGAGAAAGAAGAAGTGCTCTAAGTGGTTTTTGAAAACTCCATTCTAGAAAATCTTTATATTTTGAAAAGAGCTTTTCGTTATTGAATCCAGTCTTTTTTGAGTTATTTAAGTTCAAAAAATTATTTTCCTCCATTATTTTTAATAAAACTGGAACAACAGTGAGGGCCAAGAATAATGAGGAGGTTACTGCAAATATAACAGTTATGGCCATTTCTCCTACAAATTCTGGACTTGCTCCTTCCCCAACCGCAATAGGCATAAAAGCTAATCCTGTTGTTACAGTTGCTGCTAAAAGCGGTAAGGATAAATGCCTTATCGAAGCATATATAGCTTCTCGATTCACTAGATTTTTAGATTTTCTAAACTTGTAGTCTTCGACCACTATTATTGAATTATCTATTAATAACCCAAGAGAAAGAATTATTCCTGTGACAGAAGTAGTATGTAAAGGGATATTAAAAATACTACACAAAATTAAAACAAGAAGAATTGTTAAAGGGACCACAGCACTTACAATAATCGCTGATCTTAGGCCAAGAGAAATATAGCTTAAAGCAAGAACTAAAAAAGTTGCTATTAAAATACTTTGTAACAAAAAAGAAAATTTATCTTCTACGAAATCAGCTTCATTGAAAACTAGTTGTAGTGATATTTCTTCAGGTAATTCATTCTTAAATGCATTAGTAATTTTTAAAACAGATCCGGAATACAAATCTGTTCTTTGAGAAAAAATACCTCTTACTTCTACAAAGACTGAAGGTATTCCGTTATAAGTTACAAATTCTATAGGAGGATCTACAGGAAGCTTATTTACCGTTGCCACATCTTCAAGTCTTAATGCTTGATAGTCTCCTATTATTTTTAATGGTAATTTCTTTAAATCATTCACTAAAGAAATATTATCCTGAGCTTGAATTCTGAATTCTGATTGATTGCTAGTTATATTTCCAACTGCTTGTTTGCTGTCGTATTGATTGACAGCTTCAGCAATATCTTGAATATTCATTCCAGCATCTGCTAACAAATCAAGATCTGCTCCTATGTAAATTTCTTCTTTTGTATCGCCATAAATAACTGACTTTTCTGAATTAGTAATATTAGCTAGTTTTCTTTTTAGTTGACTTGCCAACCTTGAAAGAATAATCATTTGCGGTTCGCCTTCTCCAAGCCATTGCAAAGCAAATAATAATGTTGTGGGCGGCCCACTATGATTGAGACTAATTTTTGTGCCTGGAGGAACTAACTCTGAAGTCTCTCTTAATTTATTTTCTATTTTTGACCAGACCTCGTCCGTCTGAAATTTACTAACAGATTCTTTAAGCTCAATGCCGACAAAACCTATTCCAGTAGAAGAATTCGAACTTAATATCTTAATTTCATCTATTTCTCTAAGCTCTGTTTCAAGAATATCTGCAATTTGAGTTTCAACTCTTTCCGGAGAAGCGCCTGATAAAACAGCCGTAATATCCCCCCATCTTTCTGTTAACTGAGGATTTTCTTGTCTAGGTAGTGAGTCTAGAGATAATAGTCCTCCAACAACCACAAAAAGAAGAAAAAGAAGAAAAATTTTGGGTCTATCTAAATATAAATCAACGATTTTTTTCATTAATTTATCTTAATGTCTTGTCCTTCAGCTACTTTCGAAGCGCCTCCAATAATAACTAAATCTCCATCTTTGATTGTTCCAGACACATAAGCCATATTATTTTCAATATGAATTAGCTCAACGTAATCTTTTTGAGCCAAATTGCTCGACGAAACAGTATATAAATTCCAAAGGCCTTGTTCAGATTGAGAAAGGGAATTTAAAGGAACCCAAGCTCCTCTTTTTGCTTCTGTTGTGCTCAAAATTAGTCTTGCAGTTGCTCCAGGATTAAAAAAATCATTAAACTCGAATAATCCCAATTTATTATTAGTTCCTTTTTCTGACATGGGAGCGATTCTAGTTAATTTGCCTGTGTACTCTTTATCTTCAATAAGAAATTCATACTCTTTACCTATATCCAAAATATTTACTAATGACTTAGGTAAAGAAACTTTTGCTTCGACAAATTTTGAATCAAGGATTTCAACTATAGGAATACTAGCGTTTATTATAGAGCCCTCGTCCAAAAATCTATTTTGTATAATTCCGTCATAAGGAGCTAAGATTTTTGTTTGTTGAAATTTTATTAAAGCTTTATCAAATTGGGCTTGTGCAACTAAAAAATTAGATTCAGCTTTTTCTAATTCTTGGTCAGAAACAAAATTATCTTTATTTAAAGATAAAGATCTTTCAAAGATTTTTTCAAACATGGAAAATTTAGCTTTTGCTTCGTTATAGCTAGCTAAAGCTTCAGAATCTTCAAGTTCTGCTAGTAGATCTCCCGCGTTTACCTCATCCCCAATATCCACAATCACTTTCTTCAATTTTCCAGAAATTTCAAAACCAAGTATGGATTGTCTTTTTGGGGTAATTTTTCCAGGTAATAATTTATTGATCTTAAATTCCTCAATAATTTTGACTTCATAAGATTCAATATTTTTTTCAGATGCAATAAAGCCAGACAAAAACAAAACAATTACTAAATATATTTTCATAACGTACACACCTTTACTTTACAGTATTTACTTTATTTGGCGGAGAGGGAGGGATTCGAACCCTCGATGCAGGATTACCACA
>CEOF01054520.1_pt1 | contig 10311 bp, 4 predicted proteins | sample 361311 | NCBI WGS metagenome assembly CEOF01 (sample SAMEA2619667, study PRJEB7988) | marine metagenome | biome: marine biome (ENVO:00000447); feature: surface water layer (ENVO:00002042); material: "saline water (ENVO:00002010), including plankton (ENVO:xxxxxxxx)" | depth 5 m
GATTTATGCCCTAGAAAATCATGTCGAGAGATTACAAGAAGATCACCAAAGAGCGAAATATCTAGCCAAAGTTGTTAATTCTATAGACGGATTTAATGTCGATTTAGATAGTGTGGAAACCAATATGGTTTACATTGAAGGCGATATTGGGGCTAAACAAATTCTCGAAAACCTAGCAAAACATGGTATTGATGTTTTGGAAGTTGGGCCTACAGCAGTAAGGGCAGTTGTCCACTTACATATCACAGATGAAGACATTGAAAGGACAATTCAAGCTTTCCAGAGTATCTAATTGTGCCTTTTATTGAAATACTCTCGATATTTTAAAATCCGAGAGATTATGTCTAACAAGGGCCAAAAATGTCAAATTTGTAAATCAAAAGCATCTGTTAAAGGGCTATGTCACTTATGTAATTCATTGGTAAAGAATGTTAGAAAGAAATCTTGGAATAAAGAGATTCCTGAGGACATAAACCTAAGAGCGATCGAAATGGTCGGAGGCGGTGAACAAACTACTCCTAAACGTTGGAAATCTTTTGAGAAATCGGTCGGCGAAACAGAATTAACCAACTGGGCCAAATTAGAAAATAACACAGACCCAGTTCTAGAATTTCCTTGTGATAAAGAAAAAGGCTTAGAAATTTGTTCGGAACTGGAAGGAGGGGCTAGACTTAACGCGAAGGATAGATCAATTCTTCATCAGGGGTTTCAAATGATCAATGATACACGAATTTCATTTCTGGCATCTAAGGTAATAATTAATGGTAGAGTTTTACCCAATGATGTCCCTGTAGCGTCGATTGTAAGAATAATTTATGATCAAAAAGCGAGGATAGGCTGGGATATTTCGCAATTAGTTATTGCATTAGGTTCAATCAATTTCCCCACTGGAGGCAATATAAATGAGCGATATAATTTCCGAGTAAGACAGCGAAGAAGACATGTTGACAGAGACTCGGTATTAGCAACACTATCCTGGATTGAATGGATGGCTGAAGAAAATATCGCACCTCCTGAAAACTATCGGCTACATCCATTATCAGTCTGGGCTAGAGACTTAAGATTGAGATTACTAGAACAAAGTGGAAGAGGATTTCAAGAAACAGTAAATATTGCATTTCATAACCATCCAGGTGGAATGGAACAAATTAGCCGTTTTCCATGGATAGATGAATGGAAAAATTATCATTCGCCAACAATTCACAATACTCCAGGTTCATGGCCGTTAAACATTTTTTCAATGAACTTAAAATTCAAAGTTAGAAATAAACAAAATTCTACCCGTCTTGCAAGCGTACCAAATAGGCCATGTATTTGGGCAGCACTAATCGCTCTTGCATTCTCTCCCGCGTCATCTAAAAATGGACATCTCTTGTATTCAGTACAGTATAACTGGACACATCAACAAGAAGCAATAGTTGACATCCCCGCTCCATTGCAAAGATCAATTCAGTTATTGAACGAAGTAATTGATGGAAATTCATCTGAAGTTTTTGTCGAACAAGACACTTTACTTGTGGTAGGACGGCTTGGCCATTTTTATGAGGTTAAGGTAGGGGAAGGAGCTCATGGCGCTCCATATATAATTAGACATGTATCTTCATTGAAACCAAGAAAGTCTCAGCCTATATGTATACACAGCGGAAGGTTTCATTCAAATTTACCTTTAGGTGACACGATTGCTTCTGTGGTCTTGTCGCTACTAGATGATATTTCAATTTCTCAACGTGTTGATAGTTTGAGGCAAGAACTTAGTAATAAACAACCGATAGGATTTCCTTCACTACTCTCAAAACAGCATATACAATTACTTGATAGTGATGCACTGAAAGAGTTCACAAAAAGTCTCAGAGAACAAACGCCAAGATGGTTATCAAGAGAACAGTTGGAATGGGACGTAATTGAAGAAGAAGGCTTCGGCCCTGCAGAAAGAGTTAGGCAGCAATTCAATTACATAATGCGTAGAAATAGATATTACATCGAGCTTAGAGAAGGTAAGTCGGATGAGGAAGACGAGGCAAGCAAGGTGATCATTGATGACTTGGAAAAGAGTAATTCCAAGGCGTCCATTTCCAAACTTGTTAAAATATGGAGGAAGGAATTCAAACCGATAATGGATTCCGATAACCCCGTAGTGTTCGATCGCTTTTGGAATCATTTCCATGGGCGCAGAGACTGGATTTATTTGCGTAACAATGGACGGCCAGAAAATGAACATCCAATTGGAGATATTAGAGATGGTGAAAGAAGATATTGCGAGGTAATTCCTCGGGTATGGGAGGCGTTAATTCTACAACCTGTGGGCGCTCAAGTAACTCTTTCAACAGTCAATGATGGTGAAATTTCTTTTCAATATTGTCAGTTAAGAGTAACTGTAAGAAATCAAGCTGAGCGAAATTTACTCAAACGACTATTGAATATGTTAGGCTATCAAGAAGATGAGGGGGACCAACAAGAACGTCTTCAAGTATATTATCGAAGAGACCATCCGCGCCCTAGAAATCGTAGGATGCTTACCAACGTATTAACGAGATTCCAATCCCGAATGGGTGCAAGAGGCGCGCCACCATGGTGGTGGCATTATGCTGATGTTACTCCACCACCACAAGAAATACCCGAGTTTCGTTGGCAATTACAAGAAGATCTCACAGATAATAGATGATCAATCAATCAAGATTTTCTTGCCATCGCCGCAAATAATACAACCATAATGCTTGTTATGGCTGAAATACTTGGCAAAGAATCGTCTTTGTCATCTTGTTCAGAATTATCGGTTGGCTCATCGACTGAATTATCTATCAACGTAAAGTGATACATTAGATGAATTTGAAGGTCATCACCATCAAAAGCCTCAGGAATTTCTACACTACTTGTCCCCATACTTTCGGAGCCGAGATTGATTATTTTCTTAACAATATTAGGATAAATCTCTTTTCCATTAGAGCCTTCTTTGAATTCTGCTGAATCTTCAACAATCCAAGCATTTACGCTCATCACATAATCATCGAATCTAGTTAAATCGGTTTCTATAGCCCAAGAAATTATACCTGAATTATTGCCTTGTGGATTCCAAGTAAAGGTTGAATTTCCATCAATACCTAATGATTGATTGACTATTTCACGATAATCAGTTTCTAGAGAATCACTATTTGGTAGGGACCCGATTTGTTTAACGGTCCCATTGAATACTACTATTGGAGGTGCTCCTGAACCGTATCTTTGTTTGTAATGATCTTCAGTATTGTTTGAACCAAAAGGGTCTTCATGGTCATTATTTCTGTGAAAATGGTACTTCTGTACTATCCCTTCATCATCCAAATCCTGTAAAACATCTTCAACTTTAACACAATTTGTACACCATGTAGCAGTATAATCTTCCGCTATTGCTGGAAGCGAATCCAAATCAGATGATTGAAAACTTGAATTATTTACCCACGTCCACTGGCCTCCAAATAATGGCCCTGAGCCACTATCTTCAGCTTGCTTAGCTGAAACACTACTAGGCCCAGTAAAGCCGATTAGAATAAGCAAACAACAAACCAACAACGCTCTGCGCATACCTATTGCTACAGATGGCACATTTTTAATGAATCGATTCACTCACTCGTCTTCATACCAGTGCTGGGCAGTGTCAAAAGCCCCGTTATCAACAATGCTCCCTTCCTTTACTTTCTGCTGGAATCTCTCTAAACTAGCACTAACTCCGCTACCTGTTCTGTATAAACATTCAGCGATTTTGGCTAGTAAACCCTTCTCGAGCCCCATCATAGATAGGCTTGCATATGTTAGGGTAGCAATAATCATCCTAGCTTCAGTATTGATTGTTGTGGCATTCTCTTGGCCTTCGCCCAATGCTTGGACTCTAGCGCTGACATCTTCTAGTATCTTGTCAACCATCTGCTCAGGTAAGAAATCGAGTAGCATTTGGTCGGTATGCAACATCGCTTGAGTGATGTCATCATACCTCTTTTCACCAGGCGCCTTTCTAGGTATGTCATTACCCCAACCCATTCTCGACCTAGCTTTCCAGTGATTCAGGATAATTATTCTAGCCTTTACAATCTGTTTAGAAGTAACTCCATCATTATTCAATGAACGCCTTCTGTCGAATTTGGGTAAGATCCCCAATTCGCCAGCCAACTCAACAATCGCATCAGCAATTATTACTGCATTCTGATGCTCGGACTCACCCTTTAGCCCCTTCTTTTGTCTACAGATACTCTGTTTAGGCATCGACAATGATTTAGATAATGATTTATCTTTTAGTTCAGAGCGTTTTTTCTCTTGTTCAGGAGTAAGAGGCGTACAAGCCATTTCAGTGATTTCGTAAACAACATCTCTAACATTCTTGCCATATCTCGATTCAATAAGGTTGTGCACCTTCTTACAAAATGGGTGCTTCTGTCTAAAAGAGTCATACTTTCTCTTACTGAATCTCCAGAAAACCTTGTTTTTGACGCCCTTTAGGTCACCAGGCATTAATCTAGCACCGCTAGTCCCTGGGCTACTGCCTCTTCCAACAATCTCCATTTGCCTCTCAGCGCCTTGAGAAATACTATCTGCAACACTATCAATTGGCGAGTAATTAACATCAACCAATCCACAATCAGTACAGGTTTTCTCGCCAAGTTTCGAATCATATGTGGCGTTTTTACTGCCGCAATCATCGCATCTATCTTCTTCTAATCTTGTTTCTTTCTTGTCGTGTACCATATTTTTATGCCTCCTTCTTGTTATGCGTCATTAAGCCCCCAATTCCAAATCTAGCGATGTAGTGATTTTGTGAAAATAGGCCATTGAACGGGTAATTAACTACGCAGGGATATAGATGTGTACGAACAGGTAGATGAATGTTTCGATAAAAACCCCATAATATCCCGTAACATGAATGCTTCATATTGCGAATCATATACAACATATTCTTCGACAGTATTTAAAGAATAAGAACTACAACCAAAACACACTCCAGAATTAGGAAAGCCTTCAATAAGTGTCGTACAATGTGACAATAGTTGAGAGGAGGCTTGTCGATGTTAGATGGAAAACAGAAAGCAAACATCTCGATTGAAGCGACTCCTAGTGGAAAAAGTCTTCCCGATTGGCTGTTTGAATCATTAGCATCTAATCAATCCCGTGAAGTTATTATCATTTACCCTAATGAAAGTTCAAGAAAGTCAGCATTGAATAAATTGGCCGATGTGACTTCATACATCGATTCGTCAAAGCACATGACCATACAACGCTTATTTGATACACTTCATCTCGATTTTAGGTTACCAAGTAAAATGCAAGACGATGCATTACTCTTCTCAATTGTCCATCAAAGAACCCAACAACATGCTCACAATGGGCAGCTCCCACTAATGTTTTCTCCGATAAAAGGTAGAATATGGAGTGAGTACAAGACTGAAAGGTTACAGTCATTACATAGAGAGTTAAGCGAATTAAAAAGTCCTTGGAGATGGGAAAACGATCCTGGCGTAAAAGAATTTCACAATATACTAAAAAAAATTGAACAACAAACGAATAGCACATATCCGGATTTAATGAAAAGTAATTTATTAGAAAGGTTGAATTTTGCAGTTCAAGAAAAAGAGGTTCCTTTCAGTTTATCAGGAGTTGAAGGCATCATTATTCTTGACCATGCGCCAGATTTTAGCGAAATAAATCGATTGCTATTACAAAAGATATCCCGTATAACTCCAATCCATCAATTATGCAATCCAGGATCTTTCCGTCTAGGATTTCATGGTGCTTTTGTAGAAGATATCGAATGGTGCGACGAAACCACAATACCCAAATGGATACCTAAGCATGAAGTGTGGCGATACCCCAAACAAGCCAATTGGATTTCACCAGTTGGAAAGTTAAGAAGTACACAAATTCATCGAATTTCCCTGGAAAGAAAACATCATAATATTGATACAACGTTTCAATTAATTAAGAACTATCTTTCGTCGAATGACGGTAAAGTAATTGTTATAGATGCTGGATTAAAGCATAATAGCAGAGCATGGAAAAGTCGATTAAATGATATGGGAATAATCTGTGATTCCAAAGCCAAAACTCTCATTGAGCAACCATCCATTGCAGGACTGATCACTCTCTTACAAATTGGAGATGGCCTCGAGGCATGGTCATTTGAGAAATTTAGAAGGCTAATAGAAAACAACGGCCTTCCAATAGAATTTTCTTCATTCAATGAATTGATACATGCTACCGAAAAAGGTTGGAAGCCGAAACCACACCTAGATATTTTAGAAAAAATCTCACGAAGTTTTCATGTTTTAGGAGGCCCAGGGGCATTAAGAAGATGGTTGAAAACCTTGGAAAACGCGAAACCAATTATCGGAGATGACATTGAATTAGTAAGACAGAAATTAGAGGAGACCCAGTGGTGGCTTGCAAATATCTGTCGGTTATGGGCACCATTATATGAAGAAGCAAAAGATTACAGTAATGAATCATTTATTGGATGCTCAACAGGCAGTAAACTTCCTCTTATTGAAGAATTAAGTCATGGAAATAATTGGATTAATGAAATTTACAGATCAATTAACTGGAAACGCCTTACTCTATTAGATGCAGAGTATTCCAACTCCATTACCGGATTACAAAAATTGATTGAAGAACACCATCGCCTAATGTTTTCATTGAATGAAATTGGATTAAAAACCCCCAACTCTGGTGAAGATTTCATAAGACACTTGATGAAAATTATTCGTAAAACTAAATTGTCAAATTCAAGACTTGAATCTGCCAATGTGAAGGTTTTGACACCGTTAGAAGCATTTGGTTTGGAAGCTGATTTGATAATTTTATCTGGATTGGATGTAGATTCATGGTCGATGAAAGCCCCTAAAATCCCATGGTTAGATTCGGAGTCAAGATTACAGTTGGGATTACTTAATTCAGATATTGAGATTAGAAAAGGACGACATCATTTGAAACATTTTCTTAATGCTTCTGAAACCGTTGTGATTCTTGATACTAGTGAAGATGAATCGGTAGGTCCCGCAGCACCATTGGTTGAATTTTTAGAAGATGCGAAGCGGAGTAAGCAATTCCAACAACTTAGTATTATACCATCATTTATCTCTGAAAATGAATATGATGAAAGTAATCTTGATAGATCTTGGGACCTCAAATCTCAAGCAGAAGAAGAACCAAACATTTGGTTGACTCCTAGGCCTTATTCGATGTCCATGGGGGACAGTGGTGCAATAGGCCATAGGTCTGGATTTAGAGGCAGAGACGCCCGTCAACGTACAGGCTTAAATTTAGCCAGTGGTAGAAAGGTTACTACTCGCCCGATTTCGATTAATAATTTAGCATCAGCCCATGAATTTTCAATTTATAATGACCGACTTATCCGTCAACCAAGTCATAAAAATATCAACAAGGAAGAGTATCTTCCTTGGGAATCAAGAGAATTAATGGTTTCAGTTGATGATTTAACTATGCGGCCTACTAAGTCTCAGGTTATTATTGGTTCAAAAGATGCAAAGGAGTGGCCACATCTTGGCATGAAAGGTTCTCGAAGTAAAGGTCCAGCAATCGATCCAAGACCTCTACCTATGTTTGATTCTGGAAGCGAATCAATACAATCTATTACTGGATTTATTTCTCAACCAATTATTCGTAAAAAATGGTCTGCTAGTAGGATTCAATCATGGTTAAAATGTCCCCGTCAGGCATGGCTTGAGAAACACCTAGGTGCTAGAGAATTAGAACAACCGACAGAGGATATAGACGACAGGGTGAGAGGACTATTAGTTCATGATATAGAAGGCGCAATATTGGAAGAGCATGGAATTAAAATCGCCGGTGAGCCTAGTAAAATTACGCTTCCATTATCCAAAGGACCGTTGGATACTATAGAGAAGGTTTGGAAAGTGGCATTAAATTATCTTGAACTTAATGCAGAATGGCTTACCAGATCTAATGCTGTTGCTCATCACAGATGTAGAGATATGATTGGGTTTACTTCAGAAGAGTGGAACTTGTATCTGCAAGGAGAAAAAGACTTACCTCCTAGGGGCAGAATTGGGAGGCTTCTAGAAGCCGATTTTTCTCTAGAAAATTCAGCCCCTATAGCCTGTGAATGGGTATTATCCATGGATAGTAAAAATAGTGTATCGCTACAATCTAAATCAGATAATGGTTCATTAGTATCTTTTGAATTAACAGGTAGAATAGATCGAGTTGATTGTATAGTATTAACTAAAGAAATGCGAGAAAAAGCCATCTTAGACGGTATATTATCTGAAGATGAAACAAAACAACAAAGATGGATTATAATTAGAGACATGAAGAACATAAATGGTCCAAAGAAAGAGGATAGAGGAGACCGCCATCGAAGAGCTATATTTGATGAAGTGCAATTAGGGTTATACGCTAAAGCATGGGAAATCGCTTATCCAACAGATAGAGTTGTAGGTGTTGGTATTAGCGAGATAGGTGAAACAACGACTCATTATGTTGAACTTGATTCAAGCGTTAAGAAATATATTCAAGACTTATCAATAGGGGAAATCACAGATTATACTTCTCTCCATCATCGTCCACTATTCGATAAAGAATTTATATCGAGTAACGGATTTAGGTCCTGGATGGATGAACGTTTAAGGACATCTGCAAGGGTGATTGAACACTCTAACTCCGGTTTTGCTCAACCAGTTCCAGGAAAACATTGTTCATATTGCTCATCACGAAGAATGTGTCCTTCTGCATTATTGGGAGGTGATGAGAATTGATTCCATTCAATAATAGTCAAAAATTAGGATTAGATTTGGATAAGCATATTGCTTTAGATGCAGGTGCAGGTACCGGAAAAACCGCAGTTATGGCAGAAAGATATGTTCAACATTTAATCACTCCAGAACAACGCGCAACAATTCTATTACCGAAAGGGCCTAGAAAACCATTAGAGGGCCATGGTGCTCTAAGGGCCCCTGCTAGAGAAAGAACTGAACTAGGCGACTGGTCCGGTCTATTGCCGAATGAAGTCGTAGCGATTACATTTACTAAGAAAGCAGCATCTGAGTTGAAATCTAGAATCCGAAAAAGACTAGCACTCACTCGAACCTTGGCAGATTCTAATAAGGAAGAGGGTATTTACGACCCTAGGATTCGTCGTTCAGGAGATTTAGAAATGTTACTTTCGGGGCTAGATGAAGCGCCCATTTCCACCATTGATGCTTTTCTCTCTCAATTACTTGCACCACACTTAGATTTAGTGGCTGTAAATCCTACTAGAGAACAAATTTCCGAAGTAAGGTCGCCGTTGTTGGTAAAGGAAACCATACACTCTGCATGGCGAATTAGGACAATCAATGATGCTAGAGAAGCCGGGATTAAGGGAGATATTGGAGGATTCATTGCTGCAAGAAATAGACTCGCAATTTTAGTTGGTGGGCAATCGAGGGCAGAAGTAATTCTGACTGGATTATTGAATACATCTTTATTTGTCGATGAATCTAAACGTTCCTTGAAGAAGAGAAGTAAACTAAAGGGAATTAATTGGGACGGGGTCTCTGCAATTGATTCAGAAATTATTCTTGAGATGTTCCTTGAGCCAGCCGCTGATATTATCGATAGTTTTGCTGATAAATTACATTTTGAATTGAATAATTGGGTTGACCAAATTCTACTTCATCCTAATGAATTAGTTTTAGCTTGTGAAACAGAACAGGGGACTAGAAGCACCCGATTTAATCAATTAGTTAATCTGGCTAGACATTCTTATCCATCTTCAAAGACAGATAGGTTACAATGGGTATGGATGGTTTCTTTAGCCGCTGCATCATATTCCTCGTTGATAAAAGATGGAATGACATTCTTCCCTAAAGGAGGTTTACCCCAGCCCAATCATTGTAATGAATGGATGCCAGGATTGTTTCCCAAGTCTAAGGTTAGAGGAATTACGGGCAAGGTAAAGGATTCAATTTATGAAAATTTGAAAAATATAGCAGCAAAAATGCATGAACATTTGGCAAGTAAAAATGGACGTCTAGTAAGATTACTTGGGCGTAGTTCATATTTATTCAACCCAATATTTAATTTACAATTTATGGATTCAGATTGCCCACTGATAGCGCATCCTTTATCCAATGAATTTAGCGACATTGCTCCACAAGGTAAATTACGAATCACAGATGATCTGCAGACAAATGTATTAGCAGATTTGTTGTTGGTTCACAACGGGTGTAAGGAGATACTAAACTTAAAGAAAATAAATGAAGGAGTTCATGATTTTGATGATACTCAAAGGCTGGCTGCGGATTTACTCCTTGCTCGGTGTCCTGACTC
>CEOF01213360.1_pt1 | contig 10310 bp, 8 predicted proteins | sample 361311 | NCBI WGS metagenome assembly CEOF01 (sample SAMEA2619667, study PRJEB7988) | marine metagenome | biome: marine biome (ENVO:00000447); feature: surface water layer (ENVO:00002042); material: "saline water (ENVO:00002010), including plankton (ENVO:xxxxxxxx)" | depth 5 m
CCGCCAATATGAACAAAGGAGATTTATCGGTAATTCCAAAGCGTCGAGACGATGAGCTCGGTCAATTGATTGAAAATTTAAATCGAATGGGCAGGGGCTTATCTCGCAAGACCGAACTTGAACGCGTACTGGCTAAACTTCTTGACCCCAATGTCGCCAATAAAGTTATCGATGAGCTCGATAATGTTAATTTTAAAGGCGAAAATATCCAAGCCACGGCCCTATTCGCTGACATTGTTGGCTTTACACAAATGTCTGAGAAGCTCTCACCGGGTGAGGTCAGCGAGCTACTGAATGAATATTTTGGCTACTATACGGCCTGTGCCAAGCACTATCATGGTACGGTGGATAAATTCTTAGGCGACTGCGTGATGCTGGTTTTTGGTGCGGCAAAAAAAGATCAACAACACGCCTACCACGCGGTGGCTTGCGCGCTGCTGATGCAAAAGATCACTGAGGAATTAAATGCCGAACGACTAAAGAAAGGTTTATTTGCTGTGCAATTACGCATTGGCATTAATAGTGGTGAAATGCTGGCTGGATTGCTTGGCTCAAAAGATCGATTGGAATACACCGTGGTGGGTGATTCGGTGAATCTCGCCTCTCGCCTTTGTAATGAGGCGCAAGCTCAACAAGTCATTATCCAAGAAGAGTGTCATGATGCATTAGCAAAACAACATGATATGACGGTGGATAATCATAAAACCATTAAAATCCGCGGCAAAGAAAACCCCGTTTCAATCTATAACGTTCGATCACTCGGCGATGAAGAGCAACAAAAACAGCGCCAATTCATCGATAAGCTGCTAGAAAATAATTAGTGCTCGCGGGTCGAGCGAAATTGAATATCCGGCCAACGCTCTTGGCTCAACGATAAGTTAACCCGCGTAGGCGCAAGGTAACTTAAGTGACCACCCCCATCGATGGCAAGATTATCTGCCTGTTTGCGCTTAAATTCTTCCAGCATTTTTGCATCGTCACATTCAACCCAATGCGCCGTGTAAACGTTCACTGGTTCGTAAATACATTCCACTTTGTACTCATCCTTTAATCGATAAGCGACCACTTCAAATTGCAGATTACCGACAGCGCCAACGATTAAATCATTATTTGACATGGGCATGAACACCTGCGTCGAGCCCTCTTCGGCTAATTGCTGCAAGCCTTTTTGCAAGGCTTTCATTTTAAGCGGGTCTTTTAAGCGCACTCGTTTAAAGAGCTCAGGTGCAAAGTGCGGAATACCGGTAAACTTCAAACTTTCGCCTTGGGTAAAGGTATCGCCAATTTGAATCGTACCGTGATTATGTAAACCAATAATATCGCCCGACAAGGCTTCTTCAACCGCTTCGCGCTCACCCGCTTTGAAGGTCACGGCATCGGCAATCTTTACGTCTTTGGCTAAACGCACATGGCGCATTTTTAAACCCTTAGTATAAGCCCCAGAACAGATACGCATAAACGCGACCCGATCTCGATGCTTAGGGTCCATATTTGCCTGTATCTTAAAAATAAAGCCGCTGAATTTTTCTTCTAAAGGGTCAACCTGTCGATCTGCTGTAGTGCGCGCGATAGGTGAAGGTGCCCACTCAACAAAGCCATCCAGCATTTCTCGCACACCAAAATTCGCCAGCGCGGTACCGAAGAAAACCGGTGTTAATTCGCCCTCAAGATACGCATTCTGATCAAACTCATGACTGGCACCGCGGACTAATTCTATCTCTTCAACAAAATCTTCATGATATACACCCAGTAGCGCCTTAGCCTGCTCTGATTGCAAACCCGTAATTTGCACATCCTCGGCAATCACAAAATTACTGCCTTGCTCAAATACATGTATCGTATCGGTATATAAATTATAAACGCCCTTAAATTCTTTACCCATGCCGATCGGCCAATTGATCGGCGCCGCGGCAATACCCAACACCTCTTCGATTTCATCTAACAAATCAATAGGATCACGAATATCGCGGTCCATCTTATTGACGAAGCTTAAGATCGGCGTATCGCGTAAGCGACACACTTCCATCAATTTAATGGTTCTCGCTTCGACACCCTTTGCTCCATCAACCACCATTAAGGCTGAATCAACCGCGGTTAATGTGCGATAAGTATCTTCCGAAAAATCCTCATGGCCCGGCGTATCAAGCAGGTTAACGACCCGTTCTTTATAAGGAAATTGCATCACCGAAGAAGTGACTGAAATACCCCGCTCTTGCTCCATAGTCATCCAATCAGATGTAGCATGACGATCGGCTTTTTTGCCCTTCACCGAGCCCGCCACCTGGATTAACTGACCCAACAGTAACAGCTTTTCAGTGATCGTGGTTTTACCCGCATCGGGGTGAGAGATAATCGCAAAGGTCCGTCGCTGTTCGACCGCCTTGGTAAAATTAGCATCTGACATGCGAAGTTCCTGAATAAGCCGCGATAATTCAGCGGTTAACTTAACGGTTAAATGATGAGCTAAACCGAAAAAAAAGCGATTATACACATTTGTCTGGCCGTTGTTAGCGCCAATTAAGCGGGGGAAGCATTTGTGCCATAAATCGTATTCTTCGCCTATTTTACCATTTACTGCCGTCAACCATGGTCTTTTATCCCCAAGAAATTTACACTTATAGTACGCTCACTATTTAATAATAACTCTACAGCAAGGGAATCAGTATTTATGGCTTCAGTCGACCTTTACTCCGGCTCACAGCAGCGGACATTTTTAGGCCACCCTATTGGGCTGACGATCTGCTTTTTAACCGAGATGTGGGAGCGTTTTTCCTATTACGGTATGCGGACTATTTTGGTGTTGTATTTGGTTAAATACCATTTATACAGCGCCCAAGAAGCCAGTTTTATTTACGGCGCCTATGCCGGTCTTGTCTATATGATGCCCATCATTGGGGGTTTCTTAGCTGATCGCTACCTTGGGGCTAGAAAAGCTGTAACCTACGGTGCAATTCTCTTGGTCTGTGGGCACGCGCTGATGGGCTTTCACGGTTCGGCCGCATTCATTGATAACGGCGTAGTGGTTCGCGATGAACCCTTCATCGATTTATTCTTCCTCGCCTTGGCGTTAATCATTACCGGTGTAGGCTTTTTAAAAGCCAATATTTCAACTATTGTCGGCGCACTTTACGGGCCTAACGACCCGCGTCGCGACGGCGGATTTTCTATTTTTTACATGGGTATTAATCTCGGCTCTTTAGTGGCAACGGCATTAGTGGGTTATGTCGGCGAAGTGCATGGCTGGCATTACGGATTTGGTCTGGCAGGCATTGGCATGCTGTTTGGTCTATTGGTATTTTTAGCCGGCCAACACTTATTAGATGGGAGAGCTGAGCCTCAAAACCCTGCACGACTCAAAGAGATCGCCTTTGCTGGCATCAATAAAGAGTACGCTATTTATTTAGCTGGCATTGCATTAGTCGGCATCAGTTGGGTATTGATTCAATACCAAAGTTTGGTCGGCCAAGTACTGGGAATTTCAGGATTGTTAATGATCGGCATTATTCTTTATTACAGCATGACCCAGTGTAGCCCACAGGAGCGTGACCGCTTGTTTGTCGCCTGTTTCTTAATAGCTACACAGGCTATTTTCTGGGCCTTGTTCGAACAACAGGCAGCCAGCTTAACCTTGCTAGCCGATCAACAATTTGATCGTTCAATATTGGGTGTAAATGTGTTGGCCTCACAAGTTCAGTTACTGAACCCTCTCTTTATTGTCTTATTAGCCCCTGCGATAGCTTGGCTATGGGTGAAGCTAGCACAACATAAAATAGAACCGTCGACACCAGCCAAATTCGCTATTGCCATGTTATTAATCGGCATGGGTTATGTGATCTTTGCTTGGGGTTTAAGCCTTGGCGATCAGCCTGGCAGACACTTCTTTTGGCTGATCTTTATCTACTTAATGCTGACCTTAGCCGAACTGTGCCTGAGTCCCGTCGGGCTTTCTATGGTGACTAAATTGAGTACCACGCGGATTGTGGGCATGCTGATGGGCACTTGGTTTTTATTTTCAGCGATGGGGAATTATATAGCGGGCTGGATTAGCGCATTAACCGGCAGCTCAACAGCCGGCGCCGCAAATAGCATCGATGTTGTAGCGACCATCTCGGTCTATCATACGATTGGTTTAATGAGTATAGGGATCGGTGTGGGCCTATTATTACTGACGCCGACATTACGCAAAGCCATGCATGGTGTGCATTAAACGATGCGCCTATTATCGGGTTGGCGCCACCACTGAGAATTACTCAATCAAATAGTGGGTACTTACATTCTTCAATACAATAAACGGTGATCTTATGCCTAATGATGCGCCAAAAAAAACACCCGCCACTGAAGAGCCACCCACTCACTATATCAAAGATAAAACCATCTTAGGCCTACTTAAAAGACGTTTAATACGAGCGACAAAAAATTCCATATCTGGCCTGCGCTATGCCTTTAAAAAGGAAGAAGCCTTTCGAGTCCAATCGTTTTTAATGCTACTTGCATTGCCTGCAGCTTGGTGGATAGCAGATACCCTCAACGAGATTTTATTGCTGTTATTCTCGGCTGTCTTGGTGTTGATCGCAGAATTATTAAATTCTGCCATCGAGGCGACTATCGACCGCGTGGGCATGGATTATCATAAGCTATCTAAGCAGGCAAAAGATATGGGTTCAGCCGCCGTTTTTGTCGCGATTGTCTTAGCTGCTATAACGTGGTTGCTGATACTGGTTGATTGATATACCTACTTGGAAGTAGCCGCCTGAAAATCATCCAACAAGACAACAGCGAGTCATTCTTCAAAATTGAGCCAGTTATCAATGATTGTCCGCCTAGCATTAATTAATACCGTAACCATTCGATTGATAGACCGAACTTCAATGGCATAATTAACTTTAGCAGTGATCCAGACCCGAGTCGTCATCGGTAAAATACTACGTTCACTATTCTTTCGACAGTACAGGCAAGAAAATCTCACTATGGCATTATCCCTCGATCATATCCACACCACCAACCGATTGGGCTGGCTGGCCAGTTTTTGGGGCTTCACTGGTTTTATTGCCATACTGTTCATTGCGCTAATAAAACTGACGGCGATTGCTATCGATTCATTTAATTATTCTTTTTCTGCCTTGCATTGGCTTGCCTTAATTGTAAATAGTGTATTTATGGCCTATTCAGAAGGCTACAAGGGGTTTCAAAAAGGCTATTCACCTCGCTTAGCAGCTAGACTCAACTACTTGCATCATCACGCTAATTTACTCACAACCTTACTGGCACCATTGTTTTGCATGGGATTCTTTGCCGCACCGAAAAAAAGAATTATCACCTCAGTCTTATTAGCCGTAATGATCGTTCTATTTATTTTATTTTTTCAGCTTATCCCCCAACCGTGGCGTGGCATTCTCGATATTGGGGTGGTGATTGGTTTAAGTTGGGGGTTAATAGCAACCGTATTTTTTTGTTACCAAGCCTTTATCAACCCCGCTGCCTGCGTAGATGCGGAAGTCATCTAATCATTACACCTTAACCCTTATGAACGGCTAAGGTGCGAGTGAAATCGCCGGCTGTCGAGGTAACCTCTTGCCTAGCAAGACTGTATTCTTCTGGCAGATCTGGCCGGATACTGGCGATCTTTCCCAGTTGGCCTAGCGCAAACCGAACGGCTTCATCCGCCAACATGATTCCCTCAGGAGCCTCACCCTCTGACAATGACGGCATTCCTCTTCGCATGCCCGGTGTATTGGTACCCTGCGGCGAAAAACCCAAAACATCGATCCCTAAGGGCTTAAATTCATACCATAGCGCCTCTGCCAGTGATAAATCATATGCTTTTGTTGCCGCATAATTAGCAATATAAGGCGCACCTGCATACGCTGAATTGGATGCAACAATAATGATGGCACCGCGATGACGCTCAAGCATTGCGGGACTGAAGTGATGGCAGAGTGTCACCGTCGCCATACAGTTTACTTGTATCGCTTTATGCATCGCTTCTAATGGTGTATCACTGAACGCGCCGGTGGCACCAATACCGGCACAGCAGATTAAAAAGCCAATCGCTAAATCTGCGGTTTGCTTTAACAGTTGATCGATGAAGCTGGGTTGCGATAAATCACATTCAACCGCTAGAGTTTTTACACCGTATTGCTGAGCAAGATCCAAGGCGTGTTGCTGGGCCTTTTCAAGCTGTACATCAGCCAAGACAATATTGAGGCCTTGGGTCGCTAACTGTGTAGCAAACTCCGCCCCAATTCCTTCTGCCGCACCCGTCACCAAGGCCCATTCACCGTATGCCTCCCGATACGTTTGTTGATTTGCAGTGATTAGCGGCGCAATTTCCATCAGTAACTCCCAAAATAAGGTTGATACACGGTTAAGACATTAAAGGCTGTCAATGATAAACTCAGTCGATAGCGTTTAAAACAGACCTGTAATTTCCTTAATAATTGATCAAAGAGGCGAGCATGGAAACGTCACATAACGAGTTATTTATCAGTCATATGCGAGATAAAGAGCATATCAGTGAAATGGTTTTTCAATACGCTACAGCGCTAGACTATCGACAGTGGGAATTGCTGGTACCACTTTTTAAACCGAATGTTCAATACAGTTATGGCGGCTACGTCAAAGGATCAGGCTGCGATGATCTTATTGCCATGATTCGAAGCAATCTCGACGGCTGTGGGCCTAGTCAGCACTTATTCAGCAATCTTAGAATTTCGATTGGTGGGCAAGCCGATAATGATCATGCGAGCTGCCGCTTTTACGGCCGCGTCATGCATGCGGGTGTTGAGCAAGAAAGTCATTTATTGTTTGATTTTTGGGGAGAGTATTACTGCCAATTAGTTCGCAATAAAACTGCTAGCCCTCACCATTGGCTGATCAGTGATATCACACAAACCGGTTTTCATGCCACTGGTGAGATGAAGATTTTAAAAGGTAAATAAGATACGCTATTTGAAAACTACAACGTGGTCTATTTCAAGCCGAATACCTATCTTTTCGTTAATGGCATGATCATGATGGCTCGGCACTAAGGCTAATACCAGCTCATGATTATCAAGCTCTAAATGATATAAAAATTCTGCGCCGCGAAAATGTCGCGCAACGACTTTTGCTGTTAACTCGCTACTGTCTTGATGAATAATATCATCAGGCCTAATCAAGACTTTGACTGGGTCACCGGGCTGAATATTATCAATAGTAGCCGCTATCGATTTTCGCTCAAAGCAACCCAAGGTAGTTTGAACTTCCGTCGTCGATACCATTTCACCGTTTAGCATCACGCCTTGACCAACAAAATCAGCAACAAAGGCATTAATTGGCTGATGATAAATCGCGTAGGCACTGTCCCACTGCAATAAAGCGCCATCATTAAGCACACCAATCGAATCAGCCATGGCAAATGCTTCATGTTGATCATGCGTCACCATGATTGCAGTGGTCTGTGTCTGCTTAAGAAGAGCTCTCACCTGCTCACCCAAAGACTCTCTTAACTCAACATCTAAATTTGAAAATGGTTCATCCAATAATAATAATTTTGGTTGTGGCGCCAAAGCCCTCGCCAATGCCACGCGTTGCTGCTCACCGCCTGATAATTCATGCGGCATCACTGCCTTTTTATCCATTAGGCCAATCTGTTCGAGCAAGTATAATGATCGCGTGTCAGACTCCGACTGAGACAAGCCATGCAGACCAAATTTCACGTTTTCAATGACGCTTAAATGGGGAAACAAGGCATAATCTTGAAACACCATGCCAATTTGACGCTGCTCTGGTGCTAATGTGTATTGCCTCTGGCTAATGATCTCATTGTTAAGCGTGATACGGCCTCCACTCAGATGCTCAAAACCACCTATCGCACGGAGCAGGCTAGTCTTGCCACAACCACTGGGCCCTAATAAGCAGCCAATCTCCCCGCGTTGCAAAGAAAAACTGATACCGCTCAACACTGGCTCGCTATCGTAACCAATAACGACCTCATTCAAGCTAAGATAATGCTTTATTTCAGTGCTCATATTGTTTGTCCAATCACTTCGACGCTTGCACACCTAACTATTGGTAATTCATAGCATAATATTACTGTTGTACTTTATCAGCCCGCAGAATCAGAATCACCACTGGAATTAAACCTACTAACACGATAGCTAAGGCTGGCAAAGCAGCCCGCTGCCATAAACCTTCTGAACTTAACTCATAAATTCTTACCGCCAAGGTATTAAAACCAAAAGGTCGTGTCATTAAGGTAATGGGCAGTTCTTTCATCACATCAACAAATACCAAAACCATCGCCGTCAATACGCCAACTCTGATCATAGGAAAATGTACCCGCCAAAGCATACTAAGACCCGAAACCGACAAACTTCTCGATGCGGCATCAATCGAAGGCGTGACGCGCAATAAATTATTTTCAATCGGTGAAAAGGCAACTGCCATAAACCGCACACTATAAGCCAATAACATGACCACTATACTGCCTTGCAGAATAGGCGCAGCAAAGCCAAATCTCGCCAGATAATGGTCTATCGCAGCAATCGGTGCTAGTAGGCCAACGGCTAATACCGTCCCCGGCAAGGCATAACCTAAAGTACTGATTTTAACTGACCAATTGGCCAAGTAACTATTCTGCGTACGGGCAGCAAAAGCTAATAGCAATGCAAATACAGTGATAATCGTCATTGCCAATAGTGACAAACTGAATGAGCCCAGCATATACCGCCAAAATTGGTCCGTTAACCCCAAACTCAAATGCGGAATAGCCCACAGCAGTAATTGACCAATCGGTAGCATGAAGCCTATGAAAAAAATAACACCACAAAAAGCACAGGCTAAATAAGCCTGCTTTGATGGTAATAGAATGCGCGATCGTGCTTGCACAGTATTGCGCGCGTTAGTAAAGCGCTGCTTGTGCCGACTCTGTGCTTCTAACAAGCTAACCACAATCACAAACAATAATAATAACGAGGCAATTTGCAAAGCTGATTGAAATGAAAATAAACCGAACCAAGATTTATAAATAGTCGTGGTCAAGGTATCGTAATTAAACACCGCCACTGTGCCAAAGTCAGCCAGCGTTTCCATCATGACCAATAAGCTTCCGCCGACAATCCAAGGTCTAGCCTGCGGCAAACTGACTCGCCAAAAGCTTTGGCGAACTGATAAGCCCAAGGACTGCCCTACTTCTAAACTCTGTTTACCCTGAGTTTGAAACGCATTTCTCACTAATAGATAAGTATAAGGATATAATGTCAGACTCAGCGCTAACACAACCCCGCCAAAAGAATAGATATCAGGTAATATCAGAGAACTGCTTATTGATTCACGCAAATAAGTTTGAAATGAACCGGTGTACTCTAACGCTCCCACTAATGCAAAAGCCATAACATAGCCGGGAATAGCCATCGGCAAAATTAATGCCCACGAAAAGAAAGCGCGGCCGGGAAAATCACAAACAGTCGTTAGCCAGGCGCTGATCACTGCAATAAGCGATGTTACAATAGCCACACACACTACTAGCCCAAGAGTATTCAGCACTGCGTTGGGAATCACGAACTCGAATAAATGACCAAGCACAAGCAGATCAATATCTAACCATGCGGTGAGAACGCCGACCAAGGCCAGCGTTGTTGGCAGAGACATGAGTAAAAGAAATAACTGCCAAATTCTGAATCGTTTAAAATAAACCATACTGCACTTTAGCAGATCTTCACCGGAAAGATCTGTGCCTTTTCAACCACTATTTCAGCCACTATTTATAGCTCACACGATCCATTAACTTGACCGCCGCGGGCTGCAATTGGAAGGCCTTGCTCAGCGCTAATGGGCTTTGCTTAAATGCACCCCAAGCACTCACCTGAGGATCAATAGCGCCATGACTAATGACCGGGTACTCTTTATTCAAACCCGCAAACAAAGCTTGTGCTTGCTCTGTTGCCAACCACTCGAGTAAGCGGCGCGCTTGATCAGGATTATTACTGTACTTCAAAATGCCTGCGCCCGACACGTTCACATGAACGCCAGAATTTTCGGCTTCCGACTGATTGGGCCAAAACAAAGCTAAGGGTAAGTCAGGGTTTTTAGCCTCTAATCGACCGAAGTAATAAGTATTCACAATACCTACATCGCACTGGCCGGCCGCAATTGCCTGCATCACCTTGGTGTCGTTGGAAGTAGGGCTAATCGCTAAATTAGCTATCCATGCCGCCACAGTTTGCTCTGCCTTAACTTCGCCTTGCTCGGCGATAAGCATCGCAACTAATGACTGGTTATAGACTTTTTTTGACGTTCGCAAACAGAGTCGTCCTTGCCACTGCGACTCT
>CEOF01036253.1_pt1 | contig 10302 bp, 3 predicted proteins | sample 361311 | NCBI WGS metagenome assembly CEOF01 (sample SAMEA2619667, study PRJEB7988) | marine metagenome | biome: marine biome (ENVO:00000447); feature: surface water layer (ENVO:00002042); material: "saline water (ENVO:00002010), including plankton (ENVO:xxxxxxxx)" | depth 5 m
ACCGTTGTAATCATATAGGTTATCTATCAAGAACTTACCTGTTGCAAACACCTTGCCACCTACAGACACTTCATCGCCAATGTCAACCTGTTCTACTGGTTTCAATGTTCCGTCCGCCATTGATATCATTGTGCCGGCTATGAAACAACCACCACCGCCTGATCCACCTGATCCTGAACTTGAACTTCCTGTCGAGTCACCAAACCCTGATGCTGTCTGCGTGAAAGTTATTCCTGTGTTGAACATGGCTTTCCATGCTCCGCTAATTTTGACATATCCTTCTGTTATCTCTTTCCACACTCCTGAGACCTTAGCAAAGATGTTAGATACGGTTTTCCATTCGCCGCTTATCTTGACGTTTGCGTTTACACCAACATTGAATGCTAATACTGCCAATCCGTTTCCTCCAACACCACCTGAGGCCGTACCAGCCACTGCAACTCCTGAATCATAATACTGCACACTATTGATTGTCAATGTTTGAACGCCTGGCGTAGTTCCTGATCCGTTGTCTTCTGATCCACTTGATGGGACTAGGTTGGAACCAGCGAAACCACCAGTACCTCCATTGTCACCTGATCCGCCATTACCTGACTTACCGCCGGCATTTCCGCCACCGCCGGCTCCACCACCACCACCATCTCCGGTGTGATCTTTTCCGTCTTCACCCAGTGTTGCTGGTGAATTGGATGTTGCCGAATTTGTGTTAATACCTGCTGTACCGTTTGAACTTTTTCCTGCACCTGCGCCTCCACCGCCGCCACCTGCTGTTGCGACCGCTGAGCCATTTACGAACACGGTTGTGGCTCCGCCACCGCCACCTCCCGAACCTGAATACGGTTGTGGTCCAGCGTTACCGCCTTCACCACCTGAAAAACCTGTCTTTCCTTTACCATTACGACCACCAGGAGCACCACCTCCTGAACTACCACCCGCACCACCGCCACCGACTGCTACTTCTAGCACGTCGCCAACGTTCGATGTTAGTGAATAAGTTGTTTTTGATACATGATGTCCCGCGGCACCATTGCCTCCAGGTCCACCTGCGTCAGAACCTCCGGCGCCACCTGCACCACCCCATAGGTACATGTCAACTGAAGTTGTCCCTGCCGGTATGGTTACTTGATTGAGTGTTCCTGAATATTGGAATTTTTTAATTATTGTGGGCATTGTTATGCCTCATACTTAAACCAGAAGTCGCCATCACTACCGCCACTTGGGTCTGATGTTGAAACTGTTTTCTCTGATCCGCCCCATTTAGATCCAAATGCTACAATCTGTCCAATTGTTGGAACAGATGTATCCGAACCGTCGGACGTTGTAATTGCTGAGCCAACTGCTGACATCTCGATACCAGCAACAGTGAATATACCCGACGAGTCTGTCTTGATAACTGTGCTTGGCGCTGATGCACCATTTGTTGTTGTATCTGCGTCTCTAATTAATTGTGAATAATTTTGTGCCTCTCCAGCCATCCATCTGTTTGTGGTTGGCTCGTAAAATAATCTTGCGTCATCAGTGTCAGATGTTTCAACTATTAAACCTGAATCTGCTTCGCCGTTTCCTGAATTTAGTTTAATGAATGCGTCATCTACAAGATTGATCACACTCCCACTCTTATCAAACTCACCACTTACCGTTAAGTTTCCAGTCACAGTGACATCACCTGTGATGTCTACTCCGCCGTCTGCACCTGTCAATTGTAAAGGAGTTTTTGTCACTCCACCATCATTGACTGTGAATTTTAAATCCTTGTCCTGAGATGTCTGTGCTACCGTTACATCATTGCTTGATACAGTTATCGTTAATTCTTGTGCGTCACCTACAATCACTCCGTCATCTGTGTCAACAGTCAGTGCACCGGTTGTAGTGTCAGCCGCATCTGCTCTTAAAAAGTTGCCACCTGCTATAAGTGTGCCTGATGTGTTTGTTGTTCCTGACACATCTATCGCAGAAGCCTGTGTGTTTGTTCCTTCGAATACTGCTCCCAGTGTTGAATTAAGTGTGAATCCTGCTTTGACTGAAGCAAATCCTGTCTGTGTCACGCTTGGTGTGAATGTTTCTTTTGAAAGTATCGCAACTCTAGTGTTACCTACATACATTGAGGAAACAACCTTGTCACCCCCTGAACTGCCAAGTGTTTCTATTTGCCAACCTGAAAGCGTCTGTGAGGACGTGAAAACAGGTCCTACTAATTGGAATGCTGATCCTGTGTAAACAAAAAGTTGATCAACGTCTGAGTCGTGCCAAAGATCACCTGCTGAAGGTGAAGTTGGTGCTGTTGATTGTGATGTTGATCCCCCTGTTGGCTCAAAAGCCGTCCCGTTGTATACCTTTAAATTGTTTGTGTTGTTGTCAAACCATAACTCACCTTTTAATGGTGCACTTGGTGCCGATGTTGAAGATGAATTTTCTAATAATTTTACAAGGTTTTCGTTTAAACCTTCACCAAACCCGGAAAAACTTTTTCCAAATAATGTTAATGAAGTGCTGTTATCCGAAGTACCGTCAGTAATTGTAGTTACTATTGTTCCGTCTGTTCTATTAATTGTGTACGCCATATACCTGTATTTATAGTCTTCCTACGCTTATTAAAATGACACTTTCACCAGCGTCTGTTTTGTTTTCCATTGCTTTTCCTACTACAGAACCCAATACCGGAGTGCTAGCCTTTTGGGCACAGCCAGGATGTGTTCCGCAAGTGGTCAAAAGATCACCTTTTGCTACGACACCGTGTACTTTACATTTGACCTTTCCTACCAAGGCAATTGCTTGTCCCTCTGATTTGTCATTCATCAAGTACGCAGGATCTTCACTTACTACTCCTGCAACCCTAGTGTCATTTGAAATTGTTGATTGTGTTACTTCTTTTTCTCCGCCAAAAACAACCACTGTGCCAACTTCGTAGTTAGAATCAGTCTCATATTTCTCAGCCAAGTCAGCGTATTGTGCCGATGTGGCTTTTGCGAAAACTGTATTGTATCCTTTGTCAGTGGTTCCTATATCATACGTGGCATCGTCTGATGGTCTGATGTTGTTTGATATTAGCGTGCCAGTCATTGTGCCACCGGCCAAAGGCAAATCCAAAGATGCAGTACCTGTTACATTTCCTACCACGTTACCTGTCAAGTTACCTGCAAACGCTGTCGCTGTGGCAGTTCCTACAACTTGTAATTTTGTGCTAGGAGTTGTTGTGCCAATACCAACCGATGCCGCCGAACCATCTATCGTCATTACTGTCGTTGTGGTTCCACCATCGTTTACTTTGAACGTTATGTCTGTGTCCTGTATGACGTTAGACATAATAATACCTGTGCCGTCTACTGTGATCGACAAGTCACTGTCTACTCCAACCTGCAATCCAGAATCATTGTTGATTCCTAGCGTACCTGACGTGGTGTCATTGGCATTTGATTTTAGGAATGTTGATGCGGCCTCACCGCCCAAAGAGTCTGCGTCTGTGGCAGTGCCTTGGAACTTGACATCGGATATCGCAGTGGTCAGTGTAATACCTTTTTTGACTGTTGCAAATCCTGAAATAGATGTCTTTGGTGTAAACTCGTCTTCTGAAATGATGGCAATTAGATTACCGTCATTGAATAATTTTGTGATGTTTTGAGTAGCATCAGTGGAATCTAAAATAGAGTCAAACGTAAAACCGTTTGTGTTTCCTGTTGTTCCAGGAGGACCAACCAGTATAGAACTTGTACCATTGTAAAAGTACATCTGTCCTGTATCAGAATCAATCCATATATCTCCTTGCGCCAAATTGGAAGGTGCTGTTGATTGGTATGGTGCATTACCTCCGGCTGGTACAAAGGCAGATCCGTTAAAAACTTTTAATCTGGAATTGGTTGAATCGTAATAAAGTTGTCCTGTAATAGGCTTTGTTGGTTCCGTGCTGTTACTAAAATTTTCTAGTAAATGTAAAAAGTTTTCAGCAATAGATTCTCCATAACCTGCATAGCCTTTTCCGATAAAACTTAAATCAGTTTGTGTATTTAGAACACCATCTTGTACTGTGTATGCGTTTGGTGACGCTGAACTGTCTGTCTTGTTTACTGTGTAGGCCATCTATTAGTACCCTGTGTTACTGCCTGACGTCGTTCCACTTATTGTGTTTGATGTTGACAATGCAGTTGAACTTGTTTCAGTGAATGTTGTTAATGATTGTATTCTCAATGTGTAGTCAATCTGTATCAGTCTGTTTAATGATTTTTGCACAGGGTGGAAAACAACGTGTGTCAGTAACTTGTTTGTTGATCCGTTCTCAGTTCCTTCCCAACTCTTCAATCCAAGTTCGTCAAACACGTATTCGCCGTTGAAATCTGTTGTGTTGTCAAATGCAGACTGTCCTGTTGGCTCGCCATAGTCCAATGTGCAAGTGCAAACTATGTCGGTGTACTTGTTACCCGCAGTGTGCCTGACTTCCATCTTGTTTCTTGTTGTGTCTTTGTTAGTTGCTGAGTTGTCATCGATGACTTTGTAATATGTTTGGTTGTATAAGGTCGCATTCGAGCCTGTGGAATTTGGTGTCAGGTATGTGATTATACCTGTTGGATCTACTGAAGTACCACCGTTGCCCAATGCCATTTCATGTATGAATCCTGTTGTTTTGTTTGCTAATGAATTTGCCAGTGCCTGAGACATATTTTCGTAGTGGATAGCATTTCTTTTGTCCACCATTACTTCGCCTGTTTCTGGATCAAATATCTTGATATGACCCGTCATCATAACACCTGTGTTATCTTGAGGCTTTTTCTCTTCTTCTTTTGATTCTGTTGGTTTGTTGTCCTGTGTCATCTAGTGTATTTATTCAGGTGCATTTGTAGGCTCTTGTGCTATGAATCTAGCCTGTGCAGTAGTAGATGCCTGTAATCCTTTACCATCTGCTGGATTGCCATCCAATGCTGTGTACCATACCTGTCCTTTCTTCATTAGTATTTTGATCTGTGTTCCGTCAGCAGGAGCAGTGCTTAGAGTTACTGCCGCCGTGCTACCGTCCACGGAATAGTTTATAGTAGAGCCGTCCTCGCTAGTCAACAACAATCGTTGGCCACCAACAAATACGTCTAGTTGACTAACTGAGGTTGCGGCTTGAGTTGTGGTAAACGTAACACTGCTTCCATCACCTGTATGAGTGTCTGTATGAACAGTGTCCGTATAAGGTATAGTTTGAGTTCCGCTGGCATCTACCACTATAGTGCCACCGCTATGGTCCTTAATTCCTGTACCAAGTGTTCCACGTCTAAGTTGCCCTAGCGTGTTACCGTCCTTGGTGAAATATTCAATTCTTTCCTTGTCTACAAAGATTATCCCTGGCATGTTAAGTGCCGCATTTGGAACCGCTAAAATCGATCCATCTACAACTTGTATATTTTTCGATTCTGGCGTGATATCGTTGCTTAATTTTGTAGTGTGTACTTTTGAAATACGCTTGTAATGAGTTCTGTTCAGCATATCTTTGAAGATCCTAAAACCAGTCGGACCGTGTGCCGTCTCAACCGCGAAGTACATGACATCCAGTCTGTCACTGTCGGATATAGTTCTTGATGAAACCACAGTAATTGTGTTTCCTGAAACAGTATAATCTGCATTGGCTATCAACTGTTCACCGTTAAGCCACACATAGGTGTAAACATCATTCAGCGTGTCAAATCTTAATTTAAATGTATTGTCCGCTTTGCCCTGTAAAACCTCTCGCCTCAATTTCATTCCTAATGCATTATTGAAAGTTGTTACAGATATTACGTCACTTGCTGATAAAGATAATCCATCCGATGATATTTGTGCTGTGTCTAATACAACATCAGCGTCTGCACCTCCGTCAACAAAATATTGATTATTGATCAAAGTTGTTATCGCCACAACATCATTTGATGCCGGTGCAGTAACCAAGGTGACTGACTGATTGCTGATATCAACTGTGTAATCAGTGTTCAATAATTTTTCCACTCCGTTTACATGGACTTCTAACTGTGCCGCCGAAGTAATTGTTTTTTCAGGATCAACGGTTGAGTCCTCTCCCAATCCTGAGACAACTCCATACACATACGTGCTTCCGTCTCCAACATAATAAGACACGTCTGGCCCTCGGAGAACTTTGCCGTTGACCTCAACAATGGTCAAAGCACTGTGTGGTCCTATAGATCCTGGCGGATATGTCAATGAATATCTTTCAGTTGATCCATCGAAAGTAATTTGTTCGCTCCTTATAGAAGCAAAACTTCTAGTCGAAGTCGCTGACTTGTTGAAACCTGCGATCTGTATCAGTTTGTCTGCCGCCGGAGCAGAAGAGAAAGTCACTGTGACTGTGTTTGCAGTGATCGATGTTGTAAATGCTGTTGTAGGCACTCCTTCAATAGTGACAAAAATTTCACTTGATGTCGAATCGAGATTGAATTCGCCTCTTGTTGATGTTGTAAATGCTGTTGTGGATCCGTCTCCAGTGTACTGATCAATCACACGGAAGTTTTCACCAGAAATTGCAAAAGTTTTTGTTGCTATAATTGCATTATCTGCAGGTGCTGTGCCAAATGTAATTGTCTTGTTCGCCACATTAACAGTGTAGTCCGTTGTCAGTTTCTTGACCACATTATCTACTGTAACTGTTACACTTCCTAATGTGCCTGGGAAATCACCTATCGGGAACGTTGTGGTTGAACCGTCTCCCCTGCTGAACAGATCTGATATGAACGGCACGCCTGACTCCGGTGATGTGTAAACTTTAATATCAACAGTATCAAACATCTGTCCTGGCACCACCTCTTCTGGTGCGTAACTAGTGTCTGGAGTCACAAATCCGTCACCTTCTAATAATACGTCACTTGGTGCAGATCCAAGAGCAGATCCAAATAGTCCACCTTTGATTATGCTGTCCAGTGTTCTGTCATCACTTGGTGTCAATACACCGTCGTCGTCAAATGGTATGAATTCTATGAGTGCGTCGGTGTCAGGTATTGATGCCAAAGTGAACGCAGTTGTTGATCCATCACCTCTAAACACTTCACTTCTCTTCTCCCTTGTGCTGTCATCTCTAGTTTGGTATACCTGAAAGACATCTGTCGCCAGAGGCGCTGTGTCGAATGTGAATGTTGCAGAAGTTCCTGTTGCAGTAAAAGCCTTAATTCTCGACTTACCATAACTGTCCCACGAAAAGTCATACCAACCCGACTTGTCCCAACCTTGATCTTGCGAGAACAACAGTCCTGTGACTATCGTACCGCCATAGTCAACACCGGTCATGACCTGTGAAAGTTCATTGCCAGGCATTCCTGAACCTGGTGTGTAGAATCCTTTTGTTCTGTCGGATGCTGTAAGTCCAGTCTCGTCACCATATACCTTGTACAGATCTCCAATGGAATCATTGAACTTGGTTGTTGACGTGAAAGCACTCGTTGCCTTGTACAGTTGATTTTCATATCTAATTAATTGTCCATAAGCATAACTGGTGGACGCGGCCCAATCAACCACACTAGATGTACTTGAAATCCTGTCAAATTTTATCGTTGTGTCTATGTCTCTAACAAGGTCATTGTTTAAGTAAGCATAGGCCTTTGCTGTGTCGCTTGGTGTTGACCCATCATCGGCACCACCTGTGAATATGACTGCAGGTGTGCTGGTGTAGTCTTTTCCATTTGTGACAAGCGTGACTTTTGTAACGCTACCGTCCGACACTGTTGCTGTCGCTGTTGCGACCACGTTGTCAGGCACTGTGTACATTTTGAATGCGGCGGTTTTGGTGGACACTGCATGATTCATTGATCCTGTAGGCATATAGAAAGTGCCTGTGTATTCATCAAATGTATGAGTGTGTGCGGCGCCAGATCCGCCATTCTGCGAATCATATATTTCTGCCTGTTGTTGGTTTGTGAACAACGGATAGTAGTAACCAACCGATCCTGATGTGCTTCCGCTGTTGCTTGTTCCGTATATCTGGAAAGGACCTGTGGATCCTTTCGTGCCTCCCAATATAGTGACTGTTGGCGTCTTCGTGTATCCTGATCCACCTGATATCAATTTGATGCTCTTCACGTGTTTCTTGTGATAGTCATACCACATCTGGTGTGGGTATTCCGTAAGTTTATCCACATCCAACGAAGTGTTCAAATTTCTTATTTTACTGCTGTCAGTGTCATAAAATGGTGGATTGTCAAAATCTGTAAATATTCCGTCCTGAGTGTCTGTGCTTTGGTATCCAAGTTTGTACTCCCTTAATTTTGTATGGAAAGGCTTGACTTCATTAATGTAACTCTCTATCCAACTATCTGTACCCACTGTGTAGGTTTTTCTTTGGTCCAACTGTCTTACATTGTTTCTTGCGTTAATGAAAGATGTTTTGAACATCCAATCCACGTATGTCTGTTCTGATAAGACTTTTCTCAAGCCTGTGAAGAACAAAGTGTTGTATTCCACTGCTAATTCGTTAACAAATAGATCATCTCGCAACGCAGTAAGAACTTTTCTTGTTTCTGTTGCCGGTTCCTGGTCAAAGAAGTTGTCATCAAAGTTATCTTCACCCGCAAATCCTGTGTCATCCTGTGAGTAATCGTAAAGTTTGGTTGATAATCTTATTGTACCATTCTGCGTTCCTACATTGGTAAATCCTGTGGCAGTTTTCATGAAAAGTTTCCATCCACCAGTGTCTGCCTGTGTGACTTTCACGTGTTTTCCTACTGCTAGTTCCAGGCCATCCAGTTCGTACTGGTATGTGACCTGTTTATCTATCGGGGTGTTCTCAGTATGTGCCATGTCTCCATCTGCCTTATACCAATCCACGTAACTCCAGTATTTGCTGGTGTTGTAAGTTTGTACCTTTGTTCTACTGAACACAGTGCCATTCCATTGATATATTGCCCAGAATCCACCCAGCGTCTCATCTGATTTGACAAGATAGTTCACTGTACCTGATAGTTCTTTTGTGTCAATGTAAGTCAAGTCAGCATATGTGTCTACCGATGCGTCCCACTCCAGGCTCTCTTCTGTTGGTTCTGGATCCTTTGAATCAAGATTTGACAAGTTTACAATGCCTGCCAACTGATATTTTTTCAGCACTGTGTTTGCGTAATCGATTATTTCTTTCAAAGCAGAAAATCTATCCACATACCAACTCTGCCTAGGTCGCATATTGTTTCCGTATCTTTCAGTCACCGGCAGATCAGGATCTGGAACTTTGTTGCCGGATTCATTACTTCCTATTAGACTGTTCCACCATTGTGTCTCGACTTGCGTACCCGGTCTGTAAAACTTATCACCCTCCCTGACAAGTTTCCATATGCTGTGTGCGTCACCCTCAAATGTGTTTGTCCTAATGTCTATGTTTAAGACTGATCCATTTACAAGGTTGCTGGTGTCACGGAACATAATAAATTTGTTTGTGTCAGATGGTGCGTAAGCCTTAAATCCATATCTCTCTGGATCTGCTATCAAATTTGATATGAAAGAAGTAGTGCTCTTTCTGGTGACAACTGAAGTCTCAGGCATCATTGTTGAGTTCTTCACCCAGTAGAAGTAGATGTTTACAAATCCATCTAAGGCAGAACTGTATCTTTGTTTGACTGTGTAATTGGTGTCCTCCGGATACAGCGGTGTGCCCGAAACTTCTCCTGATTCTTCTCGCAATACATATTCGCTTGGAAGAAACCTTGACTCCACCCACTCATAGATATCTATGCTTGATCCGGGAAATGTCTTGCCCCAGTTGTTGACCTTAAACTCCTGACTGTCCTGCTCATACCATACCCATTTGACTTTTGATAGATCCCACCATACTTCTCCCACGTGTTCCTCCATCCAAGGTGTTTTCGAATTGGCCTTGTCTCCAAAATTGTACTGTGCTGGATCCCATGGTGTCTTTATATTAATTTCTCTGTCAGCAACTCCGGGTATCCTTCCCTTGACTGGATCATATAATTCCAGAAAGTCGCCTATTTGTTTTGTGCCTTTGTTGAATTCAAATACTTTTCCTAGTTTGTCAATATCCATAAGTGCTGTTTCGCTGGCAATATTTGTCCAAGCGTATGCACCTTTTGTGGTTAGGTCGAACACTGTAACAGTGCCGTCGTTTGAAACCGTCGAATCATCATTACCAAGATCTTCTGGTGATCCAACATACACTGTGCCGTCCGTCACACAAACCCCTCTTCCAAAATCATCATTATCAGACACGCTGGATGTCACCAATCTGTCATCGATAACAAATTTAGTATTGTACATTGTAGCAGTGTATACGCCGCCCGAACCAATATTGAGATCGACTATTGCAGTGTCTTGTAGGTCAAACGTTGTTTCACCTAAATCAAA
>CEOF01196338.1_pt1 | contig 10270 bp, 8 predicted proteins | sample 361311 | NCBI WGS metagenome assembly CEOF01 (sample SAMEA2619667, study PRJEB7988) | marine metagenome | biome: marine biome (ENVO:00000447); feature: surface water layer (ENVO:00002042); material: "saline water (ENVO:00002010), including plankton (ENVO:xxxxxxxx)" | depth 5 m
CCCGCCATAATAATAAGCTAAATCTTTGTTATTTATCGAAAATAATAAAAAATTATCAGAAATTTTCAAAGATGAACCAGAAGTGGAAAATCACTCTAGCCAAATTTCGGACACTGCGAACGCTTTCCATGAAAAAATTCGTTTCAATTTATCTCGCGCACAAACGAAATTAATGCAACGTTTCGACATTTACCCCAATGCACTTGATGGCGTAATCACACCGCATGATTTCGATACGGCTTGCCGAAGTGAAGATAACGAACAAGTAATAACCAAAATTTTTGACCAGTTGTGAAATTAACCCGTCAACGGGAAAAAACTTTGGACCTAGAGAGTAGGATTGGCACTGGCAACGATACAGATTGGCCATGACATCAAATTGTAATAAATTTCTCATTGCTGTTTTATCAAAAAAATCATTTAATAGAATACGATGTTGTCTACTTGGAGAAATCATGACCCCTTGGGAAATTAAAGGTAGAGAATTTAACAATTGTAACTGCGCGTATGGCTGTCCTTGTCAATTTCTTGCTCCACCGACTTTTGGGACCTGCGAGGCAACCATGACTGTAATCATAGACGAGGGTTACTACGGCGATATCAAACTCGATGGCTTAAAGCTGGGCGGTATGTATAAATGGCCTGGAGCAGTGCACGAGGGAAATGGCGAATACCAGCTATTTATTGACGAGACTGCTAGCGACGCACAACGCGCAGCCATAGAGAAAATAGCAACTGGTCAAGATACCGAAGATATGGCGACAATGTGGTGGATTTTTAATGCAATGTGTCCAACACAACACAATACTGAGTACAAACATATCGATGCAGAAATAAATGTCGACGGTCGCACTGGTTCATCCAATGTAGAAGGAATCTTTGAGGTCAAAGGACAACCCATAAAGAATCCAATTACAGGTGCCGACCATCGCGCGCAAATCTCTCTACCACAGGGCTTTGAATACAATACCGCGGAGGTTGGAAGCGCAACGACTACGACGACAGGTGGCGCAATTGATCTACCTAATAATAAGGACACTTACGCACAATTTGCACATCTACACCTCACTAATTCGGGTGTAGTAAGATAATCGATAAACTGCGCGGAATCGATTAGAACCACTATGGCTGGCGACAGTAGGGCTCCTACCTCATTGGAGGCATTACTGCGTAGAGACAGACTAGTAACTTGTATAGCCATATTATCGCTAATAATTGTAGCCTCACTGTATACAATTTTCGGTATAGGCATGAACATGTCCGCAATCGAAATGACACCTGGGCTTGGCCATCCCAAAATGGCTATGCCTACCATGGCCGATGCGAAGAAAATGGTTATGGAACCTGCCTCCTGGAACATAACTTATGCTTTTCTAGTGTTCCTGATGTGGTGGTTAATGATGATAGCAATGATGCTACCAAGCGCTTCTCCAATGATACTTCTTTACACGGCGCTAATTCGACAAAGCCAGAAAACAAAAAGTATTATCGGGCAAGTTACTTCATTCATGTGCGGATATTTATTGGCTTGGGCAGCCTTCAGTCTTTTCGCTGCAGCACTTCAGTCGCAGCTCGAGCTGCGCGGTTGGATGTCTGCTATGATGATGGAGGCCTCAAATAATTATTTGGCAGCAGGTATCCTTATTGCTGCTGGAGTTTATCAGCTTACACCTTTGAAAACAGTGTGTTTAGAAAAGTGCCGCCAGCCTGCAAGTTTTTTAGCTAACTATAAAAACACGTGGGTAAATTCCCCACTAAGAATTGGTCTTGTTCACGGATTTTACTGCGTAGGATGTTGCTGGTTTCTAATGGGATTGCTTTTCTTTGGCGGCATTATGAATTTATATTGGATTGTCGGACTCATAATCTTTGTCACTATCGAAAAACTACATGAAAAAGGCATAATATTTGGAAAAATTTTAGGCGGCGGGGCTATCGTGTCAGGTATTACGTTTTTGATAAATTCGTAGCCATGTATTAACGGGATAGTCTAATCTTACCAATATTCCTCCCTCATAATTCGACGATAAATTTTAAGTATTATTTCAATGAAAACTTTTCAAAAATTAGATGATTTCTTAAATTTCGCCTGGGCACAAATTTCACGCGGAAAGGTTGATAAAAAGTCACCAGCTCGGCACCCTACTTTTGTGACATCAAACTCGGATGGCTTCCCAAAAGCTCGGATGTTAGTAATGAGAAGGAGCGATAGGAAAAAGAACGAGATAGAGTTCCACACTGAGACCACTTCTTCAAAAATGTTGCCCCTCGAGGAAAACGCGCGTGCAGGAATTCACATTTGGTTGCCAAAAGTTCAATTGCAAATTCAGATGAACATTGATGTTGAAGTAAAGGTTGCCGACATAACTATCCCAAACTGGAGAGATGTTCCAACTAACTCCAGGGTCGCTTACGGAACTATTCCTAGCCCTGGGATCGTCATTGCAAGGGTTGGTCCGCTACCCTTTAAAATGGGTAATCCAATGGGAACAGGAACAAATGGTTTAAACGCCCCCGCCAAAACCTAACAACCCCCTTAATTGGGGGTTTTATTTTGCCCGAAGATTCGGCTTATGTCGTTTTTTGCTAGCAAGACGTAACTTTATGTAGTATTGGAGTGACACCAAAGTTAACGGGATTACTTCTAAGTCATTGATATTGCTACAAGTAAAGCAGATGCGCTACCAGGCTGCGCTACACCCCGACTAGGGTGAACATAACCGCAAAACCCCAGTAAAATCAACAGTTTTAGCAGAAAAAGTGACCGGATAGTGCGGGATTAAGAAAAATGGCTGTATGCCGCAGTATCGCTTGGCATCGCACACCATCAGTTCCCATCTCGCGAATAAGTTTGTTACTTTTTTGTTACTTTTTTTGGAGTGCTCAACAATCACCCTCACCTCAATAAGCAGACAGCACCGTTTTCAGATCCCCACTCACCGTTGCGCACTGATGGCGGCTGAAGCGACGACGCGCCTGATACGTCATCTCACGATCTAGATACGCCTTTACCTCGCCGAGTGTACCTTGCGTCTTTGTTTCCCGTCTTGGCGTGTTTGTCGGCTGCACCATTTAATGCTTTAAGAAGGTGTTTGGTGAACAAAACGTGTTTGGCGTCTTCATCCCAGCTTGCAAACTCATCACCCTCTGCTGCTCAAATAATGATCATCTTGTCATTAGATTTGTTAGGGACGAATTTTTTACCATTAATCCCGACAACAGAAAGTTAGAATCAAAAACATTGGAAGGGCTATGTTTTTGGACTTGAATTTATTTATACCAATATATTTCTTAGTCTCTTTCTCTTTGCGTTACCCTTAATAGCTATTCTGATTATTTCATTTGCGGCCATCCACCTACTGCAGAATTAAACCTTATTAATGCGTCCCAGTAATTGGCAGCGGCATCTACAATTGTTAGCTGGCTCCTTGCTGCTGCGATTTCCGATCTTAAAAAATCTAGGGCTCCAATCTGGCCAGACTCAAAACGCTGCTTTGCCAATTTTAGTTGTACATTAGTAAACGGGACTAGCTTGTTTCGATAAGCGATCGCGGTTTTTTGCTTTGCTGATAAGTCGGCATATGCTGTTCGTAATTGAGTGGCAATAGTATTTTCTACAACCAATAATTGGTGCTTGGCTAAGCTTAACTCTGCTTTAGCTTTTTCTAACTTTAACTTACCGTTATCGAAGATTGGGACTTCTATGCCAACATTAAGCCCTAAAAAGCCATCGCTGCCTTCCTTTTCGTACTCTGGGCCAAATTCTAGTGACTCTGGACCAAAATTCTGACGAGCGCGTTTTAACATTATTTCTTTAAGGCGAACTTGTTCTTTCGCAACCGCAAGGTCAACTCGCAACTTCTTAGCTTTCATAAGAGCGCTTTCTAAAGAAATTAAACTGTTTCCTACTTCCTGAATATTTAATGAAACGTTTAAATTCTGGTTTTTTGATGCTCCTATTAACGATGCAAGTTTGAGGCTTGCTATTTTTTTTGCATTACGTTCTTGGTCTAAATCGATTTGTGCTAATGCCGAGATATTTTCAAGGCGCGCTACCTCACTACCATCAATACCTCCTGTCAAAGCCAAACCTCTAGCAGACTCAGCTTGAGATAGGGCTACAACAAGCACATTTGAAAGTGCATCAATACGCGCCTGCGATTTAGCAACCTCTAAATAGGCTTCGCTTGTTAGATTGATATGGGACATGATATCTTCTGCGACACGTACTTGCGTTAGCCGAAATTTCGCGTTGGTTTCATCGAGACGGATCGATCGATATATCAGATCAAGTACTGGAAAGAATACGCCCATAGCCAAGCTTGAAGGCTCTCCTGTAACACCTGCTGTAAAAACTCCATCTATTTGTGGGTTACGCGGAAGACTTGCTTGCTCAACGTCTATTTTCGAAATTTTAAGTCTGGCATAATGCGCACGGAGTTTTGGGCTATAGACCAAAGTAGACTGAAGCGCTTTTTCTAGTGAAAAGGGCCTATCAAGGTGCCTAAGATAAATATTGCCTGTTGCGATATCATCTTTATCTAAGACAGATTGGTTGATCGGTATTCCGCCCCGGTTTACTAGCAGTTCAGAAACTTCGTTTACACCTGAGCCAACATCAATCGCACTACATGCAGAAATTGATAAAAAGCCAAGAAATGATGCACTTACACGAAATAACATAAGTCAAACGTTCGGTTGTACTTTTATTGTCAAAGGTATGAGTTCTTCTCTGCCCCTTGACATGGCCTGCAAGAACGGTTCGTTGGTTAGTGTGCTTGAAGAAATGAACTTGGCCACTTTGAACTTTGCTCGCAAACTTTCACCGGAAGCTAATTTTAGGATAACAACAATTGTATATGGACCGACTTCGTTGATTAGTATCTGACCATCCATAACATGCCCACCTGAAGGCGAAAGTTTAGTCACAACTTTCTTTTTTCCAGCTAAAATAATCGCATTTCCCGATGCGTTAGTTACATCTACTGCTTTTTCATCCGGCCCTGTTATAAAAAGCTTTAAATTCTTTTCAGTGAGAACCATTTCAAGATGATGAGAACCAATATCTAAAAAGGCACCGCCATTTGGTCCTGATTTTAACTCATGAGCCGCTGCTCCAAAATGGAAAAGCAAAGTTAATACAAAACTATTTAATCCCTTTAATAAGTTTTTTTTCATTAAATTATCCCGCCTAATAAGCATCTTGTGGTCCACGGATTCTCTGTTCTTGAAGTAAACGATCAATAGAGTTTTTCCCAAAGTAAAGGAATAATATTGGGGTAAGCACGGCATCGATAAGTGTGGCACTGAGTAAACCCCCTAAAATAACAACAGCAACAGGGTGTAAGATTTCCTTACCTGGCTCACCAGCCCCGAGAACGAGAGGTATTAAAGCTATGCCTGCTGAAAGAGCTGTCATCAACACAGGTACTAACCTTTCCTGACTGCCACGGAGCACCATCTTTGTTCCAAAGCTCTCGCCCTCGTGCAAAACTAGGTTTATGTAGTGGCTAATTTTTAAAATACCATTTCGCGTAATTATACCGGCTAGTGTTATAAAGCCGATCATTGTTGCAAGCGAAAGTGGTTGACCGCTGAGGTGCAACGCTGCAACACTGCCAATTAGCGCAAGAGGAACGTTTCCGATAATGATCAAGCTTAAGGCAACCGATTTATATCGCGTGTAAAGTACAATGAAAATTAGTGATAAGGAAATCATAGCGAGTAACGCGATTAATCGCGTCGCCTCTTCGCGAGCTTTGAATGTTCCTTCCAGTGCAACGGTGTAACCAGGCGGTAGCTCAAAACTTTCTATGCTAGAGCGAATGTCCTTAACAACCGTTGCAATATCACTTCCATCCGTATTTCCGAATACTGCTATACGGCGTTGGCCATTTTCTCGCAATACCTGATTAGGTCCCTCGGTTTCCGCCACATCTGCTATCAAGCTCACAGGGACTGTTCCTTGTTTTGTTTGTATTAGGAGATTGGAAAGGCCATCTTTTGTTCTATCTGCGTCGCCTGATCTCAATACAAGATCGAAACGGCGAGGGCCGTCAATGATTTCTCCAAGCACACGTCCTTCTGTGATTTGCCCAAGAGATTGCGCTGAATGGCTTGGCGATATGCCATAATTACGCGCACGCTCATAATTAGTGACCACTTGAATTTGAGGAATTTGCACCTGTCTCTCGACCTGTAAATCGACAATTCCTTTTACGTCACTTATACGAACGCGTAGTTGCTCTGCAAGTGAGCGCAGGGTATCTAAATCATCACCGAATAGCTTTAGGGCAATCTCAGCACGGATCCCAGAGAGCAAGTGATCAAGCCTATGCGAAATGGGTTGCCCCACATTAGTAGAAACGGGAAGGCCAACTAACTTGCTTCGTATATCTTCTATAACTTTGTCGCGGCTTCGATCTGATGGTTTAAGATCAACATCAATTTCACTCGAATGTACGCCCTCCGCATGTTCATCAAGTTCGGCCCGCCCAGTGCGCCTTCCCACCTGCAAAACTTCAGGTACTTGCATGATACGCTTTTCCGCAAGCTGACCCAATGAATTTGATTGTTCGAGTGAGACACCAGGTTGTAATAAAAAACCAACAGTGAGTGATCCTTCGTTAAAAGGAGGCAAAAATGATTTTGGCAGTGTGGTCGCAGAAAGCACTGCAACAATCACGGCGAAAAAGGAAGCTACAATAGGAACAAGAGACCAACGGAATGCAATAGTCAAAACGCCTTTATTAACCCATTTCAAAAATCGAACAACAAAGCTTTCCCTTTGCTCAAGATTCTTCATCTTTGGCAAAAGGTAAGATGCTAATACTGGCGTGACCGTCACTGCTGTTAAAAGACTCGCAACTATTGAAATAATATAGGCGACGCCAAGAGGCGCAAATAATCGGCCTTCTATCCCGCTCAATGCGAAGAGCGGTACAAATACTAAAACGATAATGGTGGTCGCATAGACAATACCGCTACGAACCTCCTGACTAGCATCGGCAATGACTTTAAGTATTGGTATCTGATTACCGTTTTGCCTATTTTGCTTGAGGCGGCGCTGGATATTTTCTACATCTACAACTGCATCATCCACCAACTCGCCTGTAGCTATAGCAAGACCGCCTAAGGTCATTGTATTAATAGTAAACCCAAAAAATTGAAAAACCAAAATCGTCACTAAAATCGAAATCGGAATAGCAAGCAATGAGATGGCAGTTGTCCTAAAATTTAGCAAGAATGCAAAAAGTATAATAGCAACCACTACTGCCGCTTCAATTAAAACAGTTTTGAGGTTTTCGATTGAGTTTTCTATAAAGTTTGCTTGGCGAAACAAAAGTTGATCAACTTTTACATCACCCTTCATAGTGCGCTGTAATTCAGCTAATGCTAATTCAACTTTTTCAGTAAGCACCAAAGTATCAATCTCAGGTTGCTTCTGAACTGAGACGATGACGGCCGGCTTCCCTTGAAAGCCTGCCTCACCCCGTTTAGTACGAGCGCCAAAACCTATAGACGCCACCTGATCAAGTCTAATATTGCGCGCGTCACGAATCGCTACAGTTAATTCTCTAAGATCACTAATTGACGTCGTTCTACCAATATTACGTACAAGGTATTCACGATCGTTTTGGTCAATAAATCCCCCTCCTGCATTACGGCTAAAGACTTCAATAGAAGTTGCGATCTCTTCTATGGATACCCCCAAGTTACGCATTTGCTCAAGGTTAGGTGTTACACGGTATTGCCGAACCTCACCACCAATTGGAATTACTTGCGCGACACCCGGAAGCGCCAAAAGTTTAGGCCTGACGGTCCAATCGGCAAGTTCCCGCAGTTCCATTGGTGACATAGCTTCTGAAGTCATAGCCACAAGAAGAATTTCACCCATTATCGATGAAATGGGACCGATTACCGGTTCGACGAATTCTGGTATTTGCTGCTCAACTCCGTTGAGACGCTCTGTAACCAATTGACGGTTTAGATAGATATCCGAACCCCAGTCAAACTCGACAAATATTAACCCTAATCCAATGCCTGAAATAGATCGCACACGTGTAACGCCTGGGATACCATTCATTGCAGTTTCGATCGGAAATACGACCAGTTGTTCGACTTCTTCAGGAGCTAATCCACCTGCTTCGATATTTATCGTAACTGTCGGCTTGTTGAGATCCGGAAAAACATCTACAGGGAGTTTTTGAAGTGAAACCAACCCATAAGCAATCACCACAATGGCAACTGCCAATACCAAAAGGCGGTTGTTAAGGCTGAAATTTACGATTGTTCTAAACATATTAGCGAACTTGATTAAGAAGGCTTGCGCCGCGAGTTACGACCCGGTCGCCTGATTTTACACCACTTAAAATCATGGCGTTTAGGCTATCGAAAGTTTCGGCCTGCAAGATCTGTGGACGAAACTGTTCAGGTGTCATCTGTATCCAAACGATTGAGAGACCCGACGAACCGCGTACAATTGCATCGAGCGGCAACAATATGCTTTTTTGTTTCTGTTTGGACTCCAGCATTACTTTGACTGGAGTGCCGAGTGGAATTGCCTTTTCATTTTCAACTCTGAAAAAGGCAGTTAGCGTCTGCGCCTTAAGTGATGCGGATCGGCTAATAAAGGATAGTGGCATAGAGGATCTATCTTGCAATACAACTCTCGAACTGGCTTTTTCATCAAATGTTTGCCCAGGGTAGACAATTGCCTCAACCCAAACGCGTCTTGGATCAATAATTTCAACAAGGGTATCTCCCGCTGAGACTACTTGTCCCGTTCGCGTATCGACGCTAATGATTATTCCACTGCGACTTGCTACCAGATCTATTGGACCGAAGCTAATTGCATTTATTTTCTCACGCCTTTTTTTCAACTGTTCCATTTTTATTACCAGTTCTGTAACCTGGTTTTTTGGAACTGCACTTAGTGAGCTTTTGCCCCCGCTTTTAAGAGTCACTTTAGCAAGCTTCCCCAAGTTGTCTAAACGCTGTGTCGTTAGTGCTATTTCTTGATTGAGCGATCCTATTTGTTCTGATAGTCCGGCGAGTGCCTCGGGTGAAAGAATTGGTATGAGTGTCGCGATGGTCTCACCTTTCGTTACATGTTGACCAATGACAGGGGGCCCTGATGGCGAAAATTCTACACGCCCGTTACGTACCGCTTGCACTACTGCTTTATTTGTAGGGTCAGCAATGATTTGACCAAGTAATGCACGCTTTCGCGCCTGCTGTGTCTTTTTGGCAATAATGGTTCGGATCTTTAAAAGCCGCTGACTGGATTTTGGCAAATAAATGGAACCGTCTGGAAATCGCGTGGGTTGACTTCCATCAGAAAACTTTTCCCCACCTTTTTTCACGCCGTGGTCATGCCCCTCATGGGCACTCGCGGTTCCAGCCGGCCAAAATGCTAAAAACAGTACTGCCAAAGTAGTGGCCGGAAAAACGGCATTTCTAAAAAACAATCCGAGCAGCACACCGACAGCGAGCGAGATTACAAGCGGAATACCGACCGCGGGTTTTAAATAAGTTGCCCACCATTGACCTGTCTCCTCTTTTAAATCTTTTGTCGGATCTGGCACAATTAAATCGGCCAGAAGAAGATCAATTCTTTCGCCCGCTGTTACTGAAATCACTAAATTATGCTTTCCAGCTTGGCGCAACCATTCACCTTCAACTGCATAAAGCGCGGCCGAAATTTCTTTTGCAACATATGTTTCTGCGTCTAATGTAATCTCAATAATAGCATTCTCGATTGGTGCATTAGTGATGTATTCGTCCAGGTGTATCTCGAGTGTGCCACCATTATTAACGCCTACAAGTTGGAATAGTTCACTCTCCGCGATTAGCTTTGGAGTTTCCTGCTGCACGATCTTGGTTGTTTTCTCTTTTCCATGATCATGTCCCCCGTGGGCGCGTGCATCTATCGATGTAAAGGTGGTTACAACAAAATATAGTGCATTTATTATTAATAACCTGGATAAAAATCGTGTCGACGAAACCATCAAAATCCCCTAACTGCAATCTGAAGACGTTACCGCAGATATATTTGTGCGGTGCCATGTGATGATCAGCTTCGGGGTGGCGGGCTCTCTGCGGCAATAGGATTTTCGTCTAAGCAGAGCAACGAGGTGAAAAATTTTATTTTTGATGGCGCTGAAATATCGATTGCTCCGTCCATTGATGAGAAACTAAACGCACAGCATACGGCGCAAAAATTATCACAACAGTTGATTAAGCACTCATTCTTGTCACGAATATCTTT
>CEOF01112142.1_pt1 | contig 10250 bp, 8 predicted proteins | sample 361311 | NCBI WGS metagenome assembly CEOF01 (sample SAMEA2619667, study PRJEB7988) | marine metagenome | biome: marine biome (ENVO:00000447); feature: surface water layer (ENVO:00002042); material: "saline water (ENVO:00002010), including plankton (ENVO:xxxxxxxx)" | depth 5 m
CTTATGGATTTTCCAATAAGCATCCAAAGGGATACCTTAAATGCATCTACCTTAAATACACCCAACGCTAGAGCTAAAATATCTCCACCAAGTGGGAGCCATGTAAAAAAAGCAGCAACACTACCCCATCTATCAATTTTTTCTTTAAATGAATAGACTTTTTCTTTTTTTATCCTAAAATATTTTTCGATTTTTTTCCAATCACCAACTCTACCAATATAATAGGTCGTAACTCCACCTAGCCAATTACCCATACATGCAATTATAATGCACAATTGAATATTAAATCCTTTAGCAATTAGTACTGCTAAAACAACTTCAGGACTCAAAGGAACTAGTGTAGCTGTTAAAAAACAAGCGATAAATAAACCCAAATAACCAAGCTCAACAAAGTAGTCCATAATTGATGTAAATCTATTATATTTATAAAATCTATGAGTGATATAGCAAAAAATCTTTTTGAAAAAAACAAAACGAAATATTTAGAGGGGGATTCTAGTGTTGAGGAATTAATAAATCGATATAATGAAGATCATGGATTAGAGTTAGATGAAGGATCTCTTTGGGATAAGAAATTTATTTCTGCTTATTTTCTTATTCTGAATCCTGACCATGAAAATTATGATTATGAATTAACAAAACTTGAAACTGATCATGCTGCAGCATCTATTCATTTTAGTGAAGCAGTCCATATGGGTTTTATCGATCCTGAAGGCGAGGTATGTAGAACTATTCTAATGAAGGAGGATTTAGATTTATTTGAGCTGAACCAGATAATGCCCAGCATTATCTTTGATTCATACAAAATAAAATAGTTAATATTTTACATGCTGAACCTTCCATCTTACATTTGTCTTAGATAACATATTCTCTGCTGCTTTGATATTTTTAATTGAGTCATCGACGTAGTAAATATCATTATAACCCTCATTATCTATTTTATCTTTTATCCAATTTGCTTTATCTTGAGGGTCATTGGATGCTAAAGCCGTAACATAAATTTTTGATGTGTCGATATCAATTTCACTCAGATACTTCCTTATTGGTTTGTAAGTTGATCTAGCAGTAAGGATAAATATTCCACCTCTCCCTTTATTTAAAATCCTTCTCAGCACCTTAGTTACTTGCTTAATTTCTTTTGGATTTTTTACTTTTTGGAAATCTGAAAAATCAAAAATATCACCTTTTTTTTCATCATAGATAGCATACTGACCTGGTGTTAACTTAAGTTGTGAATCACCATTAGTAACATAAACATATGAGTCTGTTTTGACTAATGTATCATCAAAATCAAATATCCTTAATCTTTTGTAACTCATATTTTATTAATTAGAAAAACCGTGCAGTTTAAGTTCACTGGCAAAAAACTCATAAATCATAACCATTGCTAAAGTGTCAAGTTCACAATATTTAAGTAAAGATTGTTTTATTATATTTCTCTCCTCAGATGACATTTCTTGGTACTGGATTTTAGCATATGCAGTTAAAGCATCCCCTCCATTATTAAGCTTATTTATGTCGCCAACTGGATTTTGAACTTTTGAAAAATCTGGAGCGGGTAATGAAATGTATGGATCTAAATTTCCATCTATAATCCAAACATGATTGCCTGAGAAATTAAGCGATGTTAGATTAATTTCACTAATTGGTTTGGAATATTTTTTATTTACAAATTCACAAATTTTTATAACGGCTGGAAGAACAACTTTAATTGAGTTTGAACCTTTCATGTAGGAATCATAAAAATATTTCTTTACGAGGTCACACATATCGATCATGTCTCTATCCCCTCTCCAGACTAGTTCATTATTTTCTTTTTTATTTGTTATTGACCTAATAAAATCCATCAATTCACCTTTATCTTTTTCATCTGAGTCAATCAACTGATCATAAATTGCATTTAAAATCGAATTTTCGTGAGTAGCATATTTAAAAACTGATCCCTTATCATTTTCTAAATCTTTTTTCAATGATCTAGCAAACTCGTAATTAGGAAACTTTCCAGGCTCTGCATTAATATATTCAGATTTGTGTTGAATGTTTCCATCAGAATATACAATATGATGAGAGTACTGAAATGCGATTTGTTCATAGGGATGTCTACCTTTTGTGAAAGGAAGAGCTGATGTGCAAGTTTCAAAATCTATAAAATGTAATGGAAATTTCCATTCAACCATTTCATCTCTTAAATTTTCAACATCCAAGTAAAAATCGACTGGCATGCCAAGGCTTTCAGCTACTCTTTTTTCAATCTGCAACCATTGTCTACTTTTTACACTTAGATGATTGTCATGAGTGTCATCAAAATCGGATTTAACTAATTGATCTAGAAAAAACACATTTAATTTGAATAATTTTTTCTGTTTTCTAAACTGCCAAAGCTCATATATATTTGGTTGAAGCTTATCGTTCTCACTTATATCAAATTGTTCAATCCAACACTCCCTACAAACATGATCATTATAATTTTTCCAGTTAATTTCTTTTTGATTGGTATAAACTTCAGTAAAATTTTCAACTAACTCAAGGAATGACAATCCGTGAATTTTGTGAATATCTTTTTCTATTATATCATTAATCAAATCACTAATATTTCTTGATTCCATAATTGGATCTCCAGTATCTTTCAGTGTGTCTACTTTTCTCATTATCCCTGTTCGCACATTTGGATCTTTGGTAATTTGAAAAAGTTGATTGAGGCCATCAATGCTTGCTTTTTTTGATTTGTCAGCAAGCATTAAATGCGATTCTATTTTATATTCAGGATAATTTTTTTTTACCACATATTTTTGAAATGCCAGGTCAAACAAATAAGTTCTCCACTGCTGTCTAATATTACCAGACTTTGATTTAAAAATATTTTCCATTGTTGAATCAAAAGATTTTGCTTTAACCTCAATGACTTTTATTACATTATCTGTTTTAACTAAAATATCCGTTCTAATAAAAAGGTTTTCATGTAAAAAGGCTGCCTCATAAATAATGGACTTGGGTTTTTTAATTAAATCACGTGTTTTTTGTAATGAAGTAGCATAATCGTAATCTTCTATTAAAACGCCAGGACTATAGTATAGTCTAGATAATTCCTCCGCCTGAAACCCACCATCAGCAAGAGCATCTAAAAATTCATTTTTATCCTCAGATGATTCATAATCAACGCTAAGCTTTATTGGGCATTCTAATCCCTTTTTAAACAATGTTTTTGTTAAAAATTTCAAGAATTTTTTTTAAAAAAGTACATCATACTATTGTAATTAAATATATTGATTTGATATATAATTAATTAACTAATTTTATAAAAAGTGATTATCAAATATGAATAAATATAGTCATTTGAATAGAGTCCAAATGTTGGAAATTTGTAAAATTATTCATCCTGATACAATATGGGAATTTTTTCAGTATTTAAATAATGATGGAGAAGGTGGTGATGACTGTTTTGAATTTACTGCCAAAGACCAATCATGTATTCAATTTAATATTCACCAACCAGAAGATGATGAAATAAGGTGTTATCTAAGGGGGGATTGGGATAACGACGAAGTTCCTGAGGATAAAATTGATATGATTGATACATATCTAAGGTTAATTTGATTTATTAATAAAATACAATTATGATTAATAAGGTTGAAAATGTAATTAAAGAATTTTTCAATAAAGAAAAATTTAATCCCAAAACTTTTATGTCTAGTATGAATGAAGAAACTTATTATAACGAAGCAAATCTGCAACATGATCTTGCTTTGTATCTTAAAGAAAATGAAGAAATAAATAATGATATTGAGCTTAGACTTGAATACCCTGTAACTAGATTATTCAATGATGATCATTTGATATTATCCAAAAAGGAAATAGATATAATTATAAAGTTAAAAAAGAAAAAAAAAGATTCTGAGGATGAATTTTTAATTGTTGAGTTAAAATATCTGAAAAAAAGTGATGGAATACCACTTGCTTTATTAGGTTCGCTAAAGGATATTCTATTTTGTGAACAAATAAAATTTATAAATAGTAGCCCTGATAATTATAAGAAAAAAAAACTCCATTTTATAACCATATTGCTTACAGATAAACTTAATTGGACATCAAATAAACATATTTACGGAACTTTCAAATTAATGGAAACTATCAATAAACCGAAGGTTAATTTTAATTTAAAAAAAGACTCAATTTGCTACTCAAATCCAATTAATATCATAAAAAAAGGTTTTAAAGACATAAAAGAAAGGATTGAGAAAAGCAAAGAATTGAAAGATTTTTATTCAGTTGGTGATAATAAAATAGTATTTAAAGAAGAGCATGAAATTTTATGGAAAAAAATTAATGGAAAATGGTTGTATTACATTAATAAATTTTAATTGATACAAAAGCTGGATTAATTACAGGATGGAAAAATCTAGAAGATAATTAATGTAATTATGATTTTGAAATTAATTTTTTAGCCTCTTCAATTAGTCTGATCTCAGTTTTTGTAAATTTTTTTTCTAATTTTTCTAGTTTTTTTAATGAATCACTAATCAATTTTGGACCTTTGATTGATTTATTATAAACTAAATTTATTCCTTTCTCAAGCTGACTCAAGTTATATAATTTAGGGAATGTGTAGTAGTAATCAGATGCTTTATCAATCATTTCAATTGCTGCCTTATATTTTTTTTGCATTGATAAACATCTTGCGTGATTTAAAATACATTGGCCATAGCCAATTATGGTAAGTCTCTCTCTTCCTAATCGTGTATAAAATAATTCTTTTGGATCTTTAGAAAGTGGTACTAGCTCACCATTTATGAAATCCCACTTAGGAGGTACTCTTTCCATATAATTTTTTTTGTGGAAATCTAATGCTTTCAAGGTATAATCTAAAGCATTTTTAAATGATTTCTTTTTTAAATATAAACTTGAAAGTTTTTGATAACGTTGTGCTAGCTGAGAGTAGCTAACATTTAGACTTAAACTTAATGATTGTTTAGTTTCATCATCAAATTCCTCAAAATATTTTCTTTTAGATAAATAATAATTGATTGCCTTATTCCAAATAGTTATACAATCATTAAAAAAATCAGGACAATTTGGTGTATGTTCTGTATGCCACTCTAAATCATTAGCAATATTTACACATGCTTTATCAAACTCACTAGATTCTTCACCAAAATCAGTTTTTAGTCTGTTTAAATAATCTAATTGTAGATTTTTATATATTTTTAAATCTTGCTTTTGAAGATAGTATAGTTTTTCTGCATCTAAAAACCACATTGAAGCTTTATTAACAGAGCCTTTGTCTAAAATTTTGGCTAAGAATTTTTTTGCATCTTCAAAGTTTTTTTCAGCAATTTCTGGGTTTTGATTAACATACAACTTACCAGGTCTTAAAACATTATTAGAATTATAATAGGTTTCTTTTTGAAAGCCTTTACATTTACTAAGAATAAACTTTATAAAAGTTAATACCCAGGCTTCATTGATTTTACCATCAGTTTTCAACCTTTGATTATATAGATTAAATACTTCATTTGATTTTACACCGTCTTTAAAGTTTAGATGACAATAATTCAGATAACTATTAACACAGTCATATAAAAACTTCGGATTTTGATCTTTTAAACTATCAATTAGAGACTTATATTTATGAAATAATTCATCAATTTTTTCTTGAGATTCACCAACAGTTCTAGCAGCCTTTTCAATTTCCCATAGTTTTTGTTCCCTAACTGCTAATTTGTGGAACTTGGTAGATTTTAATTGCTCAACAGCACATTCAAACATTACTTTTTGTCCTTCTTCTATTTCTTTTTGTCTTTTTTCATATTCTCCAGATATAATCATTTCAACTTCATCATCAAGAGATAAATTTATTTTTCCAAGATCTTTAATAAAATAAATTAGAGATAGGCCGTTTAACTTTGTTGGAAATTTGTTAAGCGTATTAGTAAAGCTAATGAAGTTATTGCCTGAAAATCCAACCCTAGTTGTAGTTACAATAGAACTTGATGAGGTGTCCATAATTTCACCATTTAAAATAATCAACAGCCTTAAATCAATTGATAGCTGATCAGTATTAATTCCTGGTGGAAGTGGGATTTTAGACTTTCTTTTTTCTTCCTCAGCAAGTTCATCTAATATTTTTGTCTTTTCAGCAAATGAGAAATTAATATCATCAGCAATTATTCTAAGTTTTTTTACTAAATCTGAAAGCTCATCAAATTTCTTTTTATTAAGCAAATTTGCAAAAGCATCGAGTTTTCCCAATTTTTTTAAATATAAATACCTACATACAAGATCTAAAATTAGTTTGTTGCAATTGACTCTGTAATATTCTATTGAGCTAAGTGTAAGCATTCTCCTTATTACTTTTAGTACGTCCTCGGTATCGTATTTTTCTGGATTTTTAATTATATCCGATTGTAATTCTAAATATCTTTTATTATACTCTATAATTATTTGCTTTTCTCCTTCATCTTTTATTGAGGCATCTTTAAAATATGATTTTAATGCACTAACAATTCTTCTGTCTTTGAACTCATAAAAATTATCTTTGCTGGATACATCAATTAAAAGATTTTTATTTACGGCATTTTCCAAGAAATCCAGTACATCCAGTAGTTTATAGCCCCATACCTGAGCAAGAATATCTGCGTCAAATTTATTTCCTATGACTGAAGCGCTTTCAAGTATTCTCCTCCACTTAGGGTCGAAGGTTTCAAAAATGGTGTGATAATAACTATCAACATCCTCATCTGGGGGGAGTGATTCAATATCCACTGTCTTTGTTAAGAGATATCCATCGGGTGAATATTTAAGTGAACCATCTGAAATCCAAGACTCTAAAACTTTAAAAATATACAAAGGGGTTAATCTTCCATTTTCTGTTTCGGGTTTTAATTTTTCATCTAATTCATTAAACAAAGTATTAATTTGATTCATTGAACTAGTGGCAATTCTAAACTTATTTTTTTCAGTGCTTAAATTTTTAACAAAGTCCGTAAGGTTAAATGAATTGGTGTCCAACAAATCCATAATGTGAAATGGATTATTGGTTTCTTGATTTAAATTATCTAACTCCGTTCTAAGTTTTTCATAGTTCAACCCACGAAATAATCCTTTTATTTCTGATCGAACTGAAATTAAAATACAAAGGTTTTTTCTTAAAAATGTATTTCTATTTACAGTCTTTATAAAGTGCTTGAGTAATGTTAATGTTTCTGGATCAATCCAGTGAATATCTTCCATTATAAATAAAACTTTTTTATTGATAATTGTAAGTTTATCCATTATCTCAAGTGAAATTTCATTCATAGTTTTTTCTGAACTATTATTGAAATCTGAAAAATTAATTGGGATTCCTGCCTTGTCACTTGCAATATTTATAATACCCTTTGTAATTTTATCTGTTGATTCTGTTCTACTGTTCCAATCTTCGCCGATCAAACCACTAAAAGCCTCTAAAAAAGGCTCAAACGAAACTTTATTTTCATCTTGAATCTCATCACAATCACCAATAAAAACTTTCCAATTATTTTTCTCAAAAGATTTTATAGCTTGATTTAAGCTTCTTGTTTTACCAATCCCCATAGGACCATTTACTAACATTATATTCAAATCATCAGTCATATTCTGATCAACAGTTTTATAGATTGAAGTATTTGGATTCATAACGCTTTTAATATATGGTACGTTAAGAATTGTACTTTCAACAGAATTTTTTGATCTTTTTTCGAATAATTTATCAAGAAAATTATCTAATAAATTATTGATTATTGAAATTGGTGCTATAATTATAAAACTCAAAAATAAATTTTGAATTGAAAGTTCAAAAATTATTATTCTATTAAAGATTATTAGTGCTATTAAGCCAAGAGTTAATCCTATAGTTGCTTGGCTCCTCTTGTATGTGTTTTTAGTTTTTATTCCATATTGATAATATGATTTACCAAGTAAATTACCAATCAAAAGGGTTATAAATATTAGAAGGATATTAATTAAAAAAGGATATGTTTCATATTGAATAAAGTAAAAAATAAAAATTGGAAAGTATGTAGCGTACAAACAAGAATTAGCAAAAAAAGTATAACCTAAGGATGTATGAAACCCGTCAATATTTAATCTGTTAACAATAAATAAATTAATAACAATTGGTAAGAAACTCATTAAAATTGTTAATGATACAATCCATAGCTTGAAGGATAATTCACCTATGTCAGTATCTGATCGGGGTATAATGTATGAGGATATATAGATCATTAAAAATGATAAAATAATTGGGACAAGAAAATATAATGCCACGTACTTAAGCTTATTTAATACTGAAACCAATAATTCAATATTCGAGTCTTTTGAAGAAAGAAAAATATTTTTTCTATTTATAAAAATTAATGATAGACCATAAGCAAATGAAACAAAAATTATTGCCAAAAATAAAACAACCAGAAGCTCTAAAATTAAAGGCAAGTTAGTTTTATCCACGCTGAAACCTCTAGTAAAAACTGATGATTTTAAACCCTCGTTTTTTTCATATATTTTAAAATCTGTATTTGCTAGCCAAATTTTATTTTCAATTATATCAAGGTTATTGACTGTAAAAATTCCAAGTCGATCTAAGTTTAAATATTTCATCAATCGATTAATACTATTATCGTTCAACGAGCCATTTATTAACTCTTTTGCAGCTTCATATCCAATTATGTCATTTAGCAGCTCAATGGAAATAATGAAATGTTTAGAATTTGAAATTAATGTCTGATTAATAATTTCAAATGTTTCTTCATCACAATTTTCTTTTATAATTAATGAGTTAATTCTGTATTCAGATAATGGAGCATTACCTAAAAATTTATATTTGGATTCTAGAAGTTTTGAGAGAGCATCATCAAAAGCATACTCAACAGGTGGATCTATAAACCCAAAGTATTCAGGTAGTCCTGAATAAAAGTCAAAAAACTCAATTTTACTTATTACATCATTACTAATTGCATTTTTAGTAAGTAATAGAGATTTTTCAATCTCCTGTGCAAATCTGTTAGTGTTATCATATTTTTTTATCGAATCAATATATTTTAATGATAGATTTAGAAAATACTCATTATTAAAAGTTTGTCTTGAAATATATCTTAGAGAATTTACATGTCTTTTAAATCTTTCAATCTTAACCGAGTCATTTTCAAAAGTTACATGATTTTCTGATGAGAATGAAAACACGGAAAAGGACAAAAACAAAAAATAATAAGCAAGGTATTTTTTCAAAATATAATGGTTTTTAAATGTTTAATTATAATATTTTGACACAAATATTTTCATCAATTATTTCCCCGTCCTGTTCTAAATATTTTCTGAAATATATCATTCCATTATAATTTTGGTTTATGTTTTCGAAAACTCCCCCTGATGACTCTATAATTTTAAATTTTTGAGAGAATGTATCTTTTTTTTCATTTAAAAGATAAAAACCATTATAAATATGATTTGATGAAATATTTAAACCGAAATTAGAAATATATTTAGATAATTCTTTTAAGTGATTAGAATTTGGAGTGAGGAACTCACCGACGAATGAAAATGAAAATTCATTATCTAAACCATGAATATTTTGATTTTCTATTTTGAAATTTAATTCTACTGTTTTAGACGTCTCACTGTCACCACAATAAATGATTTCAGTTTTAGAATCTTCTGGAATTGAACCAATTGAGATTATTTTTTTCATTTAGTCATAAACAAAGACATCATCTTCATCGTAATAATAACTTTTATTTGACTTATTATCTTGAAGTATTGAACAATATAATTCATGACTATTACAAATTTCTTTTACAACGTCTTCATCAATATCCTCTGGACTTGACCATTCTCCACTAAAAACAAATTCAAACTGTTCTTCCTCCTTAATTATTTTTGTTTCACATTCTGAGTCTGGGTAATACATTTGAAATGAATCTACAACATCAACTTTTGTATTTTCAATATATTCTTCAACATCTGAATACCCATAAAACTTTACTGTTATCATAATTTTGTATTTAATATTTCTAAATTTAAAGAAATTAAAAATACTTCATTTCATTTGTGTGAAAAAATCCTCACTGTTTATTTCATATGTAGGTTTTTTGGTTACACCTTTCCCTTAAACATAGATTTTGGAAGGATTCGAACCAGTCAAAAAATAGGGTGATTTATAAAAACATAAACCCCTGATTATCAAGGGTTTATAAATTGCGGTCTGGACGGGACTCGAACCCGCGACCCCATGCGTGACAGGC
>CEOF01082396.1_pt1 | contig 10247 bp, 10 predicted proteins | sample 361311 | NCBI WGS metagenome assembly CEOF01 (sample SAMEA2619667, study PRJEB7988) | marine metagenome | biome: marine biome (ENVO:00000447); feature: surface water layer (ENVO:00002042); material: "saline water (ENVO:00002010), including plankton (ENVO:xxxxxxxx)" | depth 5 m
ATCCCTTCCTTCCCCCCTCCCATTCCCTTGAAGGGATTGTCCAAAAAAGAAAGTGTTGATTAAAGATGGTAAAAGAAAGTGTAGTAAATTTTAAAGACCCTAAGCTTACTAAGGAGCTTAATCTTATAGAAAATAACAGAATAAATTCTTTAGCTTCTATCGACAGAATTCTTACAAAAGTTCTATCAATAATTTTTTAATCATTCATTAAATTTGATTATTGAACCTGGCTTCATTGTTACAAAAAAATCCTCTTGAAAATTGCTCTTCTGTATTAAGTCATAAAGAATAACTTCAGGCTCTCTAATTGGCTCTGTAGTCAATATAAATGTACCCCAATGCATGCCAATAGACTTTTTTGCACCCAAATCTAAGGCTGCGTCCAAAGCCTCTCTTGGATTCATATGACTTTTCTTCATAATTCTTCTTGGTGAGTAAGCGCCAATAGGTATAAATGCTATATCAGGGCTACCGAGTCTTTTATTAATCTCGATAAAATCTTTTGAATAACCTGTATCACCTAAATGAACTAATTTAAGATTTGAATTCTCAATCCACCATCCGCCCCATAAACTTTTATTTTTATCAAAAAGACCCCTTCTTGACCAATGCTGAACAGGAACAAATGTAAAAGTAGTGTTTTCAATAATTTTTGACTCCCACCAATCAAATTCATAAACATTTTTGATACCCTTATTTAAGAACCAATTTTTAAGCTTTAGGGGTACTAAGAAAATTGTGTTTGGATTAAGTTTATTTAACTTTTTTACACTTTTTAAATCCAAATGGTCGTAATGATTATGACTAATTACAACCACATCTATTTTAGGTAAATTTTTATAGCCTATTGCAGGTTCGATTAATCTTTTAGGCCCAAGAAACTGAAATGGTGATGCCCTATCAGAGAACATTGGGTCTGAAATAATATTAAGATCATAATTATTTATTATAAAAGATGAATGACCAACCCAAGCAGCATAACCCAAAGGCTTTGTAATCATATTATTATATTCATTTGATATTTCAATCTCTTCTCTTTCCACAGATTGTAAGGCCCTGAAAAAACTAAAGGGCGGAGATTTTTCTTTTATAATATCTTCTTCAGACATTAAGTTATTATCAGTGTTTTCAAATACTTCATCCTCAAAAATTGAACATGATGAAAATATCATTAGGGAAAGAAAAAGATAAAAAATTTTCATTATGATTTCTGTTCAGGAATACCATGTTTGATTGATTTAATGTTATTGTCCTTATCAAAATATACCAAAGTTGGTTTATGAATTTTTGCTTCAGATTCCTCGTATAGACCATACGCGCAAATAATTATTATATCATTTGGTGAAGCTTTATGAGCTGCAGCACCATTAATAGATACAGTTTTAGAACCTGCTTCAGCTGGCATTAAGTATGTAGAAAACCTCTCACCATTTGTTACATTATAAATGTCAATTTTTTCATATTCTTGTAAATTACCTTTCGCCAAAATATCGGTATCAACCGCACAAGATCCCTCATAATTCAATTCTACCTGCGTAACATTTATGCGGTGTAACTTGGATCTTAATAAAGTTTTCTGCATTTTAACCTCAAAATTTTATTTTAATTAATCAATATATTATCAATCAACCTGACATTACCTAATTTTATTGCAATAGCAATCAATAGTGAAACATCATCCTCTTTTGCATCATCTAATGTTTCTGGGTTAAGTATAGATAAATATTCTGGATGAATATTATTTTCTTTAAAAGTTTCAATAGAGTTCAAAATTAAGTCATCGTGACTTTGATTCTCTATATTATCCTTGATCCAGGATAGTTGCTTATAAATTTTTGGAGCAATTTTTCTATTCTCGCTAGATAATAAATTATTCCTTGAAGACATAGCCAATCCATCACCTTCTCTTATAATAGGACTTCCAATTACTTTCGTATGAAAATTCATTTCATTAAAAAAATTTTTAATAATCAAGAATTGTTGATAATCCTTTAACCCAAAGATTGCATAATCAGGGTTTAAAACATCAAATAGTTTTCTAACGATTGTAACAACACCATCAAAATGCGTAGGTCTGCTTTTCCCACAAAGTTTTTTACTTATATCCGGAGCTTTATAATTTTTTATATTTTTTAAAATATCTTCTGAAGGGCAGAAAACAAAATCACAACCAGCCTTTTCCAGTTTCAATAAATCATCATCAAGAGTTCTTGGATAATTATCAAAATCTTCATTTATACCAAATTGAAGTGGGTTGACATAAATAGAGGCCAAGACTTTTTCTCCAACTTCTTTTGCTTTACTTAAAAGGCTTAAATGACCATCATGCAAATTACCCATTGTAGGAACAAGCGCAGTTTCATTGAAATCTTTCAAAATCTCTTTTGCTTGTTTTTCGCTAGTAAGAATTTCCATTTTAGTAAAAGGTATGAGCCCTTGAAGGAAACTTTTTTGTTTTCACGCTTTTAACATATTTTTTCAAAGCTGCTTCAACTGATGCTGAACCCTTTAAAAAATCTTTTACAAATTTTGGTGGTTTTTCTAGACATGAAATTCCTAATAGATCATGTATCACCATAATTTGGCCATCAGTTTCTGGACCAGCACCAATACCAATGACTGGTATTTTAAGTAAACTTGTAATTTCCTTTGATAAATCATTAGGAACACATTCTAGAAGTAGCATTTCAGCACCAGCATTTTCTAATGACTGAGCTTCCTCTATAAGTTTTTGCCTTTTTTTTGTATCCCTTCCCTGAACAAAGTATCCACCAATTCTATTAATTGATTGTGGTGTTAATCCCATATGAGCACATACTGGTATACCTCGCTCAGCTAAAGTACTTGTCATTTTACATATCCACGAACCACCTTCAATTTTGACTGAGTGAGCACCATTTTGCATTAACTTTGTTGCATTTTCTAAAGCTAACTCATCTGTCGAGTAACTCATGAATGGCATGTCAGCCATTATGTGGGAGTTAACATTACCCCTTGCGACACATTCAAGATGATAAATTAGCTGATCCATAGTTACTGGCAGGGTGCTATCATGACCTTGAATAACCATTCCAAGGCTATCGCCAACAAGAATAACTTCCACACCAGACTCGCTTATCTTTTGAGCTAAAGTAGCCTCATAAGCGGTTAAACAACTAAATTTTTCAGAAGTTCTTTTTAACTTACGTAATGTTGAAATAGTTATTGGTTTTTTGTTATTTTGAGTAGACATGTTTTAAATGGATATAATTTTGAAAAATTTTCTTAAAATTTTTTGTAAATCCCCTTTATTGTAATTGCGATATCATATTTACGTAGATTTATAAATACAAATTAATTTTGCGCAATATAATTATCTATTGTTTTATGAAAATGGCGTATTCTACTTTCTTGATATAGAGAAAAAGTTGATCCTTTTTTTGAAGATGCTTTTAGTCCATTCTGGCCTGCTTTAAATGCTGCCTCATCTTGGTCAAAAAGAACTCCAAGCCCCCCAAGCTCTTCTGCCTTTGTCCAACTATCACCAGGTTCTAGCCAATTTATATAGGGATTACTCTCTGCACTATCATCTGAACTTTCATAAAGTAATATTACCTCAAAAACTGAACTATCTGGATCATAGCCGTTAGGTCGAAATCTATAAACTATTGGAACACCATAACCAGCCCAAGGAATAAAGTTTGGAAAAACAAAATATTGAATAGCATCTATTATTTCAGAGGTAGAGAATTTACTATGATCAACACCTGTAGACTTAGTTAAAATATCTCTCATTGATTTAGCTAAAAACTCTCTTGGTTTTATTTTGTTTGTATTTTGATTTAAATCTCCGTCTAAATATGAAACCAAATCTTTCATACTTTCTATAGTGTCTTCATCAGAGATGTTATCTGTATCTAAATTAGGGCTTGGTGCACCTAAACCAGACATCATTCTACTTATATGATCACCCCAATAATCATACTGACAATTTACATCTCCAGTATAAGGAAGTGCTTGGGGGTGAGTTTCTTTAACATGATATCCCTCAAGAAAAGCTTCTACTGCAAATTTCCAATTACATGGAACGATTTTAGCAACATGCGCAGCTTTTCGTCTTTTGGCCATATTCCAAGTTTTAAAATGATTGGGTAAAACTGATAAATATTTCTTCAATGAAATAGGATTGCTGTCCAAATTTATAAAAATAAAGCCTCCCCATGTATCAACTTTAACTCTGTTAAGTTTGGCTTCGTCTTTATTAATATGAGGGAAATCCCAATCGCAAGGAATATCAACCAAATCACCATTTAATTTCCATTCCCATCCATGAAAGGGGCATCGTAAAGATTTTGAATACCCACATGAGTTTGATGGTTTAATTTGCGTTCCTCTATGAAGACAAGAATTGATAAAAGCATTAATCTTATTTTCCTCAGACCTTACTATTAATATTGACCAGTCAAGTATATCGTATACATAGTAATCGCCTATAGATGGAATATCTTCTTCTCTACAGGCAAATTGCCAAACTTTGTTCCAAATATATTTCTCTTCTAAATTGGCAAAATCAATTGAAAAATAACGATCCCTTTTTATATCAAGATCACCTAAAAAACTATTTGAAACCTCGTTTATTGCATTAGGGGCACAAATATCATCATTATTTATTATTTCACTAAAATAAGGTTTTGGACGATTTTCAAAAGCTTTTTTAAAATTATTATTTTTTTTATGATTCCGCACTTTTTCTTTTTCCGAATTTTTCATGCCAACTCATTATTTTCTTAAAACTATTTTGGCTTGTTACACCAATACTTTCAGCAAAAGTAAAAGTTGAAAATAATGTACAATCAGCAACTGTTGGACGATCAAAAATTAAAAACTCTTCTCCTGTTATTGAATCTTCTAAAATCTGTAGATTCTTTTTATAACAATTTAATGCCATTTCAGCCGCCTCTTTAGATTGGGGCCCTTTATCTGCAAAAAATGGTGAAATATTATGAACATAATGAGCAAGCTCAATCATTAATCCAAGTTCTGCTAATCGATCGATTTCATGTATCCTAGCTTTCTCAAGTGGATCCTTTCCAAGCATGTTTGGAGAGTCTTTAATTCCTTCTAAATATTCTATTATAGCCCTGGATTCACGAATAATTTCACCATCTTCCAATTCTAAGAAAGGTACAGTTCCCATAGGATTCTTACTTAGCATTTCAGGAGTTCTTAATTCATGATTTAGTAAATCAACTTGAATATATTCAATAGTAATATCTTTTTCATGAGCAAAAATTTTAACTTTTTGAGCATTTGGAGCAGGATAATCATATATTTTCATGGTCGCACCTATATTTTGTTTATGCCCCATTTTATACCACGTCTTAATAGTTCATAAAATACTTCACTTTCCCAACCACCCCTATCGACAGGGCATTCATCCATAAAAGGTCGCATATCATATTTACCTCTGCAGTGGCCGAGCATCAGATATAATACACTTCCCTTGCCTACTTTATGCAAATACATCTGAGGTCTTGGAATATCTTCTTTCCACGATGAACTAACATAGGCATCTGCATCATCTGTATATCTAGATTCTAAAAGAATTTTTATACCATCTGAAAATTCACAATAATAAGGCTCATCAAAAATCTCAAAATCTTCTAAATCTTTTGTTATAGGGTGAGACTTATCATTGACCTTTATTTTAATGGTCATATTCGGTGGATGAGCTATAAAACGGCTACCCAATAATTTCATTAATTCAGGATTTTTATTTGGAGTGTCAGTTTTACCTGGAATTTCAAGACCATCAACTATTTGCATTTCTCCAACAAATTCAATAAGTGCGTTTGTGCCATGTAAACCAAACCATTTTCCTCCCTCATTGAGAAAATCTCTAAGTGTATCTACCTCCTCCTGCGCTGGAGAAAGATCACATGTATAAGTAATTAATAAATCTGAATCCTTAAATTTATGAAAATCACTATAATCTTGAGATATTGAAACCCCTAAATCATCGTGTTCAGAAAATAAATTTATCAATTCAGAACGTGCAAAATCCGTATCATGATATTTAGCATTACAAATCAAGTGAACGTGATGTGGCTTAATTTTTACCATTTTAATCCCCCAATGATCAATAAAAAGGCCAAAAAATCCTATAATTTCTTGGCCTTTTTTGTTTTTCTAAAAACCTTTAAAAGTTTTTATCAAATGATACACCTAGAGTTCTTGGGAAAGGTATAATATGTTGACCACCTGCCATACCTGAGGGGCCTTCTTCTTGAAGTAAGTTACGACCAAATATTCCTACCTTCCAACTATCTCTTGCAACACTTAAGCTTCCAGATAACAGTTCAATATCCTCAGATACACGACCATCGAATACACTAGTAACTTTGTCACGATAACTAAACAATGCATTTGCATTAAATGTCATTCCGTTTTCCATTTCAGTTGAATAGTTAGATCTTAAAGAATATGTCGTTTTAGCTGTACCTGGGAGTTGGCTTCCATTTGCCATAAATGGGTTTTTAACTTGAATTGCATCATCAACATTATCAAGCTCAACCTCATTAGTATTTCCAGAGAAATAAAGTGATAATCCATCAATTGGAGTATCCCAAGCAATAGTCAAATCAATACCTCTACCTTCTATATCCCCAATTGGAATAACAATAGTTTGAAGAGCGGGTGAAATTTCTATTTGAGCATCACCCCAATCATAGAAAAAAGCAGCAAGATCAATTTGAACAGATCCTAAATCCCACTTTCCACCTAAAGTATAATTCCATAATGTATCAGGCTCAGATGCGTTATCATAATTTGTACCACCAAGAGTTGCATTTGACGCTGTCATAATGGATGTAGAACTAATTGAACCACTTCTAAAACCTTTAGCAGCTTCAAAATAAACCATAGAATTATCATTTGGGTAGTAGGCTATATTTAAACGAGGATTAAAAGTATCATTAGTTGCATTATCAACACCAACTGTATTAGTTATTATTGGTTCAGGCGCACCTGTGATTGCTGGTAATAACTCAACAGCACTGTTTTCATTAAAACTTCTTTTTTCCTCATAGAATCTTCCACCAATTGTAACAACCCATTTTTCATCAGCAGAGGTTCTGCTTGCTTCGCCATAAACAGCCCATGATTCACTTGATAGTAAATTTGATGCATTAATTGAATTAAATCCAAAGTCTGGCAGAAGAACATCTTGGCCACCAAAAGTTTCACCATCTTGATAAAAAAGACCAACAATCCAGCTCCATGCACCATCACCATTTGATACTAATCTTAAGTCTTCATTAAAGTTTTCAGACTCTAAAGGCCATAAAGAGGAAAAGTTTCCTATACCTGGAATAAAACCGCCATTGTTTGAGATAACAGTATTTTCCATATAGCCAGTTGTACTTTGCAATGTAGCAAACCCTAAATCATACTCTATGTCTGCTACATAAATAGTGAAATCAGAATAAGTTTCACCAAATGTATTATCGATTGCAGGGGGATTTGGATAAGTAAGTCTATTAGCAAATTTCTGTTCTGAGTCTTGATGCCAATATGTAAACTTAATACTTAAATCTTCACTTGGCTCTAGTAATAATTTCAAGCGGCCTGTAATTCCATCGTATGGATTACCATTTGTTTGATTAGAAGGAATAATTTCAGCCCAACCGCCTATATCTTTAATACTTAGGACTCCTCTTAAAGCAGCATTTTCTGATAAAGGGATATTTAGCATAAGGTCACCAGTATGACTGCTATCACCATCATCAATATCTGCTAAAGTTGCTTTGAAAGATCCTTCAAATTCACCTATTACAGGATCTTTTGTTATAACTTTTATAGTTCCACCAAGTGAACCTAATCCATATAGAGTTCCTGATGGACCACGAAGAACCTCAACTCTTTCAGTATCATAAATATCTGTTACCGGAGCATAAGGACGGCCAGGTAAAGAAAAGGCAAAATTATCTAAATAGTAGCCAATAGTTGCATCACCATCAGTTTCAGCAGAGGCAACACCCCTTATAGAATAAACATTACTTCCCTGACTGATTGAAGAGTTTTGAACAGCACCAGGGATAAGATCGATCATTTGCTCAAAATCAGTTATTTGAAGATCTTGTAAATCATCCCCAGATAAAGCTTGAACAGCCTGTGATACGTCATTTATTGATTGTTCAGTTCTATTTGCCGTAACAAGTATCTCTTCTATTTCTTGAGAAGATTCTTCATTTTGTGCATTAATGCTCTCATCAGCGAGTACATTCGTAAAAGTTAGTATTGATATTAAAAAAAATACAAAAACTAAATTGATATTTTTAAAAAATTGCATATTGATTCCCCTTCAATAATTATTATTACAATAATTTTATCTTATTGTTTTTATCATGAATAATATGTAAATATTAATAAATAATTTTAAGATATGCAAATTATATGCATTAATAAATAAATAAATAAATAATTATGAGACTAAGATGGCAAAAATTGAAAAAGATTTCTTAGAGAGAGAAAATCCAACAAAAAGAGATTTTAAAGCTGAGCCTTTTATTCCTAGAAAACCAATACCGGACTTAGGCCACGAAAAACTAGATGGTGAAAGATTTTATTCTAGAGATTTTATGCAAAAAGAGTGGGATTCCATTTGGACTAAAACTTGGCAAGTGGTTCATAGAGAGTCAGAATTAGAATTTGATGGTTCTTTTATTACACATTCAATTGGTAAAGAATCATTTTTAATTGTTAGAGGAAATGATAGTAAAATAAGAGCATTTTATAATGTATGCCAACATCGAGGAAATCAGTTATGCACTCTTGAATCTGGAGAACTTGATACTTTTTCCTGCCCATTTCATGGATGGAAATGGAATAATGACGGAACACTAAATTCTGTTTTTGCTCCAGAGTTATACAAACAGTTCGAAAATGGAGTCCCTACAGAAGCTTTAGGTCTTACTGAAGTTAAAATTGACACTTGGGGGGGCTGGCTCTGGATAAATATGGATCCAGACTGTACACCATTAAAAGATTATTTATCAGACTATGGTGAACATTTAGAGAGTTATAATTTTGAAAACTGGGCTCTTATAGACTATCAAACATTTGAGTGGAACGGTAATTGGAAACATGCCGTAGATGCATTTAATGAAAGTTATCATTTTACAGCACTTCATCCGGATATGGTTCAATTTGGAGAAGGTCATGATGTTCCAATTGAAATTTCTGGAAATCATTCGCGCATGATTAACTTTAATGAAACCGTTAGTGAAGTCGTAGAGGATAGAGAAACCTTCACACCTTTACGATCTGAAATGATGGGGGATCGTTCAGTAGGTAAGATGCAAGATATTGATGAGGGTTATAAGGGTGTTGCAAAAGATTTGCATCTTTACTACATAAATAAAAGAAGGGCAGAAGAAGACACAATAACTTATTATAAAGATATGAATGATGAACAGTTAGTCCATCAATATCATTATTTTTTCTTTCCAAGCGCAGTTTTTACAAACAAACCTGAGGCTGGCAACGTATTTAGGTATAGACCACACCCAACTGATCCCGATAAATGTTACTATGATTTCTTTATCCTCATAAATAATATAGACAATAATGAATTACCACCTCGACGACCTCATAAAATATATAAAGGTAATGGACCTGAGCTATATGATGAAGCATTTGAAGGAACTTTTCCTCCTGTATTTAATAATGTTTTGGCTCAGGATGGTTCAAACATGGAAACCATGCAATGGGGTTCTAAATCAGATAGCTTTAAAGGTGGAATTTTATGTGAGCAAGAAATTAGAGTAAGACACTTTCATCAAACTATTGATAAATTTATAGAAAAATACAGTAAGTGATTTTAAAATAAATTAATAATTCATTGGGCCTAGTTTTCCAGAATGCCCATTTAACTTATCATTACTAAATAAACGCTCACCTTGAGCCGTATCAAAAAATTCATGTACCTCGATTATTTGGTTTTCATTAAATTTTAAAATATGACAATAAGTCATATCTAACTTTTCACCTTTATGGGTTTCTGCTATTGCACTCATTAGACCTGTGGCCCTATTCTCATCAACACACATAACATTCCATCTTTCAGCAAATTTAACACTACCTTCTTTAAAATTTGAAACTACTGCAGGAACAAGAATACCATATATATTATCCCTTCCTTCCCACAAACCAGCATAGGGAGTTTCCCCTACTATATTGAAAACAACATCCTCATGCATAAGAGATAT
>CEOF01210686.1_pt1 | contig 10232 bp, 6 predicted proteins | sample 361311 | NCBI WGS metagenome assembly CEOF01 (sample SAMEA2619667, study PRJEB7988) | marine metagenome | biome: marine biome (ENVO:00000447); feature: surface water layer (ENVO:00002042); material: "saline water (ENVO:00002010), including plankton (ENVO:xxxxxxxx)" | depth 5 m
GAAACCATTAAGTTTTTAGAAAAGTTTGCTGAAAGTGGAGAAAACTTTTTTCTAGCCTTTGGGCTGTATAGACCTCATACACCCTATGTCGCACCTAAAAAATATTTTGATCTCTATAAAACAAATGAAATGGAGATACCCCTTAGTTCAGATGACTATTTAAAAACGATACCTACTCCTGCTGTAAAAAGCATCAGGGATTCACAAAAGAAGGAACAGTTGAATCTTCCTAATGATTTAGCTCAAACAATTAAAGAGGCATACTATGCCACTACAAGTTTTGTTGATGCACAAATAGGAAGGGTATTAGATAAAATGAAAGAAACAGGTTTAGATAAAAATACTATTGTGATTTTTACCTCAGACCACGGCTATCATTTAGGAGAGCATGGACACTGGCAAAAGCGAACACTTTTTGAAAATGCAACACGTGTTCCTCTAATTGTTTCAGGGCCAGGCATCAATAAAAATCAAAAAATTATGGAAGCTCCCATTGAGTTGGTTGACATTTATCCTACACTAATGGATCTTTCGCAAATTGAAACTCCGGAATTTGTCTCTGGGAAAAGTTTTGCACCACTTCTGAAGGATTCTTCAGCAATAGTGAGAAAAAGTGCATTAACGGAATTATCGGTAAAATTAGGACCCAATACAAGAGTGCAAGGGTATTCCTTAAAAACGAATCGGTATCGACTTACGCAATGGGGTAAAAACGGTGTATTGGGATATGAATTATATGACCATAAAAGCGATAGGCGAGAACTTTGCAACCTTTCAATGAATAAACTACATAAAAAAATTAAAGATTCATTGATTGAAATAATCAATTATAGAATTGCTGAAGCAAGAAAAAAACCAAAGGGTTTAGGACCTCAATTTGAGGGAGTTTCAGAATGGGATGAACCAGAAACGATTCACTCGCAACCAAAATAAATAATATTCAATCACACTCATGTGTTTTACTATAGTATTTCTAAGTCTAGAAAAATATTTTTGTTTATGTCTGCTCTACCTTTCAGTGAGTGCTTAAAATTCAAACCAACCACTAAATATTGTTTTAATCATGTTGAATGATTTGAGCTATGAGTGCATAAATTCTTATGGGAACAATCCCTAAAGGACACCTCACCTGAGTGCATTGGCTAAGTCAGGTTTACAATTTGAGAATTATTATTCTCAAATAAAAAGATCAATCCTTTTTTGTTTGCTATCCAATGATTTTGACCCATTGTCCTTTTGATCCAACACCACATTCTAATGATTGGCACCCAACGGATATGAGCTCAAAACCTATAAGGGAAACTAAATAATTTGGAGATATGGTCTTTATATTTGAATTCTTTTGCAGGTCGAATTATTGACACTTTTGACCAGCTGGGTTAAGAAAAAATACTCTGATTATTCTTGCAGCAGATAATTGCACTGATTTGCCAGTAGTCTCAAATATGAACAATATTTCTGTGTTTGGTGGCAATGGAAAAACGACAGATAACAGAACCCATGTTTTGCTGATTGTGAGTTGCCCAGAAAAGTAAAGCCCAATGCATATATCAAATACTCTTATCGATTTTAGTGATAATTTTCCTATAAATATGTGACTCAGCAGAGATTCAATTGGACTCAAATTTAGATCTAGATGGTGTTAGTTTTTATTCTGGAGCTTATTGGGAAAAAAGCAATATAAAGAAGATGGATCCATACTTGGTATAACCGTGATAGGGGTTCAAATTTTCTTCTTGCCAAGAGGGAGTGGATAAGAGATGAGACGTATAAGCTCTATGCAGGCAATGTATTTTGTAACTTCAAAAAAGATCTAGAAGAACAATATAATATTCCGCTTGAGTTAATGAGTGATGATGAAAAAATCCTCTGTCAAGAATTTATAGCTGTTTTACAATCGAATACTCATTTAAGAAATTGAGCAATATTTATTTTACAGAATTAGCTGTAATTAAATATGCAAATACTCTATTTTTAATGGGATGTTTAACTATAAGAACAATTGACAATGGATCAGCAATTTTTAGAAATAAGAGAAAAACAAAGAAATTCATGGAATAAATTTTCTAATGGATGGAAAAAGTGGGATGATTTAGTTATTCAGTTTCTGCATCCCATGGGGGAGGAGATCATTCAAGAGCTTCATTTAAAAGCAACTGACACTGTACTTGATATTGCTGGAGGCACAGGAGAACCGGGTCTCACTATAGCTAGTAAAATATCCCGTGGTAAGGTTATAATTACAGATTTAGCTGAAGATATGCTTTCAATAGCAGCTGAGAATGCAGCCAAAAAGAAAATAAAAAACGTGGAAACCGAAATCTGTGATGTGTGTGAGCTTCCTTTTGATGACAATTCTTTTGATGCGATAAGCTGTCGTTTTGGATTTATGTTTTTTCCTGATTTATTGCTTGCCACTAGCGAAATGGCAAGAGTCCTTAAACCGGGAGGCAGAATTGCGGTCTCTGTTTGGGGTGTTGAGAAAAAGAATTTCTGGGTGACCGCTATAGGCGGGACTATAAATCAAAACATGCAACTGACTCCACCACCTCCTGGAGCTCCAGGTATGTTTCGATGTGCAAAAAGTGGAATGATCCAAAATTTATTTGAAGAGGTGGGATTAAAAAACATTTCTGAAAAAGAAGTAACTAGTAAACTCGACCTAGATTCTGCAGAAGTCTATTGGGAAATGATGACTGATGTTGCTGCCCCTTTTGTTGCAGCTCTTAGTAAAGCTGATGACGAAATGAAAGCAAAAATTAAAAAAGAGGTTTTTCAAAAAATTAATGAAAAGTATGGTAATGCTAATGTTTCCCTCGAAGGCAGCGGTTTAGTGATTGCTGGAGAGAAATAATCATTCTAATAACTTATTGAAAAAGTCATCGATATCACTGATCTCTTGTATACCTAATATCCAACAAACTTCAGCAAGGTCAGAAAAATCGAGCCCTCCATTTGCAATGGTCTTATTAGTATAGCGACCTTCTTTACCATTGTATTTATTTGAGATTGCAATGGCTTCCTCCCAAATATGTTTGAGTTTAGGATTTGATACTCGTTCATGCACACCTTTGAAATTAGAATTTTTAAAGCCTGGAGAACCATTGTTGAGTCCATTTCCATCGGGTATTTTTATATAGTTAGTGTATTTTTTCACATAGTCAAGTTTTTCAGCAGAGGTTACAGATTCATTCCAATCGCTGTGTTGCACTACATGAATGGATGAAGAAGTATTTAGTGTGGGCAGTTGGTTCTTCACAGCCTTAACAAGTTCAGCTGTAAAATTAGACTGACCTGCCTCAGCTATCCAAATAGTTCCCTCATTATTTAAGACAGGTTCAATGAGAGTAAATACTTCTCTCACTGCGGATTCAATATTATTATGGGCGTCAGTCCAATGAGAGTCAAAAATGAGAGGCAGTAAGGTATAAGGAGGAACATATAAACCTTCTTGAATCCCATAGGTTCCGGCAACAGCATGATAATTGATCGAATTGTATTTTGAATTTGCACTAAGAGTGGCAAAAGCAGCCATTGTTTGGATATCGTCTACGTCCGTTTTACAGTCATAATTCAATAGTAATAAATCATTGGCTTGATTGAAGCTTTTTGTTTGAGCCATAAGACCTTTAGCTGTCAAAAGGGAGATTATATTTAAAAGGATTAAGAAGATTTTTTTTTCCGAGCCGTTCATTTTTAATACTTATTTTTTAATTAAATATATAATAACATTTATTGTGGCAAATATCCTGATCTTAAATTTTCAAATGCAAAATATTTAATATCCTCTTTGAGTATTGATGTTTCAACATCTTATTGAGAGGATTGGAATGAAAGCGGAACCATTTATGATGGTGTTAAGTAGGAAATCACAATTACAAAAGATGGTGAGAATACCCTTTGGTTTTACTACGACCATTATGATTTTGGAGAATCTACAGAATACGGTATAACACTTAAATACAATATTGTTGTAAACAAATTCTTTTTTACAAATTCAAATGGAGATCCCCTCATTTTTGCTCCATCGTAAAAATCATGCAGAAGATTTTCTCAATATAGGATCAATCATAAACTAAATGGCTGTATGTCTTATTAATGTCAAATACTTTTTCAAATATATAATGGGAAACAGTTTAGTTATAAAATTTATTTTACTTGTGAGAAATTGAAGTATTTTTTATAATTTTATAAAAACCATAAAATGATAAAACCAAAGAATGAAAATTATTATTGGAAGTTTCCTTTTATTAAGTGTCTTTTCATTTTCTCAAACCACAGCCATGATTGCATTGGTTTTAGAGGAGGGTAAAGAAAGTGAATATCTGGCAAAAGAAAAAAACTGGAACAAAGCGGCCCAGGCCATGGTTGATGCTGGTATGATTGCACAATGGTCCGTTTGGAAGAGAACACCAAGAGATGGAGATGAAGAATGGGCTGACTATTATGTTTTTAGAAGGACCACAGCAGAACAAGATGCAATTTCTCAAACATGGGATAATTTTAATAAAGTAATTGCAAAAGCTTTCAAGGGTAAAAGCCAAAAGGCAATTGATAAAATGCTTTCTTTTGATGGTGTATTCAAAGACCGAAGAGAAAGAGAATATAAATGGGTTTCAACCACTGGCTGGTTAGGCCTTGAGTGGGAAATAGGTGATAAAGGCTATTTTCACTTTATGAGAAAAAATAAAGATGATTTTGTAAACTATGAAGACCAACTTTGGAAGCCAGTCGCACAACAACAAATTTTAGACGGCTACAGAAAATTCTGGGGCTTAGGTGAGATTACTAAAAAAGATGATCCTACTAAAGCGCTCAATGCTAATTTTACTCATATTGCTTTTAATTTTATGACTAAAAATGGAGCGGCACCAGCTTTAGAAATACCTAATGATTTTCTAATCCAAAAAGCTTGGGAGGGTCTTCAAAATTCAAGAGAAATGCTCCCCTCTGAAGAGTTGACATTGATTTATTCTACCTTTTAAAAAAAGAGCTACATTTAATAAAAACCCCTCTTTGGAGGTTTTTTATCCATTTTTTACTTTATATCTTCGCTGTGCGGACTAAGGGTCAAAATAAAGTTGTTGACTGAGGAAACGTATCCAAAAAAATCATTACATAAGTTAAATCCATAATTATTCATCTATAGAGATTCTATGATTACGTAAAAGCTTTTGAAAACGAATCACAAAACGCCAATAAGTTTATTTTTTTTGTCCCATAATTGTTAATTATTGGGTAGTTTTATGAAAAATGTATGCCATTTAATATTACAACAAAACCAGAACCATTGAACAAAAAGCGCCTGATCACCAAACTCTTGCTTTATTAGATAAACAAAATTATCTTTCAAAAAAATTTTAGAAGTATTCAAAATAATGACTCTAAATTATTTTCTGTGGTATTTTTTAATAGTATTTTCTCCTGTAATCCAAAGTAATTTAATATCAGTATTCTAGTTATTTAAAGAGAGGAAGCAGAGTCCTATTCACCTGTCTTTTTAAATACAAATATTGTAAACAGAGGGACAACTTATCAACCAAGTTTGTCCTATAGCCACTGTTACTGTTGTGAAATACTGAAGATCATTTGTTTTCTATTGAAGAGGTGAAAGGCTAAAAATTAATTTTTAGAAAATTTTTCGTTTAGTTCATCCACCTCGGTACGCCCAAAAAACATATCCCCAATTCTCTCGATTACTTCATCAGTAATTGTTCTCGCTGAAGTTATATTCCTAATGGAAAAACGCTGCCCGTCAAAAGATTGTAAAATATTTTCTTTTTGTCCTAAAACAATCGAAGTGTACAGATTTTCTGTAAGAATGGCCCTCAGCGTAAGAGACCATTGGTCGTGCTCTTCCTCAAAAGCATCAATAGTCTTGTAGGTAGTGTAAAGTACTCTATGGGCTGTTATGTAATTAAGACCTTTTCGTGGTGTACTTTCATACACTTGTTGAGCACATAGTTTTGAACTCATAATAAATAAAATTAAAATAATTGATTTTGAGGTTATATTAATCATATAATGTGATTTAAATAGAATCGTTAGCACTTACTCAAAAGTAAAAATAGTTCTTATATTTAAGTGGTTCTTATAAATTTAAATAGATAATGAGAAAAAATCTTTATTGTTTACTATCACTTATAGTAATTTCTTTTTTTTCATGCAACACTCCAATTAAAGATCGCCGCCCTAATATCCTCTTTGTCATTGCAGACGATCAAAGTTTTTCTCACACTTCATTTTCTGGTTCTAAATGGGTTCAAACACCTGCCTTTGACAGAGTAGCAAAAGAAGGACTCTATTTCACTAATGCTTATACTCCCAATGCAAAATGCGCCCCATCAAGAGCTATTATTCTAACTGGAAGAAACAGCTGGCAGTTAGAAGCTGCGGCAAATCATTGGCCTTTTTTTCCTGAAAAATATCAAACTTTTCCAGAGGCTTTAGCTAACAGAGGTTATTTTACAGGCAGAACTGGAAAAGGGTGGGCCCCTGGGATAGCCAAAAAAAATGGCAAACCAAGAGAACTAGTGGGCCCTAATTATATCTCCCATCAAACAAATCCACCTACAAAAGAGATTTCTAAAAACAATTATTTTAAGAACTTTTTAAATTTCCTAGAAGATAAACCTGATGAAAAACCTTTCTTTTTTTGGTTTGGCGCTCACGAGCCACACCGTAATTATTCCTATGGTTCAGGAGTGGCTATAGGTAAAAAAAAGACGGCTATGCTTAATACGATACCTCCCATTTTTCCCTTGAATGAAACTGTGAAAAATGATCTACTCGATTATGCTTTTGAAATTGAATATTTCGATAAGCAACTTAACAAAATTCTTGACCATCTTGAAACCAAAGGAATGTTAGAAAATACATTGGTCATTGTTACTTCAGACAATGGAATGCCTTTTCCTCGGGTCAAAGGACAAGTTTATCCCTATGATCATCACTTACCACTTGCTATTCGTTGGGGTGAAGGAATAAAAAAACCAGGACGAGTTATTGACCAATATGTGAGCTTCGCTGATATTGCTCCTTCCATATTGTCAGTTGCTCAAATTGCTTTTGAGGAATCCAATATGCAGCCGATGGAAGGAAAAAATTGGCAGGACTATTTTAATAATAGTTTTTCAACTGCTACTTCTGCTCAACATCAATTTATTCTTATTGGGAAAGAGCGCCACGATGTAGGAAGGGAAAATGATGGCGGTTATCCTGTACGTGGCATTGTGACTAAAAAGTATGCTTATATAATCAATTTTGAGCCCACACGCTGGCCGGCTGGAAATCCAGAGACAGGCTATTTGAATACGGATGGTAGCCCTACCAAAACAGAAATTTTAAATTGTAATCGCAAACAAGATTCGACCCTTTGGAAGTTGGCGTTTGGTAAGCGCCCTGCACAGGAGCTTTATGATCTTAAAATAGATCCTTATTGTTTGAATAACTTAGCCAATGTGAATTCCTTCAATGAAATTAAAGAGGAGCTAAAAAACAAATTGATTAAAAATTTAATTGCACAAAAAGACCCAAGAATGACTGACCCTCACACACCTATTTTTGATACTTATCTTTATGCTGATAAAAACACACAAAATTTTCATGAGCGATGGAGCAGAGGTGAAAAAATGAATGCTGGTTGGGTCAATTCAACTGATTTTGAAAAAAACGCTAAATAAATTCATGCAACGATTTTCATTTCTTAGTATAATCTTATTTTTTTTCCTTTCCTGTCAAGAAAAGGACCAAGAGAGAAAAAATAAAACGTCAAAACCAAATATAATTTTAATTGTAGCAGACGATTTAGGGTATGGAGATTTAAGTATTTATGGCCAAAATAATTTTGAAACTCCAAACATCGATCAGTTAGCTAAAAATGGAATGTTATTTACACAATTTTATTCTGGCAGTACAGTTTGTGCACCCTCTCGTTCAGCTTTAATGACAGGTCAGCATACAGGACATACTCCTATCAGAGGTAATAAAGAAGTGCGACCCGAAGGTCAGCAACCTTTGCCAAAAGATACACCTACTCTCGCAAAAGCATTACAAAAAGAGGGCTATGTTACTGGAGCATTTGGCAAATGGGGATTAGGAGCGCCAGGATCTGAGGGAGATCCAATAAAACAAGGTTTTGATACGTTTTATGGGTATAACTGCCAACGGTTTGGACATCACTATTATCCAACACATTTGTGGCACAATCGAGACTCGATACTTATTTACCAAAATTTCAATAAAGCCGATCAAATATATGGTCCAGATCTCATCCAAAGGGAAACTATAAAGTTTATTGAAAGGTATCAAAAACAACCCTTTTTTTTATATGTGCCAAGCATTATACCCCATGCAGAGTTGATTGCCCCAGAACTCTCAATGTCAGTGTTCAGAAATAAATTCTTACCTGAAAAAGAGTTTATTGGTGTTGATGATGGTCCCGAATTTGGCCATGGGCCATATCGATCTCAAAAAGAAAGCCATGCCGCTTTTGCCGCCATGATATCCATTTTAGACCAACAAGTAGGCGAAATTGTAGATAAGATTTCCAATTTAGGGCTTTTGGATAATACCCTTATTCTTTTCACATCAGACAATGGACCACATTTTGAGGGAGGAGCAGATCCAGATTATTTTGACAGCAACGGTATATTAAAAGGTTATAAGCGGGACCTCTACGAAGGGGGAATAAGAGTTCCATTATTAGCTCAATGGTCTGGAAAAATTGAGCCCAATTCAATATCGAATCATATAGCAGCCTTTTGGGATTTTTTTCCAACACTTACAAGTCTTTTTGATTCGAACAAAGAAACTTATGAAGATGGTATCTCTTTTTTACCAACTCTTTTGGGTCAAGAGAAACAAAAGAAACACAACTATCTTTACTGGGAATTTCATGAAAAGGGAGGGCGTCAAGCTATTCTTCAAACCCAATGGAAACTAATTAAATATGATGTTTTTTCTAAAAATGAAACAAAAACAGAGCTTTATAACTTGAAACATGATTCCTCTGAAGAAAATGACTTGGCAAATCAATTTCCTAAGAAAGTGAAAACCCTGGAAAGTTTACTCGAGCATGCAAGAACTCCTTCTAAGGTTTTTCGTTTTAATGAATAATTACATATTATTGTAATATACTGCCAATATAATATCTAATCTCCACTGGTTATTTTCGGTCATTATTGAAAGTGTGTTGGAGATGAATAGAAAGTTTAATCCGTTTATCCGTTTTCTTATCTTTTATGCGATATTTACACCAAGAAATAACAACTTGTGACCCTTCTTAATTAAGTAAATCAGGATACCCAATCTCATCAATAGATTCTGTTTCAAAAAGCTCAAGCGTTCTTTTTAAAAAATCCTTTATTTTCTCTAAAATCATAAAGGTACCATAGGACATATTGATGTAATAAAAACGAGAAGTATTTGTAAAGTCTTCAAAAATTAAATCAAAATTTCCAAGCTCATGATGAACAGGAATTTTTCCGGCCTTTGAAATGTGTGGATACCCCTAGTAAATAGTGCCATTTGTCATTATTTTAAAGGTCTCTCGATATTTTGAAAAAGACGCATATTGGTTTGAATAAATATATTTTTAATTTTAATTTCCTCCTTGTTGAAGAAAAAGGTACAATTAAAGGGCATGTTGAATTTGAATCCAGTGGTTTTGTCAAAATTTTAAATACATTATAGGTATAGACTACTAAAAAACTGTGTTTATAATCCATAGTATCTGGATATTAACTGCCTTATCTGTTTAGTAAAAAAATCTAACAAGTTTAGCCCTCCTGTATTTAGACTGATTGACAAAATCATAAATAGAATTTATTTTATCGTCTTTGTTTGCTGTAAAAGCATAATAGCCATTAAAGTCATCAGTAGCCATACTTCTTAATTTGTTTTCATCACCTGCCAAATAGGGTTCCAAAAAAGATTCAGCATAATCAATGGCGGGATGTTAATCATAAATTTTACCAATGTTGTTTTTCTGTGCTTGAAGACTTGTGTGTAACAATGATAAAAATAAACAAGTGATTTTTTATTGTTATTTGTTTTTATAGTTACATCCAAACGTAGAATATTTTAGCCCCAAAAAAAATAGGTTTAATTAATTTTTTTCATCTCCAAGGTAAATTTAAGTTAGACAAATTCACTATCGTATGTCATCTTTAGATAAAAATGAATTATAGATGAAAAAAATATTGAAAGAAAGAGAAGGTCTTTAAAATTGG
>CEOF01156934.1_pt1 | contig 10227 bp, 6 predicted proteins | sample 361311 | NCBI WGS metagenome assembly CEOF01 (sample SAMEA2619667, study PRJEB7988) | marine metagenome | biome: marine biome (ENVO:00000447); feature: surface water layer (ENVO:00002042); material: "saline water (ENVO:00002010), including plankton (ENVO:xxxxxxxx)" | depth 5 m
ATTACAAAGAAAACTTAACTAGAATTGAAACTAATTATTTAGATCACTGTAAAATTCAAGTAGGAGGAAGAAGTAATGCAATTAAACTCTTAAACTCTTTCCTAAATGAAAGATCTGAAAATTATCAAAGAGAAATGTCCTCACCAATTACAGGTGAAAACTCTTGTTCTAGGCTAAGTCCGCACATTGCGTTTGGTAACATTTCAATCAAAGAAATTATAAATAAAACCAATGAAAAATTAAATACAAATTTATCTTTTTCCCACAAAAAATCTCTGATTGCCTTTAAAAGCAGATTGGCTTGGCACTGCCATTTTATTCAAAAATTATATGATGAGCCAGAGATTGAGTTTAGAAATATGAACAGTGCTTATAACGGTATTAGAGAAAATGATTTTAATGAAGATTATTTCCTAGTTTGGAAAAAAGGTTTAACGGGATACCCATTTGTAGATGCTTGTATGAGATATCTAAAATATAATGGTTGGATTAATTTTAGAATGAGAGCAATGCTTGTCTCTTTTGCATCCTATCAATTATGGCTTGATTGGAAAAAAACTTCAAAATATTTAGCAAAATTGTTTACAGATTATGAACCAGGTATTCATTACTCACAATTTCAAATGCAATCAGGCACAACAGGCATAAACTCAATAAGAATTTACAACCCTATAAAGCAATCTATGGATCAAGATCCTGATGGAAAATTTATTAAAAAATGGGTTCCTGAATTAAAAAATATTCAAGGAAAAATAATTCATGAACCATGGAAACTTACATTCATCGAACAAAAGGGATTAAATTTAGAATTAGGCAAAGATTACCCATCTCCAATCGTTGACAATAAAATATCAACAACAATTGCTAAAGAAAAAATTTGGAATATCAAGAAAACAGCAGAGGCAAAAATTATTTCGGCCGAAGTATTAAAAAAACATGCTAGCCTGTCACAAAGAAGATAGACCAAAATGTCCTATAAAACTATTAAATGTTAGCAACAAATTGGGAAAATGCTTCATTTATAATAATATAATTTAAACAAACAAAAACCTTTGATGATAAAATTAATAAAATCTATAATTAAATATAAAAAATAATTTAAATAAATAATGGCGAGCATTAGTATAAGTAAAGTTAACAAATATTTTGGTAACACACATGTTATTAAAGATGTTTCATTAGATATAAAAAGTGAGTCATTCACTGTTCTTGTAGGACCCAGCGGTTGTGGTAAATCTACAATTCTTAGAATGATTGCAGGTTTAGAAGAAATAAATTCTGGGACTATATCGATTGACGATAAAATTGTTAACGATTTACCTCCTAAAGAAAGAAATATTGCGATGGTATTTCAGTCTTATGCACTTTACCCACACATGACTGTATTTGATAATATGGCTTTTGGCTTGAAGATTGAGAAAAAGTCAAAAGAGGAAATCGAACAAAGAGTTATGGAGGCAGCTAAGATCTTGCAAATTGAAGAATACCTAAAGAGAAAACCAAAGCAATTATCAGGAGGTCAACGTCAAAGAGTTGCAATTGGAAGAGCGATCACAAGAAAACCCAAAGTATTTTTATTCGATGAGCCATTATCGAACTTGGATGCAGCTTTAAGAGTTCAAATGAGAGTAGAATTAGCAAAATTACATGATCAGCTTAATGCAACAATGATTTATGTAACTCACGACCAAACAGAAGCAATGACCCTTGCAAATGATATTGTTGTGTTAGATCATGGAATAGTTTCTCAGAATGGAACACCTATGAATCTATATAATAATCCGGAGAATTTGTTTGTTGGTGGATTTATTGGTTCCCCAAAAATGAATTTTATAGATAGCAAAGTTTTAAGCAAAAATTCTGAAAGTACAGAAGTAGATGTTATGGGATCTGGAAAATTAATCGTTCCAAAAATATCTGTAAATATTAAAGAGGGAGATGCTGTAAAAATTGGAGTTAGACCTGAACATTTAATATTAAATGATAAATCGGGCGCATTATGGGAAAGTAAAGTTTTTGTTGTAGAAAAATTAGGTTCAGGAACTTATTTGTATTTAGAAAAACAAGGAGATCCATTAGTTGTTCAAACTGATGGAGATACAGATATAAAAGTTGGAGATACAATTAAAATTGGATTTGATGCATCTCGTTGTCATTTATTTGAGAGCAATGGAAATTCTTTTAAAAGTATTTGAATCAACTTAGAGTAGTACGATTATCATTATATTTACAAGTTTATTTTATGTTTCATTCAACGAGTAGTTTGTTAAATTTGATTTTTTAAAAAGAGGGGAAAATATGAATAAAAAAATATTAATAATGATCACTGCGTTTGCATTTGTATTCAATTCATTTGCTTTTGCAGATATCAAGTTCTGGACGACTGAAACTCAACCAGCAAGAATGGCTAAACAAGAGGAAATGGCTAAAGCTTTCGAAGCAAAAACTGGTATTGGTGTGGAAGTAATTCCAATTGGTGAAAAGGACTTAGGTACAAGAGCAACAGCAGCGGCAGCAGCAGGAGATCTTCCTGATGTAATTTACCATACGCTTCAATATGTATTGCCGTGGGCTGAAGCAGGAATTTTAGATGTTGATGCAAATAATGACGTAGTTAAAACACTTGGACAGAAAACATTTGCTCCAGGTGCTTTAAAGATGGCTAAGAAGGGCGGCAAAATTGCAGCCGTACCAGTAGACGGCTGGACACAAATGGTTGTTTATAGAAAAGATTTATTTGCAGATGCTGGTTTAGAGCCACCAACAACTTACGCAAACATAGAAAAAGCAATAGATACTTTATCTAGCAAAGATATGTTCGGATTTGTTGCAGCAACTAAAACTGATGAGAACTTTATGAGTCAAGTTCTGGAACATGTTATGCTGGCGAATGGCGTAAATTTAGTTAAAAAAGGTGGAACTAAAAAACAAGGTCGAGCATTAAAGAATTCTTTAGAGTTTTACAAAAAATTAGCGAAAGCTAGTCCTCCAGGTGAACTTTATTGGAAACAGTCAAGAGAACTTTATTTTGCTGGCAAAACTCCAATGATAATTTGGTCACCATTTATCATGGACGAGTTAGCTGGTTTAAGAGACTCTGCACCGCCAACAATTAATAGTGATCCAACATCATCTGAATTGGCTTCTAAAACAGGCTTTATTACTAATTTCAGTGGACCTAATAATGTTAAAGGTGCTGCATGGGCAGATGTTAGATACTTTGGAATAACAGCAGATGCAGATACAGATGAAGCTAAACAATTTATTCTTTATTCGATGGATGAAGGATATACGAGTACTTTATCTATAGCACCAGAAGGCAAATTCCCAGTTAGAAGAGGTAATTCAAGTGACCCAAGTGCATTTACACAAGCTTGGAGTAAATTACCTGTCGGTGTTGATAGAAAAGCTCCTTTAACAGATCTATACTCAGCAGATGTAATTAACAATATTGTAGCTGGACTAGATACTGCTAATAGATGGGGAGTTAAAGAGGGTGAATTATCAAGAGCATCTAAAATAATCAACTCACAATTCTTGAATAGAATCACTAGACAATTCATTGATGATCAATTAACTGTTGATCAAGCAGTTGATGAAATCAATACTGTACTAGCTAATTTCTAGTAATTTAATAATTTTAAAAAGCGGATAATATTAATTATCCGCTTTTTTTATATGACAACAAAACTTGCAAAAATTGAAAAAAGAACAGCATATCTTTTAATATTTCCTTCGATCCTTTTAGTATTTTCTATAATTTTATTTCCAATATTCTCTAATATCTGGATAAGTTTTAAAAATGTTGAACTTAAAGATATCAGAATACCTGAACCAAGAGCAAAAAAATTAGTAAAATCGGTAACAGATAATCCAACAAAAATAAAAATAATTTATAAATTAAGAAACAGTTCACTCACTCAAGAAATTAAAAATGTTAAATTTAAAGATAAATTCCCAAAGGGTTTAGAAGCAATTAATTTAGATGAAAGATGTCAATTTGAAAAAAATATACTTAAATGCGAACTTGGAAATTGGCCTGAAAAATATAGAGAACAACTAGAAATTGTTTTTCAAAATATAAAAGGGAAAGAAATACCAAAAAAAAAATTAAAATCTTTTAAACCTAATTTATCGGGCAAGTCACAGAACATACTGTTAACATATGAATTTACTCTAAATAACTTCAAAAAAGTAGTAAAAGACAAAGAATTTATAAATCTACTATTAACTACATTTTATTACACATTTTTTGGAACTATAGGAGCGATTATATTTGGAGTTTTGGCTGCTCAACTAGTAAATCAAAAATTTTTTGGAAGAACATACATGAGAAGTGTTCTTCTCTTTCCATATGTTGCACCCGTTGTTGCGCTTGCATATACTTGGGAACTTCTACTTGATCCAACGAGTGGAACTTTAAATAATTTATTAATTAATTATCAAATAATTGATGGACCAATAAATCTATTAGGTCAAAAATACGTAACTTTAAATATATTTGGTTTTGACTTTAAACTAAGATTAGCATTAACAACTGTAATTATTTTTGAAATTTGGAGATATTTTCCCTTAGCATTTTTATTTATTCTTGCCCGTCTTCAGGCTGTTCCAAAAGAACTATATGAAGCAGCTGATGTTGATGGAGCTGATCCTCTACAAAAATTTTTGAATATAACCTTACCTCAGATATTAGCTGTTATTTCAATTTTATTCATGATTAGATTCATTTGGAATTTTAATAAATTTGAAGACATCTTTTTACTAACCGGAGGTGCATCAGGAACTAGGACATTGCCAATAAATGTTTATCAAAAAGGATTTTCTTTGGGAGATATTGGCATGGGTTCAGCCGTTTCTTTAGTGATAGTAGTATTTTTATTAGTTTTTATGTTTATCTATTTTAAACTTCTAGGAAAGAGAGCCAATGAAAGTTAAAAACTTATTAACTTATTGTTTAATTTCATCCTTATTTTTATTTTTACTTATTTCTATTTGGAAAATCTTAGTGACACTACAAGGAATTGTTTTGACGAATTTTAATTTTAATAATTTATATATTTTTGGAATAGTTCTTTCTTTATTAAATCTTTTAATTGGAAAAAAATTTAATCTAAATGTTAAAGTAATTATTCTTTCGTTTACTTTCACTATTTTTGATTTTTTTATCTCAGTAAATTTACCCATTTGGTATAGTCTTGGAATATTCTTAGTTTCTGTATTCTTTTTTAATACAATAAAAAACTATGATAAAATTTTTCTGTCGAAAAATCATTCATCTCAACAATTATTTTTTAAATTTTTAACATTTTTTGGTATTACTCTATTTTCATTTGTAATTCTCTTCCCTTTTTACATGATGTTAATTACAAGTTTTAAAACACAAGCTTTATTACTTATAAATCCTTTAGATTTTAGTATTAATTTTACAAAAGGGATTCCAGAATTATTTAAATCTTATTTAATAGTGTTTAAAGATTATAATTTTGGAAAATATATGCTGACTAGTACAATAGTTTCTTTAGGAACAGTAATTATTACTTTGGTTTTTGCAATACCTGCTGCATATGCTGTTGCAAGACTTAATTTTTTTGGAAAAAATTTTATATCAACTTCAATCCTGATTATTTATTTGTTTCCTGCGATCGTATTGGTGATTCCCTTATATACAATTTTTAGTCAATTAGGATTACGAAATTCTATTGAAGGATTGTTAATAGTGTATACGGCAACCACACTGCCTGTAGCAATCTATATGTTGCAAGGCTACTTTAAAAGTATACCAAAAGAGCTTGAAGAGGCCGGGATTATTGATGGTCAAAATTGGCTTGGTATTATTTTAAAAATAATACTCCCACTTAGTTTACCTGCAATATCATCTGTCGCTTTATATGTATTTATGATAGCTTGGAATGAATTTTTATTTTCATTAATGTTCTTAGACAGACCTAATTCATTCACATTATCTAGGGCAATCCAATTTCTCAATATTGGAGCCGAAACTCCTAGGCAATATTTAATGGCAGGATCAGTAGTTGTAACTTTACCTATATTAATAATTTTTGTTTATTTTGAAAAATACCTCGTAAGCGGTCTTACCGCAGGAAGCGTTAAAGGATAATGAGTCAAAGAGTAGAGGAAGCAAAGAAAATATTGCTAGGTAACAGAAAAAATGGTTATACTTTACCAACTAATAATAAGCTTTATCCAGCTCAATGGAATTGGGATTCAGCATTCATAGCCCTTGGTTATTCCTATTTCAATTTAGATTATGCATTAGAAGAATTGGAGACATTACTTGCGGGACAGTGGGACGATGGGATGGTACCGCATATTCTTTTTCACGATAATGACACAACTTATTTTCCAAATCATAAAACATGGAAATGTGGAAAAAATATTCCTTCATCAGGTATTACCCAACCACCAGTAATAGCAAGTATATTAAAGATTATTTTAGAAAATCATCAATTAAATGAAGGACAAAATACTAGGGTCGTTCAAATTTTGAAAAAAATAAAAAAGTATCACGATTGGTTTATTAAGTTTAGAGATCCAAAGAAAACAGGCTTAATATCTATACTACATCCTTGGGAAAGTGGCTATGATAACTCTCCTATATGGGATAAGCCCATGAGTAATATAAGTGTTGATAAAGAATTAAATTATCAGAGAAGGGATCTTGAAGTATCAAATTCTGAAGAAAGACCTTTAAAGAAAGATTACGACCGGTACATAACTATTAGAGATCAATTTAAAGAAGCAAATTATGATCCAAATAAATTATACGATATATCAGTTTTTAATGTCGTAGATGTCGGGTTTAATTCAATTTTCCTTAAAGCTAACAAAGATCTTTTAGAAATTTCAAAAAAGTATGATTTGGATTTTCAAAATTTGCATGAATTTATCTCGCTTAACGAAAATAGATTACTTGGTCTGTTTAGCAAAGAGAATAATAATTTTTTATCCCAAGATTTAAAAACTAAAAATAATTTAAATATTCCCTCAATAACTAACTATTTTTCTTTATTTGCAGATCTTAACAATCAAGAATTAAATAAAAAACTTATCGAAAATTTAAAAAGTCACAATTCGAATGAGAAATACTTTTTCTCTTCAATAGATCCTAAGCATGAAACTTTTAACGAAAAAAGGTATTGGCGTGGTCCTGTTTGGATAAATTGTAATTGGTTGGTCTATCAAGGTCTAAAGAATAAAGATAAAGAATATTCGGAGTTATTAAAAAACAAAACTATGGAATTAATCGAGGAAAAAGGTTTCCATGAATATTATAGTTGCAAAAGTGGAAATGTAATGGGCGCGAATAATTTTTCATGGAGCGCAGCATTATATTTAGACTTAGCTCTAGAAAAATAACTTAATTATTAGTACTTAATTACCGTAAGGAATTCCGACTAACTTTCCATTTTCATTATAAAAATAGAAGTAGTTTGGGTTTGCAAATTTAGGTTTTTCTGCAATAGACTTAAGTTTACTTAATAATTTGTTTTTTTTAGATTTACGTTTCATGCATCTTTAATATAAAAAAAATTGAACTAAACTATTGATAACTTTTCAACTCTGATATGCATTAATTTATAATTATTTACTAAAAATTACGTATATTTATTGATTTATTTTATTTGTTATGAATCTTTCAGAATTATTCGAAAAAAATGGATTTGATTTAGCTGATTTAAAGCAATCCTTTAAGCTTTTAGATGATATTTCAAATCATATTGTCTGCAATAAAGATGAGGTTATTGCTAAACAACATCAAATCTCAGATAAAATTTTCTTTTTAATAAAAGGAAAAGCAACATTTACGAAATATTTTGAAACTAAATCAATTACGTTTGCAAAAATTACAAAACCCGCAACACCGTTAGGTATATCTGGATTAAATCAACCAAATAGATATATGGGCGAAATTTTTGTTGAAGAAGGAACGGAGTATATTTCACTAGATTTAGATGAGTTAAATGATATTGAAAATAATAACAGTGAAGTTCTATCCCTCTTATATTCAGCAATAACTTTTTTTTCTTTCCAATTACTGGTTTCCTCAAGAAATTTAAACACTTTATATATAGATGACGAAGTTAATGTTTCGACAGGAATACCATCTGAAAAAAGTATTACCAATGTTCAAAAAATCAAATCGGCTACTTTTTTTTCTACTCTTAATGATAGTGATTTAGAAAAATTTATAAAATTGGGCAATATAAAGATGTACCCATCTAACCAATATATAGTTAAAGAAGGAGATATATCTAGTGGTTTAAAAATCTTATTGAGTGGAAAAGTTGATGGATTATTTCATAATTTTATTAATGGAAAAATCAGAAGAAATTTTAGAACTTTAACTAGAGCTGGTATAGCTTTAACATTATCTTCTGGTAAAGGAGAGTTTTTTAATCCATATACAATTAAATCTACTCGAGATACCAAAGTCTTGCATATTTCAAACGAAGCTTTAGCAGATTTAATTATTTCAGACCCACAACTGGCAACAAAAATTTTTAAGAGACAGTTATGGCAACTTGGAAGATATCAGCAGAGTGCTACTGGCTTAACTAAATACTCAGCTGAAAATGAGTTAGAATTTGTTAATCTTTTGTTAAAAGACAATACATCTAGAATACCGGCTAACTCAAAATTATATAGTATACCTCACTTATTAAAACACACTCACACTTATTCTTTAGCATTTGATATTATTTATGAATTAATAATTAAAGGAAATGATATTGAAAAATCATTATCCAGTCTTATGAAAGATACTCTTAATAATTTAGAAAGAGAGTCTCGTTTTCATAACCAATTAAATATAATTTACAATAGAGTATCAAATGCTTCTAATCATACTGATAAAACTAAATTAAGAGAGTTGACTAATTCAAATTTTATAAAAGCTTTTGATAATGTTAAATATGTTATTAAAGGATGGGATAATTTACCAGATGAGCCTACAAATATTTTTTTTTATAATCATTTGACAGCAATTGATCAAAATCAACTCGCTAATGGACACTCCTTTTCAATAGATAGCCATTTCATAAGCTCAAAAATATTATATCCAAAATATAATGAAGGTGGACAACGAATTGTAAGAACAAGTAGAAATACCGAATTTTGGAGATATAATTATTACGAAAATCTAGATTATATTTTTGTTCATACGCCTGAGTCTGATATTTTAACTGAAAGTGAGAATGAAAAAAAATTAAGAAAACTTAAGCTTTTTGATCAAGCTCAAAAAGTAATTAATCAAAAACACCCAATTGTAATAGCTCCAGAAGGAACGTCCGAAACAGAAGATAATAAAACTCAAACATCCCCAGGACCATTTAAATCTGGAGCTTTTGATTTAGCGCTAAGATTAAAACCTAAACCAAAATTAATTCCAATCGCACTCGCTAACTTTGATTATCCAATTTCAAAGACTATATATTCTGCCGTTATTAAAGAACCTATCGATATTAGTGAACATGTAAAAGATTTAGACAATAATGAGGAAATGAAAAATTTTTTAGATAATTATAGAATTAAATTTAGGAAATACGTAGAAGAAGCTATTGATTTAGCTGAAAATATTGAAGACAACTTAAATAAATTTGAAAATTTAAAAACTAATATTAATCTCTTAAGTCCCGTAGAGGAGGAGTTTGAACTAGATGTGAGAGAGTTAGAACATAATTTTTTTCACCAAACAAAATCTAGCAAAAGCATCGTTCTTTATGGGAGTTCTACTTTCAGAATGTGGGATAATCCAAAAAGTGATCTTTCTACAAACAATATTTATAATTTAGGCTTTGGTGGGTCCACGTTAGTATCCTGTAGAAGATACTTTGATAGACTAGTAGCACCATTAAATCCATCAAACCTTTTTTTTTATGCAGGAGATAATGATATTGGTTATGGTATGGATAGTAACGAATTACTGAAAGAATTTTTATTATTTTCATCACAAGTTGATGAAAAATTACCAAGTGCAAAATGTTATTTTATTTCAATTAAACCTAGTCCCTTCAGAAGAGATTTATTAAGTACAATTTTAGATGCTAATTCTAAAATAAAAAACCATTTATCCAAATTAAAAATGTGGGATTATATAGACATTTCAACTCCTATGATAAACGCTGGTTATGATAAGTTTTACGATGAAGATCCACTGCATATGAATGAACTTGGATATAGTTTGTTAAGTAAGCTTGTAAGAGA
>CEOF01013094.1_pt1 | contig 10216 bp, 9 predicted proteins | sample 361311 | NCBI WGS metagenome assembly CEOF01 (sample SAMEA2619667, study PRJEB7988) | marine metagenome | biome: marine biome (ENVO:00000447); feature: surface water layer (ENVO:00002042); material: "saline water (ENVO:00002010), including plankton (ENVO:xxxxxxxx)" | depth 5 m
GAAAGAGCACATATTCTTATCGGTATCGCGACCGCCGTTGAAAACATTGACTCAATAATAAAAATTATTAAGTCTTCTAAAGATACAGAGTCAGCAAAAAAAAATCTTATAAATAAAAAATGGACTGTTAAAAAAAGTACTAAGCTTATATCCTTGATTGAAAAAAAACAGTCTGTTACTAAATACCAACTCAGTAATCAACAAGTTGATGCAATTTTAGAACTTAGATTACAAAAACTTACTGCCTTTGGAATTGCTGAAATTGAAACAGAAATTAAAAAACTATCTGAACAGATTATATATTTTAATAAGCTTCTTAAATCAAAGAAGGAATTATTTACTTTAATCATAAAAGAATTAGAAGAAATAAAATCTAAGTTCTCTGTTCAAAGAAGGACGAAAATTATTGATGCAGTTTTAAATTATAATATTGAAGAAACAATTCAAAAAGAGTCTGTGGTTATAAATTTAACCAACCAGGGTTATATCAAAAGAGGTTCTCTTGCTTCAGTTAAAACTCAAAAAAGAGGTGGTAAAGGAAAAACTGGTATCACAACAAGAGATGAGGATTTTGTTGTTAGAATCTTATCAGGTAACTCGCATAGTCAAGTTTTGTTTTTTTCATCGCAAGGTTTAGCTTATAAGCTTAAAGCTTGGAAAATACCTAAAGGGAGTTTAAATTCTAAAGGTAAATCTTTGTTTAATCTTTTGCCTTTAAAAACTAATCAATCAATCACATCTACGATGATTTTACCTGAAAATGAAGATGAGTGGAAAAAACTTTATGTCGTTTTTGCTACTAGTAGTGGCAAAGTGAGAAAAAATTCTTTGGTAGATTTTTTAAATATTAATGCTAGTGGAAAAATAGCGATGAAACTTGATGAGAATGATAAAATTATTGGAGTTGAAAAATGTCGTGAGGATCAAGATATTATTCTAGGTACCAAATTTGGAAAATGTATTCGTTTTATGTCGAAAAAATTAAGATTATTTAAAGGAAGATCCTCAAAGGGAATAAGGGGAATAGATTTGTCAGAAAAAGACACTGTAATGTCGCTCTCCGTTGTTAATAATAATAATAAAGAAAACCAAGCTTTAATCAAAAAAAATGGAGCTAAAAAAGAAAATTTGGATAAATTTATATTATCTATTTCAGAAAATGGATATGGTAAACGAACCTCATATCATGATTTCAGAGTAACTAATAGAGGCGGCAAAGGCATTATAGGTATAATTAATTCGGCGAGAAACGGAAACGTAACATCAACACTTATAGTATCAAATGATGACGAAATAATTTTATCAACCGACAAAGGTAGAGTTATTAGATGCCCCGTTAAAGAAATAAGAATTGCAGGCAGAAATACACAGGGTGTGAGAATAATCAAATTATCTGGAGAAGAAAAAGTTGTTTCTGCAATAAAAATTGATGATAATATTTTATAATGAATAGAATTGGTATATATCCAGGAACATTCGATCCAATAACTTTTGGACATATCGACATAATTAAAAAATCCTTAAAAATTGTAGACAAACTTGTTGTTGCTATCTCAGAATCATCAGATAAAGATTATTTATTTTCCATGGATGAAAGAATAGAAATTTTAAAAAAATCATTATTTAAAGATTTAAAACTTAAAAAAAATAAAATTCATATTGTTTCTTTTGAAAATCTTACTGTTAAATTATGCAAAAAATTTAATGCATCTATTATTATACGGGGTTTAAGAGCTGTATCTGATTTTGAATATGAATTCCAACTTGCTGGAATGAATAAAAAACTTGATGACAGAATTGAAACAATTTTTTTAATGTCAAATATAGAAAACGAGATCATATCATCAAAATTTGTAAAAGAAGTTGGCAAACTTAAAGGAGATTTAAAGAAATTTGTTTCAAAATCTGTTATAAAAGCAATAAAAGAAAAACTTGAATGAAAAAACTTTTTTTAATATTTGTAATTACTATATTTACAAATTTAAAATTAATGGCCATGGAAAATAAAATTTTGATTAAACTTGATTATGGTATTGTAGAGGTTGAACTTTTTAATGATAGTGCACCTAAACATGTCGAAAGAATTTTAACTCTTTCTAAAAATAAAGAATATGATGGTGTTGTTTTTCATAGAGTTATAGAAGGTTTTATGGCTCAAACTGGCGACGTTGAGTTCGGAAATTCAAATAAAGATAGTTTTAATTTAGATAGAGCAGGAACAGGATCATCTTCTCTTCCAGATCTTAAATCTGAATTTAATAACATTCCTCATGAAAGAGGAACTGTATCTATGGCTAGATCGTCAAATCCTAATAGTGGTAATAGCCAATTTTTTATTTGCCTCGAAGCTGCACCTCACTTGGATCGACAATATACTGTTTTTGGAAAAGTTATAAAGGGCATGGAGTTTATCGATAAAGTTAAAAAAGGAGATGGTCCCAACGGATCAGTATCTAATCCTGATAAAATTGTAAGTATATCTATCAAAAAATAGTTAATGAGTTCAAAAAAATTTTTTTTTGAATTAGTTAAATCTAAAAATAGTTATAGACTCGGTAAAATCCATACTAAAAGAGGAATAATAAATACTCCTGCATTTATGCCTGTGGGTACTTTGGGAACAGTAAAAAGTATTTTTACTGATGATATTCTAAAGACAGGAACAGAAATAATATTAGGAAACACATATCATTTGTTTTTAAGACCAGGAATTGAAATATTAGGTAAATTTGGTGGCCTTCATAATTATATGAATTGGCAAAAGCCTATACTGACAGACTCTGGTGGTTTTCAAATAATGTCTTTATCGAAATTCACTAAAATTGATAGGGAAAAAGGAGCTTTTTTTTCATCTCATCTTGATGGTAAAAAATTTTTATTAAGCCCGGAAAAAAGTATAGAAATACAAAAAAAAATCAATTCTGACATCTTTATGGTTTTAGATGAATGTCCAAAACTTACAGAAGATAAAAAAATTATATCAAGCGCTATCGATACATCTACATTGTGGGCAAAAAGATCTAAAATTGCTTTTGGAAAATCCAATTCGAAAGCACTTTTCGGAATAGTGCAGGGTGGTATTTTTAAAGATCTACGTCATGAAAGTTTAGAAAAACTTATTGATATAAATTTTGATGGTTATGCTATGGGAGGATTAGCAGTTGGAGAAACTCAAGATCAAATGCTCAAAACTTTAGAAGATACAACATACCTTATGCCAAAAAATAAACCTAGATATTTGATGGGCGTTGGTACTCCTTCTGATATTTTAGGAGCAGTTAAATATGGAATTGATATGTTTGATTGTGTTATGCCAACTAGATCAGGCAGAACCGGTTTAGCTTTTACATGGGAAGGCAAAGTTAATCTTAGAAATAGTAAATTTAAAAATGATAAAAGTCCACTTAATAAGAAATGTAAAATTAATAATTTAAATAAGTATTCAAAAAGTTACTTAAATCATCTGATAAATACCAATGAGATATTAGCATCTATGTTGATTTCCTTGCATAACGTTAATTTTTATCAGGAATTTATGAAAAAAATAAGAGAGTCGATAAAAACTGGGACATTTGAAGCCTTTTACAAAAAAAACATAAATAAGTATAACTGATATTTACCAATTGAATTTTATCTTTTTTATATATAAAAAGAGTTTCTTTTATGGGCCCTTAGCTCAGTTGGTAGAGCACTTCCCTTTTAAGGAAGGTGTCGTTGGTTCGAATCCAACAGGGCTCACCACTATTAAGTCTTTAATGGTGGATATTCTAAAATTACTTTTGGTATCCACTTATTAAGGCTAATAATTCTATTATCACTAGATGGATGAGTGCTCATAAATTGCGGTGGTTCTTTCCCTTTATGTGCTTTTTTCATTCGTTCCCATAAATTAACAGCTTCTTTTATGTTATAGCCGGACAATGAAGAAAAAATCAAACCAAGATAATCTGCTTCACTTTCTTGTTTTCTTCCAAATGGATTCATAATACCAAGTTGTAAAACATCCATTCCTGTTGCTCTCCCAACTGTATTACGAGTTTGGGATATTTTACCTCCAGTAATAATATCAGCTATTTGTGTAGTTACATTAACAGCCATAGCAGCACTCATTCTTTCAACTGAATGTTTTGCAACTGCGTGCGCAATTTCGTGTCCCATTACCGCCGCTAGACCATTAATATTTTTTGTAACATCTAATATTCCTGTATAAACAGCAATTTTTCCTCCGGGCATACACCAAGCATTTTTAATCTTTTTATCATCAATCAAAATATACTCCCAGGCGAAATTTTTAGTAGGATCTGTTAAATTTTGATTTTGAAAAAAAATAGATACGGATTTTGATATTTTATCTCCAATATCGATAATATTATTAAGATCTTTGCCTTTGTTTATTAATTTAATCTTTTTTGAATTCTTCAACTTTTCATAGGCTTTAGCAGCTTGTGAATTTATGGCACTTTCAGGATATATTGTTAGTTGTCTTCTGTCTGTTATTGGCACTGTTGCACATGAAGATGTCAAAAAACCACAACAAGTACATCCAAATAGCTCAAGAAATTTACGTCTATTTATGTTATAAAATTTCTTCATTTCCGAATCTTAACAAAAAAAAATTGATTTGTATTTGAAAGAATTTTGAAATGGCAAAAAATAAACAAAAAAAATCCCTATTATCTTCACTTCGTAATAATTTTATCGCCGGAATAGTTGTTCTTATACCTATTGGTATAACTTTGTACTTAACTTTGTTTATAATAAATGTATCATCAAATTTAATACCCAAAGAAATTAATCCTAACCACTATCTTCCTTACAATATTCCCGGCCTAGAAATATTAATTGCAGTTCTTTTAATTACAATTATCGGATGGATTTCATTATCTTTTATCGGAAAAAGACTTTTTAACTTTTTTGAAAGTATTTTAAATAAAATACCAATTATAAGAACAATATATTCTGCTGTAGAACAGCTGATTGAAACTTTTACAAATAGCAAATCAGACAAAAAAACTGTAGTTTTGATTGAATATCCAAGAAAGGGAGTTTATGCCGTAGGTTTTGCTACAAAAGAAAATACAGGCGAAATCAAAAAAAAGGCTGGCAAAGATCTCATAAATGTTTTTGTTCCAACTACACCAAACCCTACAAGTGGTTTTTTGCTCATGTTTCCCAAAGAGGAAGTCATTTATTTAGACCTATCTTTTGAGGAAGCATCCAAGTTCATAGTTTCTGCAGGAAGTTTTAATCCTTAATCTGTTATTACCTAATTTCATTAATTATATCTGCTCGATCATATAACTTTATTAATTTTTCGTATTTTTTAAGTGAATTTGAATTAAAAGTATTAATTTTTTTTTCTACTGATAAAAATAAATCTTTATGATGAATAGGATCAGCAAATTTAAAATTTTTAACGCCACTTTGTTGAAAACCTAATAAATCACCATGCCCTCTAATTTTTAAATCTTCTTCTGCTATTATAAAACCACTATTAGTTTCCCTTAAAATTCTTAAACGTTTTTTTGCATTCTGACTAAGATTTTTTTTGTACAATAAAATACAATATGAAATTGAATTTCCACGACCAACCCTGCCTCTTAATTGATGCAGTTGAGACAACCCAAATTTGTTAGAGTTTTCTATTATAATGATATTAGCATCTGGAAAATTTATCCCAACTTCGATAATAGTAGTACTAACTAAAATTTTAATTTTTTTACTTAAAAATAAATTTAATATTTTGCTCCTTTCATTAACATTCATGTTTCCATGGATGAGGCCAACATTATTTGGAAACAATTTATTAATATCGTTGAATTTTTTTTTTGCGGATGTAAAGTCAAGTTTATTTGATTGATCTATTAAAGGACATACCCAAAAAACTTGGTAGTTTAATTTAATTTGTTTGTGAATTAATGGTATTATTTCATTTATTTTATTTTCTGGCTTGATTAATGTTACGATTTCTTTTCTAAATTTTGGTTTTTCATCTAATATAGATATATCCATATCACCAAAAAAAGATAACATCATTGTTCTGGGTATAGGTGTTGCCGACATAGATAAAACATCACAATTATTTCCACCTTTTTTAGCTAGTTTTATTCTTTGTTTTACTCCAAACTTATGTTGTTCATCAATAATTATAAAACCCAAATTAGCAAACTTTATTTTTTTTTGAAAAAGGGAATGTGTTCCAAATAAAAAATTAATACTTTCATTAGTTAGATTTTTTAAAATTTTATCTTTATCAGCATTAATAATTTTACTTGTAAGCAAACTAATGTTTATCTTAGTTTTTTTAAATAGATCGAGTGCTAATTCATAATGTTGCTTTGCCAGAATTTCAGTTGGCGCCATAAAAGCTACTTGAAAACCATCTTCAAGAACATTTGCAGCCGCAATTAAAGCTAATATTGTTTTTCCTGATCCAACATCACCCTGCAACAATCTAAACATTCTTGAGTCAGATTTTAAATCTTTGTTGATTTCAGTTAGTATTGCAATTTGGCCTTTTGTTAGATCAAACTTAAAATTTTCTTTAACAATATCTGACAGTTTATTTTTAAAGCTTTTTTTTCTTTTTTTTTTAATTTTAATGACTTTTCTAGCTGAATATAAAGTTAATAAATTTGACAATATTTCATCATATGCAAGTCTTCTAAAATCATTAGAAAATATATCCAAATTACTTTCTGGATTATGAAGGTTGTTTAAAGTTTCTTTTAAATTTTTAAAATTATTATTTTGCAAGAACTTATTGTCATGCCATTCAAAATTATGATCAATTTTCTTAATAACTTTTTCAATTAGTTTTCTATAGTTTTTTTCTAAAAGACCTTCTGTTAAAGAGTACTTTGGAAAAATCTTAGCTATTTCTTCAACGTGTTCTATTGATTTAATATATGTGGGGTTAGTAATTTGATAACTATTTTTGTAATAATTAATTTTACCGCTAATAATAACAGATTTATTTAGAGGCAAAATCTTTCTTATATAACCCTCGTAACTGTTAAAAAAAACAATTTTAATTTTTTTACTTTCGTCTCCACATATCACTGTATTAGGTAAATTTCTAATTCGTGGAAAATTGTATTTTAAAACATCTACTTTTATTGTTAATATTTTTCCTATTTCTAATTTATTAAGACTAGTAATTTTTGACCTATCTATAAAGGAATAGGGCAGATCCCATAATAAATCTTTTACCTTTTCAATTTTCTTTTTTTGCAAATATTTTCTTGTTTTAGTTCCTACACCTTTTATGGTAGTTATGTCTGATAGTAAAAAGTTAGAATCACTCATATTTTTTGTAAATACTATGTCATTAAACAAAGAAGAGCTTAAAAACAAAATTATCTATAGAGCATCTTATAGAGGCACTAAAGAAATGGATATTTTAATGATAGGTTTTGTAAAGTCAATTATTGATAAATTAGATGTGGATCATTTAGAAGCATTAAACGAATTTATAAATATGGATGATCAAGTTTTAATTTCTATTAAAAAAGAATCGACAATCAATATTAAGAATAAGTTTGTTGCCAAAATAGCAGATGAATTCCAAAAATTCTAATGGCGGAGAGGGTGGGATTCGAACCCACGAATGAGTTGCCCCATCGCTAGTTTTCAAGACTAGTGCTTTCAACCGCTCAGCCACCTCTCCATCGATTGCTCTTAATACGCTTTATACATTAAAGATACAAGAATTTCAGCAATCAATAATTTTATAGAATGTAAAAAAATATTAGAATATAAGCTTAAAATGAAAAGGATATCGTTTTTTTTAATTTTATTATTTAATATTTTATACTCAAGCGCATATACTGACGATAGATTCAAAACATGGTTGGATGAATTTAAATTAACTGCTATTAAAAGCGGTATATCTCAAGAAACTGTGAATTTAGTTATGAATGATGCTAAATTTCTATCTAAAGTAATCGAATATGATAGATACCAACCAGAATTTTACGAAGATACATTCACTTATATTAAAAAAAGAGCAAATAAAGAAAAAGTTTCAAAAGGCATGTCCTTATATAACAAAGAACATTTAATTATAAAAGAAATAGAGAAAAAATTTTCTATAGAAAAGGAATTGCTTTTGGCTTTAATGGGTATTGAAACAAATTATGGTAAATATCTTGGAAAAATGGATATAGTCTCATCACTTGCAACACTAAGCTATGATAAAAGGAGAAGTGTTTTTTTTACAAACGAACTTTTAACTTTATTGAAGTTAGTAGACCAGAGAATTATTGATAAAGACATTCTGTATGGTTCATGGGCAGGAGCGTTTGGTAATTTTCAGTTTATGCCAACTACAATTAAAAATTATGCAATAGATTATAATGAAAATAATGATATAGAATTAAAAAAAATTGACGACTCTTTTGCCTCTGCTGCAAATTATATGAACAAAATTGGTTGGAAAAAAAATAAACCTTGTTTTTATAAAATCGAACTTAAGCAAAATATACCCACAAAGTATCTAAATAGTTCAGCAAAAAAATTGAAAAATAAAAGAAAAATTAAATATTTTAAAAAATATATAAAGCAACCAGAACAGTATGATTTTGATGACAATCTAATCTCTGCAATAATAACTCCTGATAAAGATATTATCCCAGGCTCAAAAGTTTTATCACCAGCTTATTTAGTTTTTAATAATTATGAAAAAGTTTTAAAGTGGAATAGATCATTAAGATTTGCTTTGGCTGTTTGTACATTGAAGGATAAATTTAAAAATGAGATATAATATTTTACTGTTAATATTTATTTTTCTTGTATCTTGTACAAATATACCATTATCAAAACCTAAATCATATTATGTTCCGTATAAAAATTCAGGTTTTGCGTTAATATACAATCCTGATTTACACAAAAATGAAAAATTTTATAAAAAAATCAATAATGCAAAGATGGAAATAGGTCATAATATTTTAAAAAAAAATTCAATTTTGAAAATTACAAATCCTGAAAATATGAAATCAATTGAACTAAAAATAACGAAAAAGATTAATTATTCACCTTTCTATAAAATTATATTGTCACAAAAAGTTGCTGATAAATTACAATTAAACAAAGAAATGCCTTTTGTTGATGTCACAGAAAGAAAAAAAAATAAGTCTTTTATAGCAAAGGTAGCTACAACACATTCTGAAGAAAAAAAGGTAAAAAATAAAGCTCCAATAACTCAAGTCAAAATCGATAATATTTCAATAAACAAAAAGTCTGACATTAAAAAAAGTAAAAAGTTTTCAATAATTGTCGGTGTTTTTTATTCTGAAATATCCACCAATGAATTAAAAGAAATTTTAGAAAGAGGCTATGTGAATAATGGCAGTCTTATAGTTAAAAAGCTTGGAAAAAATAAATTTATGCTTTCATCTAAACCTTATTCATCAATTAATACTTTAAAAAATCTTTACTTTGGGTTAAATAAGTATGGATTTGATGATCTTGAAATTAAACAACATGATTAAAAAAATAATTTTTTTTCTATTATTAGCCCCATTACTATTTTCTACTCAATCTGTAACACAGCCAAATATTCAGGCAAAAACATCAATATTAATGGATTATAATTCTGGAAAAGTTTTATATGAAAACGAAGCTGACATGAGCATATACCCAGCCTCGATGACAAAAATTATGACTACCATAATTGTATTTGATTTATTAAAACAGGGAAGAATAAATTTAGATGATGAATTTATAATTTCCGAAAATGCATGGAGAATGTCAAGAAGTGGTTATTCCTCTATGTTTATAATGTTAAATGACAAAGTGTCAGTTGAAGATTTATTACGAGGAGTAATCGTTGTTTCAGGTAATGATGCATGTGTGGCGTTAGCGGAGGGAATTGCTGGTACCGAGGAAAACTTTGCGGAAATGATGAATGAAAAAGCTTTAGAGATAGGTTTGACAAATACAAATTTTACTAATTCTTCAGGTCTTAATGATCCTGATAATTATTCAACTGTAAGAGATATAGCCATTATGTCCAAATATTTAATAAAAAATTTTCCTAAATATTATGAATATTTTGCAGAAAAAGAATTTACTTGGGATAGAACTGGTGGTGATCCTATAAAGCAAGGAAATAGAAATCCTCTCTTATATAAAAATATTGGTTCAGATGGTATTAAAACCGGTTATCTTGCTGTAGAAAAATATTCACTAGCTAGCAGTGTAATTGGAGAAAAAA
>CEOF01056582.1_pt1 | contig 10204 bp, 7 predicted proteins | sample 361311 | NCBI WGS metagenome assembly CEOF01 (sample SAMEA2619667, study PRJEB7988) | marine metagenome | biome: marine biome (ENVO:00000447); feature: surface water layer (ENVO:00002042); material: "saline water (ENVO:00002010), including plankton (ENVO:xxxxxxxx)" | depth 5 m
ACTCTGTATAACGGTTGCTTGAGGATAGATGTAAACAAGTCAGACATCCTTGAAGTCTATTAGCCAGAACACTATCGTAAGTGCATGGATGGAACAACCCCCCCAGTGCTTTTCGTCGTTGGGACCGCAGGAGCTGGCAAGAGTACCCTAGTAACCTCTTTCCAAAGGTGGTCGAGATTCCTAGAAGTTGAAACTCTAGCTATTAATCTGGATCCGGGTGCTGAAAGAGTACATTATGATCCTGAATTTGACGTAAGAGATCTGATTTCATTATCCGAAGTGATGGATGAATATGATCTGGGGCCTAACGGTGCGCAAATTCTAGCTGCAGATTTGGTCGCGTCACAGGCCATTGATATTCATGAAGAGCTAGATGGCCTTTCTGGTGACATTATGGTCATTGATACGCCTGGACAGGTAGAGTTATTCGCATTCAGGGAAGCATCTAGTCACTTAGTGGAAGTTCTGGGGAGGGGGAGGGCCTGTCTGGCTTTCCTATTCGACCCTATGCTTTCACAGACGCCGAGTGGTTTCGTGTCGCAAATGTTACTCTCATCGATCGTTCATTTCAGACTTGGACTACCTACGGCTAATTTTCTCTCAAAATCCGACTTAATAGAGCCGGAGACTCTTGAGAAAATAGTTGAGTGGGGAGATAACCTAAGTGCATTAGAAGCCGCCCTCTATGAGGAGTCGTCGAATCAATCAATGGTCCACGGTTCGGGAAGTCAGAGAGCAGAATTTGCTATTGGCCAACTCAGGATGATGCAACACGCATCTATTCAGCCTGGATTAATCCCTCTGTCCAGTGAGAATGAAGATGGATTGGCTGATGTCCTGACATTCGTACAGAGTGTGTATGGCGGAATGGCCGATACTCGTGATGGTTTTGCAGGAGATATTGAGCATGAGAGAAACTGAACCAAAAATGGACCTGCTAGCAATAGATGATTTCGATGGAGAGCTCCAACAGTTGATTGATTGGGCCATTAGAATGAAGAATGACGATGGCTTTGCTGATAGTTTCAAGCCTTTGGATGGGATGTCCATAGGTTCGATATATGAAAAACCGTCCACAAGGACAAGAGTTTCATTTGAAGTTGGGGTCAGTAAACTTGGAGGGCAGCCGCTAACTTTACTCGCAAATGATATTCAGCTGGGAAAGAGCGAGTCGATAGCAGATACAGCTGCAGTATTGTCCAGATTTATGGATGGCATCACGTACAGATGCTTCGGCCATTCAGATGTGCAAGAATTGGCCAAGCATTCTTCAGTTCCAGTAATTAACGCGCTTTCTGATATGCATCATCCATGTCAGGCGGCTGCAGACTTAATGACGATATCAGAGAAAATTGATTCCGTCAAAGGCCATGTTTCATGGGTAGGAGATGGTAACAATGTACTACATGACTTGATGCTTGCGTGTGCGTCTCTTGGTATCGATATCAAATATGCAACTCCCATAGGATTTGAGCCGGACGCCGATATAGTCTCTAGGGCCGTTACAATGGCTAGTGACAATGGCTCCAGTATCATCTCCTCCAATGATCCGATTGAGGCCGTAAGTGATGCCGGAGTGGTATACACTGATGTTTTTGTATCCATGGGAGAAGAGAACCTAGATGGGAAGATGGATGCATTTGATGGTTTTCAGATTAATGAGGAGCTAGTTTCCCATGCTGATTCTGATTACCTATTCATGCATTGTCTCCCTGCACACAGAGGAGAGGAAGTCACGAATGGCGTTATTGACTCTAAGAATAGTGTAGTTTTCGACCAAGCGGAGAATAGGATGTGGGCGCAGATGTCCCTTCTGACAAGAATGTGTAATGAAGCGGCATGGCATACTTACAATGAGTTGTACTAGATTAGCGAACTTGTGAGTAACGCTGCGAGGCAAAGTAGCATTGACTTCTTCAAAAGACTTGATGCTGCGGCATCTTCTCCAATAATTATCCTTCCCTTTACCATCATCAAGGTCATTACAGCGGGAATCACTAAGACAACGTGGAGTGGGGTGAAAATACCTATGGCGAAAGGCAGTAGGACAGAAGCTAACGCTAGAATAGACATCACCCAAGCAACAGTTCTTGCATTTTCAGATCCGATTCTCATTGCTAGTGTATTTCTTCCCTTATCCCCTTCCATATCTTGGACATCCTTGATAATCTCCCTAGACGTATTGTAGAAAATACCAACGAAGAATAAAGACCAGGCTTTCTCACTAAATGGCTCAAAGACCGCAGAGGCTCCGAAAACAACTACCAAGCCTACTGAGATGCTGATTGAAATATTGCCAGGAAGGCCCTTATCTTTGAGCCGGAGACCGAATGGGAACTCGTAATTTATGAGCAAGATTAGTGCTATTATCCAGATTGCAAGAGACGGGTACCAATCTGAGACTTCGAATCCTTCTACTGGATTTGATCCTGATATCAACCAGTAGCAGAGAGCAATACTGAGGATTGATGAAATCATAGTGATTGCAGTAGCTATTTTTGCATGATTAAGAGAAATTCTTCCACTAGGCAAGGGCCTGTCGGGACGATTAACTAAGTCAATTTCAAAATCATAAATATCATTCAATGCATTCCATGAACACATGAAGAAAAGGACAGATGAAGCGTGTAGTATGGTGATATGTGCCAGTAACCCTTGGGGGACATCCCCTAAAGCTATGATAGATCCTAAGAAAACACCGAAAACACCTGTGAGATTATTTCCCAAACGAAACAATGTGGCCCAGTCTGTCACGGAAGTGTTGGCATTCACGTGCCTGTGTAGGTATTACTTGACTTGAGTATTCCCTATGTCATGCGTGAGCCGTAACCTCGCCAATCCTCAGTCCCCATACACAAACCGTGTAGGTACTTCCTCTGAATTGACCCCTGACATGACCGATTTTATCGAACCTTGTGTCCTTGGCGAGAATGTTACCAACCTGATTCATTGTAGCCCCCCATCTAAATCTCTCATTTAGATGATCGAATATTTCTACAGTATTAGCAGAGCCTCTTTCCTCGAGAAGGATTCTCACTTCCTCCCTTAATCTGGTTGTTTTAGACATCAGATTGACGCCCCTATCTTTTGTGATTGTGTCTTCATTCTCGATCTCAAGCCCTTCCAAGAAGAGGGAGAGACTTCAACAGGTGTGGCTAGTCTCGGCAGAGGCTTCCAGGATCCAAGATTAGCTAGCCTGCCCCCTCCACAGACCAGGGAATCATGACTCGGCCTTAGTTCACTATTAGCCCTTCTGAGTGAGCTTAGCGGAACGATCCTGTATGGCTTTGACTTCATCTGGTAGGTTACGTCTAAATCGTAGTTGCTGCTTCTGTTCATGAAACCACGTTGATATGATTTACATATTAACCAAGGCAACGGAGTGAAGGTAAAAGTGAAAGTGAAAACAAGAGTAATGGGGGTAGCGCGTGTTGCGCCCCGCAGTGCCGCATCCAGGCGGCGAAATAACCACTGTTTCAAGTCCAAATCGGTCTACTGATTCAGTGATACGTAAGAAAATCACTCCTTCAGATTGTCTGATAAATTGGGATGAGTTGTGAAGCTCTATTCTATCGAAGGCGCAGGGATGAAATAGGCTCACACTATCCAATTATTCGTGGGCGAAGGGAGAAGCGCATTCATTGTCGATAATCGGGAGACCGATATAACCGATAAAGTGCAAGGTTATCTTGAGAAATGGTGCGAGGTATCTCGCCAATTCGACATTGCAACAGGCTATTTTGAAGTCGGCGCGTTATCCAGACTTGATGGAGAATGGCAGAAACTCGACAAGATTCGAATACTCATGGGCAGGGAGGTCTCAAGAACTACCAAAGATGCCCTTGTAACTGCAATCACTGAACAACTTGACAACTCATTTGATGAAGAGAAAGAGAAGCATGGCAACGAGTTTCTAAGAGGTATTCCAGCAATCATTGAAGGAATCCGTTCAGGGAAAATCGAATGCCGTGTCTACACGCCGCACAAGTTCCACGCCAAGATGTACATCACCCATGCCAAGCACGACATAATGGGGCCAGTTGCGCTCGTAGGTTCAAGCAACTTCACAGTGCCAGGAATTTCCCGCAACATAGAATTGAATGTGCGAATTGAAACTGGCCATCAAGTTGTTGAGTTGCAAGAGTGGTTTGAACACTTCTGGGAACATGATGGAACTGAACCGATCAACGAAGAGATTCTTGAGGTGATGGAAACTCATGCTCACGAGTATGAACCATTTCTACTCTATGGCAAGTCATTAGAGGAGTATTTCAGAGACAAAGAGACTGTCGGCCCTGCTGTCTGGCACGAACAGCATTCTTTGATGTGGCCAATCCTCGACAAATATCAACAAGATGGTTATCAATCAATGATTGAGATATCTCGCAAATGGGGCGGCTCATTCCTTTGTGATGGTGTTGGTCTCGGCAAAACCTATGTTGGTCTGATGCTCATTGAGAGGCTTGCTGTTCACGAGAGAAAGAATGTCCTACTACTCACTCCAAAGTCTGCATACGAAGGTGTGTGGGAGCCAGAATTGAAGGACAAACTGAGTGAACTTGGCGGTTGGGGTTCGAATTTCAAACATCTCAAGCATACTGACCTGACTCGACAAGGCTATCACGAACATTGGCAAGCTGCGAAAGACAAATTCGATTGTATCATTGTTGATGAGGCACACCATTTCAGAAATAGAGAGAAAAGCAAGCGATTCAAACAATTCATGGAATTTATCAACGAAGGAAATGAAAAACAAATATTTTTCCTCACAGCAACTCCAATCAACAATTCAATACTTGACCTCAAGCACATGATCGACTTGTTCACAGGTGATAATGACAAGCATTTCAACAAGCCACCTCTCTCAATCCCGAGTCTATATGGTCATTTCAGACGACTAAGAAATGCACTTAGCGTTGTTGTTGCCACTGATGGAATTGAAGATATTGATCTCTCAGCGCAACTCGCTAAAGAGAAGGCCAATCAGATTCTAAGAGAAGATAAATTGGTGCGTGAGTTAATCATCCAGAGAAGTCGGAGATATGTCAAAGAAAGCCAGAAGATATCGAGTGGCCGAGATATCCAATTCCCCGAACCGCAACCACCGCAAATATGGAATTACAATTTGAGAGAGATTTATGGGGACCTGCTTGATGACTTCGAACAAGCGTTTGACAAGGAAGACCCACTATTCAAACTCTCAATCTACTATCCATACGAATATTACCGAGACCAAGATGCATTAGAGGAAATGGAGGACTTCGATTTCAAGGTGGGACGGTGCAAGCAGATTGCCAGATTGATTAGAATTGGAATATTGAAACGGTTTGAGAGTTCGGTTCATGCATTTGAGACATCATGTTGTAACCTGATGCTCAAACTTGTTGCTTGGCTTGATGCTCATCAAATTGATGCTGATGCTAAGACACGGCTCAACAAATGGAAAGAAGAGAATGAAAATCTTGTTCGCCATGCCAAGAAAATCAAAATGGCTGGGTTTGAAGATGATGATGAGGTGGATGAAGAAGAAGAAGAAGAAGACGCTTTCACCGATCTACCAAATGTTGAGAAGAATATTTGGAGTAATGACTTGTTCGAGGTTCAGAAAATCATTGATGACACTTACAACGATTTGGCTCAAGTAATTACCTTCATTGAGAAACTTAAACCTATCACTCCGAAGGATGATACGAAACTTGATGCAATCGTTGAATTGGTTAATACCGATGCTGCAAGTGAAACAGGAAAAGTCATCATTTTCACAGAATATATGACAACTGCTAGATACCTCAAGAAGCACTTGGTAGAGCGATTACCTGAATGTAGTGTTGCGGAAGTTGACAGCCAAACCAAAACAAAGAGAACCACAATTATTCGGAGATTCTCACCATACTACAACGGCAGTTCATCTGCCAAGTTGATCGATGACGGCGAAAAGGAAATTGACATCCTCATCTCCACAGATGTTCTTGCAGAAGGACTCAATCTTCAAGACTCAACACGATTAGTCAACTATGATATTCATTGGAACCCTGTTCGTTTGATGCAGAGAATTGGCCGTATTGACAGAAGAATGAATCCAGACCATGAAGCGGCAATCATTGCGGCTCATCCTGAACGATCTGATGAAAGAGGAAAAATTGGATATTGGAATTTCCTACCCCCAGACAACCTCGACAACCTCATTAATCTCTATGGCAAGGTGACTGGGAAATATATTCTAATTTCAAAAGTGCTTGGAATTCAGCATGGCCATGGGCTTGATTCAACTCAAGACATGGATGAGTTGAAAGAATTCAATGAAGAATACGATGGATTCGAGACGACTGATGAATCACTTCGACTCATTCTTGACCGATTGATCGCAGACCATCCTGAACAAGCAAAGAAGTGGCGTAAAATGCCATTCCATACCCTCAGTGGAAAAGCCAACGAAGAAGGCAGAAAAGGTGTGTTCTTCTGTTATCGAATACCAGAACCTGTCTCTTTGTCAGATGAGGAAATTGAACGAGGCGTAGTGCCAGGATGGAGTACTGAAGACGGAATGGGTGAGAGCCTCTGGTTCTTCTACGATACAGAAGCAGAAGAAATCCTCGACCAAATTGGACAAATGTCGGAGATGCACAAAATTATTGAGTGTAGTACGGAAACTGAACGAGTAATTTCACTTGATGATGAGACTTTGAGAAACATCAAGAAGAAGGTCGAGAAGCGAATCAAGAATACCATCATGAGGACTTTGCAAGCACCCGTAAAGGGTGCAAAACCAAGACTGGTCTGCTGGTTGAATATCAGTTGATTGGACTTGTTATTGTTGTTGATTTCCCAATGCGATTTGACACAAGTGTGATGTATTCTTCATACAGTTGCTTTCTCTCGTCTTGAGTCAATCCTAGTGCATCAAATATTGCTGCATCCAATTCAAGCCTATCCTGTTGTTGCATTTCATGTTGAAGTGTACCAATTTCCCTATTAATCAATGGTAAATTTTCTACAAGTTCTGGATTAATAATATGTACATCCGCTACTTCGTAAACAGTCATATCCAATAATCCCTGTCCTAATCCTGTTCGCGCACCGAGTTCAAGCATAAATGACGTGAGGGTGGAATTTAATATTGAGTGTAAGTTGCCAATTCCAACATTACTTTTCGGATATAATTCATAGAGCCGTTGATGAATAATAACCTGTTGTTCATTCAAAAAGACACGATAAATTTCATTAATTGATTTTGGCATTATCAGAGGTGGTGGTGTTCTTGAACCGATTGAATACCATATTGGTCTACTATTAAAACTCGTTCTCTTATGAAATGATTGAGATTCCCCCCATTGAATATATTTTAATGCATTCGTTCCTTTCAACCTGCTTTTTGGCAGATTACACAAAAATAAATGATATGATAATTCCTCACTTTGCGGGATCGTGTTTTTAGATTCTGTTGATGACTTCATCATCGGAACAATATATTCCGTTTCAATATTCCATTCTTGGATTGTTTCTTGTTTTATGTAAAAGAAAGTGTCGCATCCACTTGTAATTCCTCGGGATAAGTCTGCAATACCTTTCAGTTGGACGAGTTTCTCGTTTAGTTCCTCGGTAATTCTCCAATAAATATCAGGTGCTCTAAGATGATTTGACCATTTTGTACCTTCATATTTTCCTCGTGCATTTGTGCCAGAATTACGGAGTTCTGATTGGCCAACCTTCCGTATCTTTTGTTGTTCCGTAGTCCGCGAAGCAGAATCGAACGGGCCTTGAAGAAATGTGAAATTGATTTCATGGGTCTCAGAGGCTGACTTCTTGCGGATGAAACTGATGGCCGTATTTACATCAGCTGACTGAAATTGTCTTTCAACAGCACTATCGAGTATTCTATCTATCTGTGATGTTCGCAGGAAATGATGTTGGAGCGACACACCAAAACCAACATCTAACCAGGTGTTTGAACATATGAACACCTGGATTCCACCAGTGCGGAGAAGTTGATTTGCCCTCACAAAAAAGTAGCAATATAGGTCTGATTTCCCCTTAACGGGTGGATTATCTCCGACACCATATAGTGAAAGCATCTTCACTTTGGATTTTTTTTCAATCTCTTCTTGGCGGACATAGGGTGGATTAGCTAAGACAATATCAAATCCGCCGTTCTTTGTGAATACAGATGCAAAGTGAACTCTAAAATCCACAGAACCGATCTCATCATTTTGTTTTCGAAGCAACTTGCGGATTACCACTTCTTCTGCTTTGATTTCTGCTCGTAATTCTCTTGCAGTGTCTCCAGTCGCTTCAAGATAAACCTCCTTTTTCAATGCAAGTGCATCTGCCTTCTCTATTGCACCTGTGACATCAAACACATATGTAGATGGATCTGGCGCAAGCAGTGAATCTCCAGTCTCTATGTTGAAATCGAGATTAGGTAGTGGAAGCGGTTCAGGGGCTTCAACTGAAAGTGATAGCCATAGCCTCAGCATCGCGATATTGGTTGCGAACGGGTCAAGGTCTACGCCATAGATAGAATGACTAATAATTCTCATTTTCATTTTGTGGCGACTTTCTGTGAGGTCTTCTGCTGTTGTTGATAGTTTGGTGTGAACACGCACTAATTCGTGCAAAAGTCCAAGCAGATATGCACCTGAACCACAAGCGGGGTCAATTGCCTTGACTTCAGCCAGAACCGAATTGATGGTTCGCGCATCATTAATAGATAATCCCTCATTGTCATCATCATCAACGAGTTTGCGAATAGATTCAGCATTCACTTCTGTTCTCTCTTCCAGTACAGATTTGATGGCTTCACGACACATATAGGCAACGACTACTCTTGGAGTGTAGAATGCTCCTTTTTCGTTTCGGCCAGTGACCAATTCTTCGAACATCGTTCCAATCATCTCAGGGTCGATTGCAACATCAATATCGAGCGGTGTTGATTCTTGAACAGTGAAGTTATAGTTGTAGAACAATCCATTCTCTCCGAGAAGTGGTTCAAACATCTCATCGGGCAAATCACTGATTGCTTTGTCAAATTTCGACTCTTCGAAAAGTCCACCATTAAGAAATGCAACTTCGCCATACACCGATTCGTTTTGCTTACCTTCAATTGCAAGTCCTTCAAAGAAAAGTCGTTTTAATCTGGATGAATAGAAAGTGCTGGAACCAACACCACCTGCTTTGAACAATTCTCTTAGGTAATCATCTGTTTCTCCGAAATGGAGCCAGCCCTTCTTCTCAATGAATCGAAGAAAGAGGATTCTATTGAATAATGTTTGAGTGGTTTGATGAATTTCATTTGCTTCGGTGATACTGGCATTTTCAGCAATGATTGGCTTGGCGTTCTCAAATGCTTTCTTGTAATCCTCATAGAATCTCTTTGAGACCTTGCTCACATCAAATGCTGAGGCAACCGCTTCTGTTGCTTCATCCTCATTCATCCCTTGTTTGTAGATGAGATTCTTGAGGTTGTATTCACACACTGTTCTGATATGGTCGTTTGGCCCCCAACCGAACATCTGTAACTTTGAGGTCTTTGAATCTCCTTTCAGGTCTTCGAATCGTGCGAATTGGAAATACTCGGTCTCGCTATGGCACAAGAAAAGAAGGTGATCCTTTTTCCATGAAGGGTGGTCTGCGGTGGGGCGGACCTTCTCCATCAATTCACGAAGGATAGTGCGTAATGGGGTTGTCATACCTCTGCCTTGGGTGAAGAATTTACTAGAACCAAATTTTACGATGAAGATTCCGTGAGGCCAATTGGGGAACGGCATAACTTGCCTCAGTTCGATAGGAGCATCAGCAGTGCTGAATCCCATTTCTACAAGAACATCATCCCACGAATAGGAGATGTCGTCGATTTCTATGTTCTCGTCATCTTCATCTGCTAATGGCCAATTGAGGGCATCTTGAAGCAGGACTTCAATCAATGCAGATTCGTCTCCAGATTTCTGGACTTTGCGAATGGCTTTCTCGATTCGCACTGCATTTGAGTCCACCATCACCGCCGCCTCTCGTGTCGCTGATGGTTATGGGCTACATTAGGCCAACGGCGACTAGGTGAAATCGGAATGCGAAATGGGGATGAAGGAATTTGAATGGAACCAGTGGATTGAAAATCATAGAAACAGTGCTCCAATCAAGGGGTTGAAATAGTTAGGAACACAGGGTACCCACTGTTTTCAAATATGGAAGGTGGGTGGCACTAATACCG
>CEOF01086077.1_pt1 | contig 10199 bp, 8 predicted proteins | sample 361311 | NCBI WGS metagenome assembly CEOF01 (sample SAMEA2619667, study PRJEB7988) | marine metagenome | biome: marine biome (ENVO:00000447); feature: surface water layer (ENVO:00002042); material: "saline water (ENVO:00002010), including plankton (ENVO:xxxxxxxx)" | depth 5 m
CAGTAATGTCATAGCCGAGTAGTACTAATTACCCATAAGCTTATTTACCAAGTATTTTTATGCATGTATTTTTTCAATATGTTATAATATTAAAAATTTAGGGCGGTTATAGCAACGGGGATCACCTCTTACCATTCCGAACAGAGAAGTTAAGTCCGTTAGCGCCGATGGTACTACGATTGTGGAAGAGTAGGTCACCGCCTCTTTTTTTGCCCCTACAATTTATTGTAGGGGCTTTTTTTTATCTTTAACCCTGATGGTTGAAAATAAAAATTCATATAAAGTTATCGGAGTAATGTCAGGAACTTCTCTTGACGGTATTGATATATGTTTTGCTACATATTATTACCATTTTGGTAAGTGGGAGTTTACTTTCAATAATTCAAAAACGGTTAAATATGATAAAAACTGGGTATACAAACTTAAAAATGCTCATCATCTAAATGAAGAGAATTTATTAAAACTAGATGTTGAATATACAAAGTACCTATCAAATTCAATTTTACAATTTATTGATGAAAATAAAATAAACAATATTGACCTTATCTCGAGTCATGGACATACGGTTTTACATCAGCCAAAAAAACTAATAACTTATCAAATTGGAAATAGATTTGAACTAAGTAAAAATACAGGAATTCCAGTTGTTTGTGATTTTAGAGTTCAAGATGTTCAATTAGGTGGTCAAGGTGCTCCTTTAGTACCCATTGGGGATTTATTACTATTTAGAAATTATAGTCATTGCTTAAATCTAGGAGGCTTCTCTAACATTTCCATCAAATATGAAAATAAAATTATTGCTTATGATATTTGTCCTGTAAATGTTGTTTTAAATAATTACTCTAGATTATTGGGTCTTGATTTTGATATGGACGGAAGAATTTCAGAATCAGGTCAAATTGACAAAGATTTGTTAGAATCACTTAATAGTATTTCATATTATAATTCTAAATATCCTAAATCACTAAGTATTGAATGGGTTGAAAATAAAATATTTCCGATCATCAATTCCTTTAAAATTTCCACAAATGATGTTTTAAGAACATATATTGAACATATAGCCATTCAAATATCAAATAATTTAAAAGGTGATAATTTGAAAATATTGATTAGCGGAGGTGGAGTTAAAAATAAATTTTTGATGAAAAGAATAAAAGAATTATCCACAGAGAATCTTGAAATAATTTCTGAAAATATTACAGATTATAAAGAGGCATTAATTTTTGGTTTTATGGGTGTTTTAAAAATTTGTAATGAGATTAATTGTTTGAAATCAGTAACAGGTGCAAACATTGATCATAGCTCAGGCGTTATGTATCAATAAATTTAAAATACATGGCATAAAATTTGACTTTTTTTCTATATTGTAAACTAAACTTTTTTAAATGGAAATATTCGTTTTAGCCGTTTTTGTAATTGGTTATTTTGCTATTACAATTGAGCATACTATAAAAATAGATAAGTTAATCCCTGCCCTAGCTGCTATGGCATTTTCATGGGCAATAATTGCACTCAGTATTAATAGCTTTGACACTTGGTTTAATCCTGCTACACATTCCCTAGTTGATGGATTTGGAAATCTTCCCTTAGATGAAAAAACACACTTAATGGAAGAAACATTATTACATCATCTGGGAAAGACAGCTGAAATATTAGTATTTCTTATTGGAGCAATGACTATTGTTGAAATAGTCGATTATTTTAATGGTTTCAGTGTATTTCAAAAAATTATAAATTTTAAAACTAAGAAAGCAATTTTATGGGTATTTAGTGGATTGGCTTTTATCTTATCAGCAATTATAGATAATCTTACTGCAACTATTGTCTTAATTTCTATTTTACAAAAAGTTGTTTCTGATAGAAAACTAAGACTTTGGTACGCCGCCCTTATTGTAGTTGCTGCCAATGCTGGAGGAGCTTGGTCACCAATCGGAGATGTAACCACAACTATGCTTTGGATTGGGGATAAAGTTTCAACTCCAATGTTAATACAATACTTATTGCTTCCTTCTATAGCTTGTGCAGTTGCAGCAGCAGGTGTTGCCTCTATTTTACCTGTGTTTAAAGGTAATATTAAACTTAACCCAGTTAAAGATGAAGCAAATAAATATTCACTTAGAATGCTGGTTTTAGGTTTAGGATCAATTATATGTGTTCCAGTTTTTAAAATTATTACTCATCTACCCCCTTATGTAGGTATGATGCTAGCACTTGGTGTTGTTTCAGTTTTTGCAGAAATATATAGTAATAGAGAATTTTCATTGTCGCAAGCAACTGGACCTGATCCAGATGGGAATGCAAATGAATCAAGTCATCATGAAAGTCCTGTTCATAAATCTTTAACTAAAATAGAGATGCCAAGTATCTTATTTTTCCTTGGTATTTTATTAGCAGTTGCTGCACTTGAATCTTTAGGACTTTTATTCGTGTTTGCTACAATACTTAAAGAAACTATATCATTAGATCTTTTAATGGTATTATTTGGTTTTGCTTCAGCTGTTATAGATAACGTTCCCCTTGTAGCTGCCAGTTTAGGTATGTTTACAGAGTTTGCCCCAAACGATCAATTATGGCATTTCCTTGCATATTGTGCCGGAACAGGTGGAAGTATGTTAATTATCGGCTCAGCTGCTGGTGTGGTTGCAATGGGTATGGAAAAAATTACTTTTGGCTGGTATCTAAAGAAAATTCTTTGGATTGCTTTAGTTGGATATTTTGCTGGAATAGCAGTATTTATGCTTATGAGAAATTTAATCTGATAATTGGATTATAACTCTCTTTTAAAATGGATGTTTAATAAGCTCCCAATGTATCAAAATGTTGGGGAATCAGCTTATAAGAAAGACCTTTCCAACATTATTTTAATTTGTGAGCATTTAAATAACCCTCATAATAATTTTAAATCAATACATGTTGGCGGAACAAATGGCAAGGGTTCTTGCGCTCATATGTTAAGTTCAATATTACAAGATGCAGGATACGATGTAGGTCTTTATACATCACCTCATTTGGTTGATTTTAGAGAAAGAATTAAAATTAATGGTGAAATGATTTCTAAAGATTCAGTTTCTGAATTTATGCACCATAATTTTGATTTTTTTGAATCTAATAATGTTTCATTTTTCGAAATGACTGTTGGATTAGCTTTTGATTATTTTAGTAAAAACAAAGTTGATATTGCAGTAATCGAGGTTGGAATGGGTGGCAGGCTTGATTCAACAAATATTCTAAAGCCTATTCTTTCGGTTATCACTAATATCAGTATCGATCATACTAAATTTTTAGGTGAAAATATTTTTGATATTGCAAAAGAAAAAGCTGGAATCATAAAAGAAAATACCCCCGTAGTGGTTGGTGAAACCCAACAGGAAATCAAGTCAATATTCACTGATACTGCCAAGTTAAAAAATTCTGAATTAGTATTTGCTGATCAGTTTAATTATGAAGTATTTAGTTGTGATTTAAAGGGTGCATATCAGAAAAAAAATATTAAAACTGTTTTAAAGTCTATTGAAATTTTACAAAAAATTGATTATCAAATCAATAAAAAACACATAGCCTCTGGTTTGAAAAATGTAACTAAAAATACTGCTCTAATGGGTAGGTGGCAGGTTATTCAAGATAATCCAATGATTATATGCGATACAGCTCATAATGAAGCTGCAATTTCAGAAGTAATATCTCAAATATTAAGCTTAGAATATTCTACATTACACTTTGTTGTTGGATTTAGTAATGACAAGGATCTTGAAAAAATATCAAAAATATTTCCTCAAGATTCAAAATACTATTTTGTAAAACCTAATATTCAAAGAGCAATTGAAGCTGACGAGGTTAGAAAAATCTTTAAATCAAATAAAAGGTATGGTGAATGTTTTGAATCAACTAAAACCGCAATTACATTTCTAAAAAAAACATGTTCCAGAGATGATATAATATTCATTGGCGGCAGTACTTTCGTTGTCGCTGAAATTTTATAAATTAAATTTTAAATTAACAATTTAGCCAATATTTAATTTTTCTTTTGAAGAATTAATAATAATATTATATTTGTGAGCCTTATAAATGTACCCATTGGGTTAATTTACCAACCCTTTTAACCTATGGGTACAAAGGTAATCCTTAATAATATAATTTTGGATTAAGTTTTTCATTTGGGGCGCGTAGCTCAGTTGGTTCAGAGCACTTGGTTTACACCCAAGGGGTCAGGGGTTCGAATCCCTTCGCGCCCACATTTTTAATCTCAACCTCTAGTTGGGTTTTTTAGTAAATTATTTTTTTCTCTTTTCCCAAATTTCGTGTAAAGGGGCTCCTTTGCTGGTTTTTCCTTTATGAATCCAGTCTCCTTTATCGATATTATAATCAAACTCTAAACTCATACCAACCCTTGTTTTGTCTCTTGAGAAAAATTCAATTTTTTCTGAATACTTTCCATTTATTGTAGTATATATTCCACCACCAGTTCCTTTAAATTCTTTTTTCTCTGTATCAAAAGCAATCCATTGAAATCTAGTTCCAGAAAGAATTTTCATAGTTTTCCTAGGTCTGTCTGTACTTCTCATTTGTCTTTCACCATTTCTATATCTTCCTGACATTAACCATGCACCATTTAAATCTCCTGGTGTTCCATCATCAATTTTAGAAAAATGCCAATCTGAGCTTGGTAAAGACAGTTTATCATTTGTAATTTTTACTTCAAATGTTAATGTATCACCAACTCTCTCAGAATTTGCTGTATCAAATTCAACTTTCTCGGTCATTATATTATCCTTTAAATCCCATGTACCTCCATTAGAATAAATAAATTCTCCAGATTTTGCATTATACATGGCTATTGACTGAAACTTTTCTGAGAAAATAACTATACTTCTAACCATTATTCCGTTATCATCTTCGTAAAATCTTTCCCACGCACCAATTGGGCTTTGTGAAAAGCTCAAAAAATTAATGCTTAGCGATATTATAAATAAAAAAATGAATTTTAATTTGACTCTGTATTTTTTCATAAACAAGGATTTTTTTTAAATTATCATAATTAATTTATATAATTATTAATTATTTTTGAAACTTATTAAAAAATATTCATAAATTAGAAAAGATTTATAAAAATTATTCAATTAAAATTAAAACAATAAAATATTATTGCCTATGAAAAAAATTACTCTATTAACATTAGCTTTTTTAATCTTTCATATTTCTTTTTCACAGTCAAGCGATTGCCCAACACCACAGGTTACATCATGGACAATGACAGCGGATGGAGCCTCATTTGATGGTAATAATCAAAGTGAAATTATAGGTTATGAAATTCATTACAGTACTACTAATTTCAGTCTAGGTGATGACGTAAATGTTTATGAATTTGATTCTTTCCCACATACGATCACAGGCTTATTAAATTCTGGTACCACATACTACATGACCATTAGATCGGTTTGTGGAGATGATGACTATTCTGATTGGGAACAGAATCCAAATAATAATGGTAACGGTCCTGATGCTTATACAACAACAACATCAAATTGTCCAGATGAATATGAATTACCAATTGTATGGAGAGATAATTTTGAATGTTATACTCCATTCGCTATTGATAATATTGAAGGATGGACAGTCATAGATGGTGAAGGAGGAACAACATGGGGAGCATCTGATGTTGATTTTACAAACGAAGCTTATGTAGGTGCTGGTATTATATGGAATCAACTTCAGGCAGTTCCTGTAAATGTTGGAGGGGATATAAATGGCTACGCACCCTATGAAGGAAATCAAGGTCTATACTTTTTTGCTTCTGGAGCAAACCAAACAACTATTCCAAATGATGATTGGATGATTAGTCCTGAGTTTACAATTGATGGAGTAACATCACCAACACTAAACTTTTGGGCTAAATCTATAACAGATGCTTATGGTCTGGATAGATTTAGAATAGGAGTGGGAAGTTCAACCAATCCAGCAGATTTTGCGATTATATCATATGGAAACTATGAGGAGGCTCCAACTGAATGGACTCAATATGAATATGATTTAAGTGAATACGAAGGTCAAACTGTGAGAGTTGGTATTCATTGTGTAAGTAATGATTCTTTCGTATTACAAATGGATGCCTTTGTTGTTGAGGGAACTTTAGGAATTAGTGATACAGATTCTTTACAAATGAGCCTTTATCCAAATCCAACTGACGCTAGTTATGTAACTATCCAAACACCTTTTAATGGTGTTAAAGAAGTACAGGTATTTGATATACTTGGAAAGCGTGTGATAAATACTAATCTTATTTCAGACTCTTTAGATGTTAGTAAATTAAACGCAGGATTATATATGGTTAAAGTGACTGTAGATAATCAAACTAAAACATCCAAATTAATTATTGAATAAGATAATTTAAACATCAAAAAAGGCGCTTTAAAAGCGCCTTTTTTTTTAATAAATAATTTAATCATTCAGTTAATGAGATCAAAAAAGCATATTCCATAGCAGTCTCTTTATACGCTTCAAATCTTCCTGATGCACCACCATGACCTGCATCCATATTACAATACATTAATAATGGCTCTTTATTGGTTCTTCTGTCTCTTAATCTGGCAATCCACTTTGCTGGCTCAAAATACTGAACTTGTGAGTCATGATATCCGGTAGTTATAAAAATTGCTGGATAATCTTTCTCTTCAACTTGATCATAAGGTGAATATGATAGCATATAAAAATATGAATCATTATCATTTGGATCTCCCCATTCGTCAAACTCAAAAGTTGTTAAAGGAATAGTTTCATCCAACATTGTAGTAACAACATCTACAAAGGGAACACCAGCTATTATTCCTTTAAAAACCTCAGGCTCCATATTTGCAACAGCTCCCATCAATAGACCACCAGCACTACCACCCATTGCAAATATTTGATTTTCGTCAACATAATTATTTTTAGCTAAAAACTTAGCACTATCAATAAAGTCCCAAAATGTATTTTTTTTATTGAACATTTTTCCATCTTCATACCATTGTCTTCCTAAATATTGACTACCTCTAATGTGAGCTATGGCGTAAACAAATCCTCTATCCAATAGACTCAGTCTAACAGAACTGAAACTCCCACTGTTTGTTGAACCATATGAACCATAGCCATAAAGCAGAAGCGGATTACCTCCTTCAACATACATATCTTTTCTGTAAACCATTGAAATGGGTACTTTTTCCCCATCTCTTGCATCTGCCCAAACAAGTTTAGATTCATAATTTTTTTTATTAAAATTACCACCCATCACTTCGGACTCCTTCAAAATTATTTTATTTCTAGAATTCATATCATATTCAATTATTGAATTAGGAGTTGTCATAGATGAATATCCATATCTAAATTTATTAGAACCCATTTCTAAATTTGTACTAGAGTAGGCAGAGAATACTTCTTCATCAAAATCAATATAATAGCTTTTACCATTTTTATTTGAAATTACATTAAATCTTCGCTGACCATTTTCTCTTTCGGTGATAACCATAAAATCATCAAATACTTCAACCCCTTCTAGAAGGGTACTTTCTCTATGTTCAATAAATTCTTTCCAGTTTTTTGAAGATGTGTATTCTTCATCACACTGCATTAGTTTAAAATTTTTAGCGCCATTAATATTGGTCCTTATGTACCACTTATTGCCAAGGTGATCAACAGAATATTCTAAACCATCAATTCTTTTTTGAAAGACTTTTAAATCTTCATTGGGGTTATCTGCTGATAAGAAGCTAATTTCATCCGAAATTGTTTTACCACTTACGACCATAATATACTTTTCTGATTTTGACTTATATGAATATAAATTAAACTCATCATCTGCTTCAAAAAAAACTACTTCATCATTTTTATCAGAGTTTAAAATATGTCTCATAACTCTTTCAGTTCTTAATGTATTTGTGTTTTTTTTATTGTAAAAAACTGTCTTATTATCATTTGCCCAAGTAACTCCTCCAGAGGTATTTGAAATACTATAAACATTTTCTTCACCTGATTCCAAATTTTTAAAATTAACGGTATATAATCTTCTACTAACTGTATCAACTGAATATGCCATAATTTTATTATTAGGGCTAATATCAATTCCCCCAATTCTAAAATATTCATGACCTTCTGACATTTTATTAGCATCAATAAGAATTTCCTCCGGATTGCTTAAATTATCTTTTTTCCTACAATAGATTGGATACTGTTTACCCTTTTCAAAACGAGTGTAATAATAATATCCATTGTCAAGGTATGGCACACTTGTATCATCCTCTTTAATTCTTGATTTTATTTCTTTAAATAATTCATTTTCTAAGTTTTTATATTCTTCCATGTATGTATCCCTATAATCATTTTCAGCATTTAAATAGTCAATAACTTCCTGGTTACCTCTTTCATTAAGCCAATAAAATTCATCGTTTCTTTCATGGTCGTGCATTTTTAAGATTTTATCAACCTTTTTTGCCATTGGCTCTACAAGTTCATTTTTTTTCATGTTGCAAGAATGTAATATTATAATAATTAGTATGAAGTATTTATTCATAATTAATGATTTAAAAATCAATAAACATTGGTGTATTTTTTAACTAATTCCTTTGTCTAATTTATAAAAATAAGCTCCATTTTAACTATTTTTGTTACTCTAAATTATATCGTATTGAATTCAGAATATATACTCTACTTTTTTATTGGCCTTGTAATATTTAATTTCCTATTTACAACAGTACTTGACTACTTAAACGACAAAAATTGGAAAGATGAAATTCCTGATGATTTTAAAGATTTTTATGACTCTGAATCATATTTAAAGGCAAAAGAATATAAAATAGAAAGAGGTAGGTTATCGACTATTAGTAGTTCATTAAACCTAATTTTTACAGTCTTAATGCTATATTTTTTTGGCTATGGATTTATCAGTGATTATGCCGTTTCACTTTCTGATTCTGTTATTGTTCAGTCATCTATTTTTTTTATGATATTCCATTTAACAACTTTTATCTTTGGGATTCCTTTTAGTTATTACTCAACTTTTATTATTGAAGAAAAATTTGGCTTTAATAAAACTGATTTAAAAACATTTATTCTAGATAAAATAAAAAGTTTAATCATGTCTACTATTCTTATAATTGGTTTAACATCGATAGCAGTTTTAATTATTTGGTTTTTTAGTACTGGTTTTTGGTTATGGTTATGGATTGGTTTATCATTATTTATGCTTTTTTTAAACATGTTCTATGCAGATTTAATTGTTCCCATTTTTAATAAATTAACCCCTTTAGAAGATGGAGAACTAAGAAAAAAAATTGAAGCTTATTCTAAAAAAGTTGGTTATTCCTTAAAAAGTATTTTTGTAATTGATGGTTCTAAACGCTCATCTAAGGCAAATGCTTTTTTTAGTGGACTTGGTCCAAGAAAGACAATTGCTTTATATGATACTTTAATCGAAAAACATACTGACGAGGAATTAGTTTCTGTCCTTGCACATGAGGTCGGACATTACAAGAAAAAACATATTTTATATTCTATAATTATTACAATTTTTCAATTGGGCATAATGTGTTATTTATTTGAAATCTGCATGCAATACGATTTAATTGCCAATTCATTAGGATCTTTAACTATGAATTTCCACATTGGAATAATTGCATTTAGTTTTTTGTATTCTCCGATTGGCTTAATCACAGGTATTTTTATGAATATTTTGAGTAGAAAAAATGAATTTGAGGCTGATGAATATGCGAAGGAGACCTATAATGGAAATGCTTTAAGTTTGGCTTTAAAAAAACTCTCAGTTGATTCTTTATCTAATCTTTACCCGCACCCCCTGTATGTTTTTATTCATTATTCTCACCCACCTTTAATAAAAAGGTTAAAGGCACTAAATAAAAAAACCCCACTTTCATGAGGTTTTAATTTTTTCGTTAATCTTCAATTTCGTCAATAGGGTCTGTTTCATAAGCTTTAGATATGTCCTTTCGGTCATAATAGTTGTATGCACCCTTTATCATTCCATCATCATTAAACCACAATACAGAGTGGTTTCTGATGGTATACTCTTCACCCGAAAATGACTTGTAAGAATAAGGAGACCATCTCATTAAAAATTGACCTTGCTCCCCTGATGTTGCAAGAATAATCGGAGGCTCTTCATCACCTCCAGAGTCCATTTTCATTTCATCCCATAAACTGAAAACATAATTGAA
>CEOF01024583.1_pt1 | contig 10178 bp, 9 predicted proteins | sample 361311 | NCBI WGS metagenome assembly CEOF01 (sample SAMEA2619667, study PRJEB7988) | marine metagenome | biome: marine biome (ENVO:00000447); feature: surface water layer (ENVO:00002042); material: "saline water (ENVO:00002010), including plankton (ENVO:xxxxxxxx)" | depth 5 m
GTTTCTATCTAATACAAACCATGAAGAAAATCAGCCGGCGCATCTCAAACTTAAAGATGATTTGGTTCCTATAGACTACAACCTCAAATACTACGACGCGCCTGAGCAACGATTTTGCCCAGCTGGAGTCTACGAAATAGTATATGATGACCAAGGATTAATGCCGCAATTACAGATAAATGCGCAGAACTGTGTACATTGCAAGACATGTGATATTAAAGACATGTCGCAGAATATAAACTGGGTTGTTCCAGAAGGTGGAGGCGGTCCAAATTATCCGAATATGTAATCGAATAGTATAAATATGCTAGCACTACTTAAAGGGGGTTCTGCTAGATTGCTTGTTTTTCAGTCTTTTTTGAAAAGACTTAGCGGCTTCATTTTAGTCGGTGCATTGCTTGCTAACTGCGCTAGTGAACCTTCGGAGTCTGTTCGCGCCTTGAGCAATGGTTTTGAAACCTCAATGTCAGGAAACTATTTAGCTGGGCGATACGCTAGACGAGATAATGATTCCAGAATGGCATCAATAAATTTCAAGCTTGCTCGCTTAAAAGATCCAAACGATATAAGACTGATCAGAGAGGCCTTTCTCTCTGAGTTGAGACTTGGTAATGTAGAAGAAGCTGCGGAACTGGCAGAACACTCTATTAAACTGGATGCTATTTCACCCTTTATGATGCTGGTTATTGGCCTGCGCGAAGCAAAATCCGGTAACTGGGAAAAAGCAAATGATGCCTTTGGCAAACTACCTCAGTCTCAATTAAACCAAATTTTGAGTCCTCTTATTCTGGGTTGGACTTCGATAGCTAAAGGTAAGGTAGATTTGGGTGTAACTTCTTTTTCTAAAATAAGTGAAAAAGAAGGTTTCGAAATACTTGGCTTGCTGCATCTTGGGCTTGGATATCAAATTGCAGGGGAAGTTCAAAAAGCAGATGCGGCGTTTGAAAAAGCGCTTCTACACGATACTGTCCCACCGGATAGGTTGAAAATTTCCACGGCAGCCCACTATGCTAGAAGCGCTCGTCTGGCACAAGCGCGAAAACTGGTTAAAAGACTAACCAAAAATGATGTTGATGCTACCGTCCTAAACACAATATTGGAGGAAAAGACCACATTATTAAATAAGGAAGTTTTTATAACTAATGCCGCAGACGGTCTAGCTGAAGCTTTATTTGATATCTCTCAAGCCTTGAAAAATGATCTAACGGACGAACTTGCTATTATTTTTGCTCGATTATCGCTTTACATGCGTCCTGAATTCACTCCCGCCGATATACTTCTTGGAGAAATGCTCAATCGAAGCGGTAAACACCACCAAGCTATCACTCACTTCTCAAAAATTAAGGCAAAATCTGCATATTTCTTGTTCGCACAATTTAATTTAGCAACAACATTACAAAATATTGAAAAAACTGAAGACGCCGTCAGTTTGTTAGAAAACATTATCCAAAATAATCCTGAGGAGTATCGCCCCTATATTCATATTGGCGATTTAAAGCGCAGCTTAAAAAAATGGGGCGAGGCCATAAAAGCATATTCCAGAGCGCTACAATTAAAAACCAGCACCGAAAACTCTGATTGGATATTATACTACAGCCGCGGAATAGCCTACGAACAGTCGAAAAATTGGGATCAGGCGGAAGCCGACTTTTTAAAAGCTCTGGAATTATCCCCTAATCAACCTTTTGTAATGAATTATCTGGGTTACGCATGGGCCGAGCAAGGCATAAAACTTACAGAGGCAAATGAGCTCATAGTGAAAGCTGTAGAACAGCGACCTAGAGATGGCTATATTGCTGATAGCTTGGGGTGGGTTCTATATCAATCGGGCGACTATAAAAGAGCCGTTCCAGAATTGGAACGGGCTGTTCAATTGCGGCCAAACGACGCCACAATAAATGATCATCTTGGCGATGCATACTGGAAGGTTGGTAGAAAATTGGAAGCGCGTTTTCAGTGGGATAAGGCAAAAAGCATGAAACTAGATGCCTCTCATCTGGAATCTATCAATCAAAAATTGAAGCAAGGATTAGAAGATAATTAAAAGCTAAGAGAGATTATCAGAGATGTTAAAAACTATAGCTCGAGCAAAAATTAACTTAACCCTTAGAGTATTGGGAAAGAGCGAAACCGGCTTCCATCTTATCGAGAGCATAACAGCATTCTCTGATTTTGGTGATGAAGTGGAGATTTTTACTAACAGTTCCCGCGACCAATTAGAAATCAGCGGCCCTTTTTCTAAAGATTTAGAGGGCGACAATATTGTAGTCAAAGCGCTCGAATCTTTTCGAAAGGAAACAATTTGGACCCAACCAATTACCATCAAAATATTTAAGCAAATTCCCGTTGCAGCTGGACTTGGTGGCGGATCCGCAGACGCAGCCTGTGTTCTAAAAATGCTAAACCTATTAGCCCCAAAAGCGAGAGTAAGCGAAGAAAAAATGGGAGAAATTGGATTAAATTTGGGATCAGACGTTCCAGCATGCCTTTCTGGAAAGACCCTCAAAATGGAAGGTAGAGGCGAAAAATTATCAATTATTGGTAGAATCCCGAATATGCCAATATTACTCGTAAATCCAAATATCAGGCTATCTACTAAGGCAGTATTTGAAACATTTTCAAAAAAAGGCTTGTTTAAACCAGCAGACGAGAACGCTAACGTAGATGTTGAAAAAATATTTAAAGGTATTGGATGCAATACTCCAAACGACTTAATTGAACCTGCTATTAAACTAGCTCCAGTTATACAAGAGGTTTTGTTTGTTCTAAGAAAGCTGAAGGGCATTAAAACTGTTGGGATGTCAGGTAGTGGCGCTACATGTTTTGCGCTGTTCGAACCCAATGACACAGTGAGCGTCATCAAAGCGGAAGAACAAATCAAAAATTATGGATGGTGGACTGCCTCTACCTTTTTAAAGGGGGCGTGATTATTTGATACACCATACCAATGCGTGCGCACTATTTATTTGCTTCCCGTTTAATATAATCCAATAATTGAATTGATGGCATCCCTGACGCTACAAATCCATTTTCCAGCTGATATACACTGATCGCAGCTTTGGTGTTAGGCCCTAACTTCCCATCTATTGGACCTAAATAAAAACCATTCGACCGAAGTTCTTTTTGTATATATAGAACCAGACTACTTTTTACCTCTTCCTTTTGAGTGATTTCGACTTTTTGAGTTGCGGCCCCATTTTTTAATTTGTATGGGATGGGGCTCCTGGAAAGTTTTTTTAGTTGTTTTGCCGGCTCTCTAGTATACAGCTTCAGTATATCTGATTTTTTCAATTCGGAAGATTTGTCTTCTATAGATAATATAGAAACATTATGCGCCGCTTCGTCTACTCCATTTTTTGAAGCCAGCTCAAACCAACGCAGTGCATTTTCAAAATCGTCTTTCCCGTTTTCTCTTTCCAAGTAAAAGGTAGCTATATTAAATTGAGCCATAGGATGATGATGATTAGCGGCCGCGTGGTACCACAAAAAAGCTTGGTTTTCGTCTTTCTCCAAGCCAACACCCGTATCGTAAAGAACCCCTAAACTGTACTGAGCTTCCTTAAGACCCTGCACTGCGGCTAATTTAAACCAAGTAGCCGCCTTCAAATAATTATTTTGATTTTTTTCTTTTTTTATCCAATGAAGGCCCAATCTATACTGAGCACGTGCATCACCGTCATTTGCTTTAGCTCGCAGGAATTTTAGTGTTTTTTTTTGCTTTATTTCCTCATGTAAAGGATTATCAATAGGCTTATTTTGTTTATTATCGTTCAATGCTACAATATTTTTAGAGACAGAGTTTTCCACATGAGGAAGCACCAATCGACTGGAAACAGAGGGGGATGTTTTATTTCCTGGTTTGATTTCGGTTTTTTTGAAACCCTCTTTGTCACTACTCGAACCTCTATCAATTTTGGATTTTTTTTCCGTCTCCACCAAACCAGCACTCTTTCCCAAAAACAACTCGAGTAATCTTTGGGAATAGAGCAGCGAGTCATTTAACGTTTGCGATACAGCGTCCAAGTGGTGTTCGGTTGCCGCACTTATCTGCTTCGAAATTTTGTTTGTTGTTTGGGGGAAAAAGTAAAATGATGCTGCTCCTGCAGCAGAAAAAACTATCAAACTGAACAAAATCAGAAATGCTTTTACACTAAAGCTCTTGCCATTGGACTGCCTATTTTCAGAGATTGGAACACTCTTCAATTCCAGATTACTTTTTTGTCGAAGCGTTTTTGGAACGTCTATCTCTTCATTAAGATCACCTGCCGGGGGAAAAGGATCTGGACGCTCTAAACTGGATGTCGACTGCTCACTCATCAGTTCTTCCGTATCCAATTCTTCGTCTATAATCTCATTTCTAACGTCTTCGTCCACTTTAGGTTTTATGGCAACCGGCTCAATTTTATTTATTTTTTTAGATTCTTTTTTTTGCAATGCTTCCGCCGCCGCTAGGCGCAGGGCTAGATTGTTTAAAGCAAACATCATTGGCCGCAATTCACCATCTAGATTCTTATTTAACTGCTGCAATCTTTGAGAAATTATATCGTTAGAGGGTTCATTAGAGTCTTGTTGTGGATCCGATTTTTCGGGGTCGCTATCTCCCTCAACATTAGGTAGATCAGTAGCGCCAACGTGTTCTTGAGATCCGTGGTCGAGTATTGCTTTATTTATCCAGGCCCCAATGTTAATACCAGCATTCTTGGCTTTTCGGCGCGCTAATTCTCGCGTTTCATCATCGATACCTTTGACACTCCAAGGGGCAATTAGTCTGGCCATACCTTCTTCCAATAAACTCAACCGGTACTTTGATATTATAAACCGAAGAACGATAAATTGTTAAGTAAAGAAGATGTTGTCGCTACAGATCATCGGTTAGCGTGTCTTTTTTAATTTTGGACTCTACTAAATCCATCCGCAACGACAATTGATTTAAGATAGACTGTATAGGTGTCGTGAGGTCAAGGTATCTTTTTTCAATTTTGTTAATAAGTTCCAGAACCATAGTTTCATCGCGGAATTTTATTGGTGGGCGTTGGGATAAATCAGATTTTAGCGTTTTTGTAACGGCATTTTCAGGGTCAGCATTCTCGGATGATTTATTTGGCAAGATGAAACTAGCATCATGATCTTCATTTATTATTTTTTTTAACCACTGCCCAATCGTGAGGCCTTCTTTCGCCGCTCCTTCTTTAGCAAGTTTTCGTGCTTCAATAGAAATCCCTTTAATGCTCCATGGAAAATTTTCAGTATTGACTGTTTTGGCCATTGATCTATCTCCTCACTACATTATAAGCAAACAATATAAACAATGTTAATAGATAATCTTGATGGGCGTATTGAATTATAGCTGGTTTACAGATATATCAATGTTACCAAATGGGGCGTGGCCAAGTGGTTAAGGCAGCGGGTTTTGATCCCGCGACCGCAGGTTCGACTCCTGCCGCCCCAGCCAAAATTACGGCTCATTGTCGAGTCATAGCGTTTCTAACCAAAGACTAGACTCAATAGCACCCAACGGCATTTGGATCCAGTCAAAACCAAGTTCTCGAATACGTTCTGGAGCGTAATTGCGAATAAAATAACTTGAAAATATGGGATTGAATTTTTTTCCCGCCAACAAGGCAGAAATAATTATTTGTTCATTATACCCTCGCCATTCCCAGTTTTTTGGATACGGATCAGGTAAAAATATATCGTGAAAATGAATAAAAATGCCCGCTGGAAGCGCTGGTAAAATCCTGCTCACAATTAAATCAACATCACTACCCGGGACACAAATATGGCTCGAATCAATAAAAAGTATGTCCCCTTTCTGAAGTGCTAGTAAACACTTCAGATCAGCTTTTTGCAGAGGAAGCCTCATAAAATTTATATCTAAACCACAAAGTGCAGCCCGCGGCTGTGGATCTATACATACTACATTGCTACTAATCTTTTCATCGTTAATAGCCCGAATAAGAAAACGGGTCGAATGGCCAGATCCAATTTCAATAATGGTGGCTGGTTTAACCTTCCGAACCAGACCATAAGCTATAACAGCATCTAAACCAGGGAACCAATCCTGACCCCATCTTGGGTCCTCAAAGTTAACATTTTTGAATGTTATTTGTTTCAAGTCACCTATATAAGGCTGAACAGACTTAAGTGTTTCAATAAATACGTTATTTGAAAGCTCAGAAAACCATTCCAACAACCAAGGATTAGTGGTGTTTTTGACTCTCACCTGTCCAGCATATCTATAGGGAATGAAGTACCCCAGCTTTCGAATACTAAATACTGTAAGCAGACCATAAAATATTTTTCGTAATTTCATATGAGAATCTGAGCTATTTTTTTACCATAGAGTTAAAGAGATAACACCATACCTTCTCTTGCCACAACCGTTCCTGGACGCTCTCTTGCTACTGAAGTAGCGATTTCATCCATAGCGTTGTCGTTATGGCTAGGGTCATGATGAAATATCACTAATTTATCCGCAGAAGCCACATCGCAAAGTTTTATCCCTTCACGCCACGTGGAGTGTCCCCACCCAATATGATTTGGATACTCTTCATCGGTGTAAGTAGCATCGTATATTACAATATCTGCCCCTTGGATCAAATTCACTATATTTCTGTCGATACCCTCAGGCCTATGTTCTGTATCAGAAATATAGCATATTGATTTCCCATCAAAATTTACACGGTACCCCAGAGCTCCTTGTGGGTGGTTCAAATTTGCCGTTGATATTTCTATATCTTTGGAAATTGTGAATGCTTGACCCGATTTTATCGTCTTAAATTCCAATTGTGCATTGAAGATTTCCAAAGGAACGGGGAATAAGGGTGCAGTCATAAGGCTATTAAAGACATCTTTCATCGATTCCGCATTTTCTAGATTTCCAGACCAAATTCGAAACGAATTTTTTGGATTGAAGGCGGGGCCAAAAAAGGGTAACCCCCCTATATGGTCCAAATGGGCATGACTGAAGAATATATCAGCCTCATTATTACCTTCACTGCTCATTAAATTTCCCAGAGGCCTGAGCCCTGTTCCAGCATCGAATATCAAAATTCGATCGTCACAGCGAATCTCGACACAAGGCGTATTTCCGCCATATTTTACAAATTCAGGGCCGGGACAAGGAATGCTTCCTCGCACACCCCAGAATCTCGCAAAGAATGAAGAGTCGGTATCCAAGCTACAATTTACCTTTCCCCATAGTAATCGACCAATTAATTTGGTAGATTAAAATTCCCAAGGTATCCTTTATTGCACAATCAACGATCATTAAACAACTTGTTCAAGCAATAATTTAAGAATCTATGAATTGCGCCCATATTAGTCCGAATTAAAAAGTAACTTATAGCCTTCTCTTGAAGTTATTAAAAACGAGCTACTGGAGCCAAGCTGTTCAATTTTCTTTCGTAATCTATATATGTGGGTCTCTAGAGTGTGTGAATTTATTCCAGCCTTGTAACCCCAAACTTCTTCTAATAATGTTTTTCGATTGACTGATTCTCCATTTGCCGCAGATAATCTCATCAAGATTGCCGTTTCTTTTTCGGTTAGCCTTATCCTTTTGCTATCATCAGGACCAACAAGTAGGCTTTCATCTTCCAACAATAAATACTTGCCAATCCTTTTAGGTACCATCAGTTTGTCGCCGTGTTCTGCCAGTAATCCATCAATTTCATCTGTTAGCCGAGACATTTTAAACGGCTTAGCAATAGTTTTGTTGAGCAGAAACTGTTGAATAACACTAGGTTTGATATAACAATCTTTTTTTGTAAAAACCATCAACGGAACGTTAAGCATGGTCTTTAACATCCCATAGTCGATGAACTTCTCATTATGTAACGACGGCATATCTAAAAATAACAGTGAACAGTCCTCTATTTGAGTAAATCTGCTAACTGCCTTGCTTGGGCCTGCAAACTCTAACAAAAATCTTTCATTCAGTTCTATCTGTTTCTTAAGGGCCTCATAAAAGTACCGATCGTCACCAATAAGTAAAAAAGTTTTCATGAAACACCCAAAACTTAGTTCAACAACACATACACCAAAAAGAATTATTTCTCTGAATGCTTCTATTAATCATCGTTCTCGTTGAGCACGACAATATCCTTCCAAAAAGCAACATAACATCGGATTAACCGTCCCTTTGATTTTGGATTTTGATAGCTCCATGCACTATCTTTAGATACATTGCTCATAACCCTCACATCAAAGTAAGTAGCCATGCCTTTCCAAGGGCACCGCGTCACTGTCGTTGTTGGTGTCAAAAAAGACATGAAAACGTCAGATCTTGGGAAATAAATACTATTCTCTATTTCAATAGAGTTCTCGGACTGCGCAATAATCTGATCTTTGTATTCGGCAATTATCATCGTTTTATCATCCATCCGCCGTCGTAATAACCAAAGATAAGAATTAGGCAATTCTTTAAAAAATAGTTTGTTGATGTGTATGTGTACTAATAAATGGATAAAAACTCTTCATTCGATCTAACCAGCTGATAGATATTATTTTGCTTATTTAAAACTAATCCTATATCCGTTTTATAAATAAAAACGCACAAACTCAATAAGAAGTATTGACCCGATCGCCCCAATAATATTGATAGAGCGTATGGCAAACAAGTTTTCTGATCTTGAAATAACAAATTCTCCGGCAGGAAAATCGTCTCCAGCTCAAACATCTGTCGAGAGAGCAATTGGTGATCTTCGAAGAGGAGCACTTGTAATTCTTCGCGACGCCCCAAGTCAAACAGCTGCAGTGGTGCAGGCGGCAGAGATGGCCACTTCAATGGGGCTTAAAATGCTTGCTCAGATAACAGGGTCTCACCCAACCCTTGCTATTACTCGGAATAGGGCGGCGTCTATCAACATTTTTAACCAGTCATCCAATGTACTGAGCGTCAGTCTCCCTCAGAGTGGTGATCCAACATTTATACATCGGTTATCGGACCCCACCTTCCTAGAGGATCCCGATAATAATGATTTCAAAGCACTTGAAATAGAAAAGCTCACTGTAATTCCAGAATCCTCGGGAGGAATTGCCGAAAAAGCTATTCAGCTCGCAAAATATGCCCGGCTTCTTCCAAGTACTGTATTCTCCAGACTTCCTCTCTCGGATGTCAATCAATTATCCAATTTTAAGCAAGATAATGGGTTACTTTTAGTGGAAACAGCCTCCATAGATACATTTGCCAAGATTCGAGCACAACGGCTTGTTAAAGCTATCTCGGCTAAAGTCCCACTAGTAGATGCAAAAAATGCCAACCTAATTGCTTTCCGGCCAGTTGATGGGGGGGATGAGCATTTGGCTATCACAATTGGAAACGTAGATACTTCAAAACCAGTACTTGTGAGGCTCCACTCCCAGTGCCTGACTGGAGATCTACTTGGTAGTCTGCGTTGTGATTGTGGAGACCAGCTACGCGGAGCCATTCAAGCGATCGAGGAATTTGGAGGAGGTGTTCTGATTTATCTAGCCCAAGAAGGTAGAGATATTGGTCTCATAAACAAGCTAAGGGCCTATAATATCCAAGATCTCGGGGCGGACACTGTAGACGCCAATAAGCATATTGGTTTTGAAACGGATGAACGCATATACGCACCGGCAGCGGAAATACTTAAGCAATTAGGAATTAAATCCGTCAAGCTTTTAACTAACAATCCCGATAAATTAACCCAATTATCTAATGAGGGAGTTAAAGTTGTTGAACGTGTGGCTCACATTTTCCCATCAAATCCTCATAATGAAGATTATCTAAAAACAAAGGCAATGAAAACGGGCCATTTGTTTTAGTTTAACGGTCTCCTCGCATTTTTTAGTTTTGGTACACTGATTGCATGTTTGTAATTAAGAGGAGTTTCTAATGCTTGATTCTATTGGCCCGCACGCTACTGAAAATATTTGGTACAAACCTGACAACGCCTCTGAAGGCGAGGCGGCCCCAATGAGCTATGAAGAAGAACAGGAGTTATCGCGCGCTGCCAAAACGGACCTATCCTTCTTAGATATTCTAGATGCGGTCAATCCCCTCCAACACATCCCCTTGATATCGTCTATTTATAGAAAAATATCCGGGGATAGCATTTCCGATGTGCCAAAGTTTGTCGGTGGTGCTTTATATGGGGGGCCTGTAGGACTAGTCGCCGCACTAGGCAGCTATATTATCGAAGCAGAGTCAA
>CEOF01051536.1_pt1 | contig 10170 bp, 10 predicted proteins | sample 361311 | NCBI WGS metagenome assembly CEOF01 (sample SAMEA2619667, study PRJEB7988) | marine metagenome | biome: marine biome (ENVO:00000447); feature: surface water layer (ENVO:00002042); material: "saline water (ENVO:00002010), including plankton (ENVO:xxxxxxxx)" | depth 5 m
TTCGTCCTGAGCCAGGATCAAACTCTCCATTGTATGTTTGATTCTGTATTGTCTTTTGTCATTCTTAGAATGACGCTCAAATCCATTAATTGGACCACGCATACCAAATTTTCAAATAGCCGCTCCGAAGAGCCTAGTATATTATAAAAAAATTTATATCAAAGCTATGTATTTTTAATATTTATTTAATTATTAAATGAGGAATTTCATAATCCATAAAGTTTTCTAAAGGCAACTTAACTATTACTCTTTTAGCGTACCTTTGGAGCAAAGAATTATTTGATTCTTCCAGCTTAACTACTGATTTCCACATACTGCCAAAATATATTAACCCAGCAATAACTAGAGGTGGTATTAAAATTGATGTATATTTTTCCTCAAGCATGACATCGATTGGTAAATTATAACCTTTAGAATTATCAAATGATATCTTACGTGAAGATAAATCATTGGATAAAGGTATCATTTCTTGAAAATTTGTTGAAAAAGGAATATTGCCTTTTTGAGAAATATTGTTTGAATTTGCAAGCACCGAAAAAATTAAACTTGATGTAACAATTGAACCAATTGCGCTTTCTTTTTGGTCTAAATAGAGAAATCCTCCCCCAGGAAAAAGAGAGGTAACCAAAGCTAAGGACTTATCTTTAGTTGGGGCATTTTCAACGGTTTCAATTGCCTTATAAAATGGCTCTATGATATCTGAATAATATCTGTGGTCAAAGGCTGCTTCAGCTGATTTAAATGTCAACAATGCACTATTGAAATCAAGCATTGAAAAAAAGGCATATGCTTTAAAAACTAGAATGTAAGGATCGTTGTCCTCGTTCGGTGAATTGATTATATCCTGGAATTGTCCAATTTTAAACAAAGAGTACAACCTTTGATAATTTGAACTTAAGTAGTGCACAGAACTACTATCTGAAGAACTTATTATTTTTTGATAGTAATTTATGGACAAATCCCAACTTTTTAACATTTCATAGCATTTTGCTATTTTAAAATATGCGGCATTTATTAATTGGTCGTTAGGGTACAAATAAACAAATTGAAAATAATTCAATAATGCATCTTCATATTTACCATTGTCAAATAATAGATTCGAGTGATTTATTAGTTCACTTTTTTGAAATGAAGTATATTCACTCCACTCTTTTTTTATATCATCTTTTGATAAATATTTTTGCTGTGAAAAAATTTGAACTAAAAAAATTAAAAGTATAAATATGGACTTTTTCATCTTACAGAATTATGCAGACCTTTTTTGTTTAATTTTTTTTAATTTTTTACCTTTTAAAACGAATTCTTTTGAAATGATGATTTTTAGAATTCCCTCCTTTTTTAATTCAGGTAGATCAAACATAACAGGCAGCAAGATATTTTCCAAAGTGGATCGCAAACTACGCGCACCGCTATTTTTTTTTGCTGAGATTTTAGAGATTTCGTTCAACGCAGATCGATCAAAAGACAAACTTATGCCTTCTGTGGAAAATAATTTTTGATATTGTTTTATTATTGAATTTTTTGGAGTAGTTAATATCTTTTTTAAATGTTCAATATCAAGCTTATCTAAAATTGCTAAAATAGGAAGCCTTCCAACGAATTCTGGAATAAACCCAAATTTAACTAAATCCTCGGGTTCAACAAAATTCATAAAATCATCTTTTTCAAAATTATTTTTTTGCAATTTTGAAAATCCTATGTTTGAAATCGTAATACGATTTCTTATTATTTCTTTCAAGCCATCGAATGATCCTCCACAAATAAATAGAATATTTTTAGTATCCATTTGAATAAGGCTTTGCTCGGGATGCTTTCTTCCTCCCTTAGGAGGTAAATTTGCTATGGTCCCTTCAATGATTTTTAATAGAGCCTGTTGAACACCCTCACCCGAAACATCTCTTGTTATAGATGGACTGCTATTCTTTTTGCAAATTTTGTCTATTTCATCAATGAATATTATTCCCGTCTGAGCTTCTAAAATATCATAGTTCGAATTTTGAAGCAACCTTACTAAAATATTTTCAACATCTTCACCAACATAGCCAGCTTCTGTTAAGCTAGTTGCATCTGTAATTGCAAAAGGAATATTCAGTGCTTTTGCTAGTGTTTTTGCGATTAGTGTCTTGCCTGTACCCGTGTCGCCAATCATTAAAATATTGCTTTTTTCCAACTCAATATCATTATCTTGAAGCAATGAGATTCTTTTATAGTGATTATAAACTGCTACTGATAATCTTCGCTTTGCATTATCATGGGCAATTATGTAATCATCCAAAAAAGACTTTATGTTTTTTGGGCTAAAAAAATTAGATTTTTTTTCATTCATTGAAAATTAAAATTCTTACTTTCTTTCATTCAAAACAGCATCAATTAATCCATATTTTTTAGCTTCTAAGGAACTCATAAAAAAATTTCTATCCGTATCTGTTTCTATCTTTTTGAGCGTTTGCTTTGTATTCTTAGCTAATATTTTATTCAAGTTGGATCGCAATCTTAATATTTCATCTGCTTGGATCTTTATATCTGATGCTTGGCCTTCAGCTCCCCCCAAGGGCTGATGAATCATTATTCTTGCATTTGGAAGAGCTGATCTTTTTCCCAATGCTCCACCAGCAAGCAAAAAAGCTCCCATGCTTGCTGCTTGACCTAGGCATATAGTTGCAACATCAGGTTTAATGTAATTCATTGTGTCAAAAATCCCCATTCCTGAAGTAATTATCCCTCCAGGTGAATTAATGTACAGATAAATATCTTTTTCGCTGTTTTCTGCCTCTAAAAATAGCAACTGAGCAATAACTAAGGATGCAATGCTGTCATCTATCGGAGTGCCTAAGAATATTATTCTTTCTTTCAATAATCGTGAGTAGATATCATATGATCTTTCAAATCTTCCAGTCTGTTCCACTACCATCGGAACTAATTGATTAGTTATTTTTTTATCCATTTTGAACTCTCTGGGTTACATTATTACGAAGGTCTTTTGTTAAAATTTTAACATCTTTTGCTTTGAGATATTTAAGCAAAAAATCTATAATTTTTTTCTCTAGCATAGAATCCTGTAATCTTTTTTTATTCTCATTTTTTTGAAAATGTTTTTCAACATCAGATGCTTGGCTTTTGTTTTGAGATTTTAGTTTCTTTATTTCGCTTTCCAATTCTTTACTTTCAATTTTGAAACCTTGCTCTTTTAGAAGTGAATTTCTAATTAAATACCATTTTATATTTTTTTCAGCAATTGGCTTATAGGTTTGTTTAGCTTTTTCGGGATCTAGTTGGTTATTACCGTTTTTTTCCAAATCTTCTAATATATTTGATAAATATGAATCCACCATGGAAGGTGGGCAGATTGGATCAATTTTTTTTACAAGAGCATCAATGATATTATTTTCAAAGATCTCATCAGATTTCTTTTGATAAGATTCATCGATTCTAACTTTTATTCTTTTTTTATAATCAGATAAATTCTTTGATTCGGGATCAACGATTTTTACAAGTTTATTATCTATTTTAGGAAGTATTTGACGTTCTACATTTTTTACCTTTAGCTCGTAACGTCCTAAATCTCCAGACTCATTAATAGGGACATCAATAACAACTTTGTCATTTTGTTTTAATCCTGTCAATTTCTTTTGATTGTTTCCATCGAATGGTGGTTGTCCTATTCTAACATATCTCGTCTCTAATTTTTTGCCAATAATGGGTATTCCGGATGAATCAACTTCTTGTAGATCACATATAATAAAATCATCTTTTTTCGAGCCATCATCGATACTTTTTATCTCAGCATTGTTTCGTTGAGCCTCTTCTAAGGCCATCTTAACATCTTCCTCATCTGATACATATCTAGGTTTTTCAACAGAAAGTAGATTTTTTTTCCACTTAGGTAGTTTTATTTCAGGCTCTATTTCGAATTCAACATTAAACTCAAGATCATTTTCAAACTTAAATTTAACATCAGATATACTGCCTTTGTTTATCGGAAATATCTGCTTTTCTTTTAAAGCATTTAGATAATATTTATTAATAGAACTTTCTATAAAATCAGCTTCTATTGAGGTTAGAAATTTGCTCATTAAAACTTTTCTTGGGATCTTTCCTGCCCTGAAGCCAGGAAGCTTTATTTTTTTTGAAAACTGCTTCATTGATACATAAAAATCTGACTCAAGATCTTTCCATGGAATTTTTAGAGACATTCGCCTATTAAGAGAATCTATTTTTTTTATTTTTATATTCATCATTTCATTTTTTTTAAATTCATAATTATGCTTACTAATAGCAATTTCTAATTTAAAAATCTAATATCTTAATACTACCCACAAAAATAAAATACATACCGATTATTTGAAAAACATGGAAGAGGTCATTATGATTAAAATGTTTGTGTAAACTAATACGGGTGAATACAAATGATGTACCAAATAACGATATTATCAATCCAACAAAAATCTGCTTTGCATCCATGTTGGAATTATGGTACCATGATAAAAACATTACAACGGCACTTATAATAGATATTGGGCAATAAATTATTGCAGCATTTTTTATGTCGTCATTATAAAAAATTTTAATTGTAGAAAAAAAAAGAACACTGTAAGATAAAATTTGTAAGAATTTTTGAGAGTTATCATTTGATGAAATACTAAAAAATATGATAGCTAAAAGAAGTGTTACCGAAGATAATACCATACAGATCATTATCATTTTCCATAGACCTGATCTAAAATTATAAAATTTAGTTTCTACAGCATGATAAACGGAACCGAGCGAAGCACCTATGGCTATTGACAAGAAATATAATGAAAAGTATTTGTGAACTTCCATTTGTGAATTATAATAGAGGGTTTGTAAAAAATGAGCAAAGTAGAAACCAAAAATTGCAATAAAAAGATCTGTAATTATTGTCGTTGGTTCATTTGTAAGTTTCAACAATGCTTCTTTTAGCTTTTTTTTGTGTCACAATAAGGACATATGTTTCCTGCCTGAACATTGTAAGTACACTCAGGGCATACCCACTCTTCTGTTTCTATTTCATCATAAATAATATTATTACTTCCTTTACTAGCGACCAAAAAAAGAAGTATGGTAAAAATAAAAAATATGATTAAAAATAAAAGTAAAGGATTCATAAAATATTCATTAACTACAAAGCAGCATTAAATAAAGTATTTATAAAAACAAGAAGCCATTTGAAAATTAAACCAATAATAATTGGATTAAACAAATTACTGCTTTAATCTATATACTACGCCTTCCACAGTGCCTAAAAACTTGTCAACCTGGGTGTAAGTATGAAATAAATATTCCATATTTTCATATGAATCAGAAGGATAGGATTCATCATCATAATCTCTAAGAAAATTTGCTTCCAATTTAACAACCATGTCCCTAAGTACTTGCTTTGGGAGGTCTTTTTCGCGAAGAAAATTTATTTGAAGATTGAGTTGTCCGTCTGAGGTCATATGAAAAAGCGGAAGAGTGCCAAAATCAGAGTCACATCGAAATGTAAAAGTTCCATGCTCATCACCTCTGCCCCATGATACTTCGGTAGCAAAATCTTCGGAGAAATCAATTATTTTTTCTCCGATTTTTGCAATCTCCCTTGAGCATGAATTTCTTAAATCCTTTACAAATAATTCTTTATTCCACTTGGTCATATGAGATGAATCCTAGATTTATTATTCAATGATGAATATGAAATCTAAATAAAAATTATAGATAAAAAAAGCGTGCTAAATCTATTAATTTGAACAAATCAACGATTTTTAAGCGAAAGAAGGTGATTTAGCTTTTACACTAAATGAATCTCTTTGAATATTTTTAGTGTTTATTGTTTCACTGATTGCAAAAATCAAATAATCTATATCTTGGTAAGTGTGCTTAGGAGTGACTGTTATCCTTAGCCTGGAACTATCTTTAGGAACAGTTGGATAGAAAATAGGCTGTACATAAATATTATAGTCTTCCATAAGTTTTTTTGATATTTCTTTAGATCTATCTGCAGATCCAATTAGAACGGGGATAATGTGACTTTCGCTGTCTATATATGAAATATTTTTTTCAGAAAGTTTGCTTTTGATATAATTTGCTTTTTTAAAAATGTCCTGTCTCAAATCATCTGCATTTTCAATAATATTTAGACTAGTCTTAGCCGCCGCTGCAACAGCAGGCATAATTGATGTAGTGAAGATAAAACCTGGTGCTTGATTTCTGATGAATTCAATAATACCTTGATCTCCAGTGATATAACCACCAATTTGACCAACAGCTTTAGCTAAAGTGCCATTTATAATGTCAATTTGATCAGAAAATCCACATTCGCTAGCTACTCCTTTGCCTTCTTCTCCATATAAGCCAACAGCATGAACTTCGTCAAGATAGGTCATGGCATTGTATTTTTTCGCTAATTCAACATAATTACCAATTTTGGCTTTTGTTCCATCCATAGAATACAATGATTCAAAAACAATCAACTTGGGGGTTGATTTATCAAATTGAGATAAAAGCTTTTCTAGCTGCATTGTATTGTTGTGTCCGAAGATGTGACAATCAGCTCCAGCATTTTTAATACCTTGAATTAATGACGCGTGATTCAGCTCATCTGAGAATATTTGGATATTGGGAATTTTTTTACATAAGGTCCAGAGTGATGTCTGATTTGCAAGATATGCAGAATTGAAAACTAATGCTTTTTCTCTGCTGTGAAATTGTGCTATTTTATTTTCAAGCTCAATATGATAAGGGGTTGTACCTGAAATATTTCGAGTACCTCCAGAGCTTGCACCCACTTTTCTGATAACATCTATCATTTTTTCAATTACAACTTCATTTTGACTCATGTTCAGATAATCATTCGTGCACCAAATTTTTGTCTCACTGTTAAACTGACCATCGCTATTTGCTTCATGCGCAATATAAGAAAATGGGAATGTTTTTCTTTCGCGAATGATAGGAACAAATTCTCTGTAAAAACCAGATGCTTTAGTTTTTATAATTTCTTTTTTGAAAAATTCTTTATAATTCATTTAATTTATATTATTCTAATTAATAAATATTCTTTAGACTCAGCAGTCGAAATTATGAATCATAAGTATAATATAAAATAATTTTTGTTTTTATTTTGTTTAAAAATTCAATAAAAATCATTTCTAGAAAAAGTGCTCTTGCTCGAGTACAAGCTATGATGGTAGGTAGCGAGCTAGAAAAAAATTTTCCAAAAATTTCAATAAAATACAAAACTATTACATCCTCTGGCGACAGAAATATGAACGAAGATTTAGCAAATGTATCTGAGGAAGGAATTTTCACAAAAGACATAAGCAAATCTATCGAAATAAAACAAAACGATATAGCTGTTCATTCATGGAAAGATGTTCCCATTAACCCATCAAAATCATCGCAAATTTTTGGAACGCTTAAAAGAGGCGATCCAAGAGATATCCTTTTTTTAAAAAGGTCTACTCTAAAACAAAGAACAAAAAGGGAAATTACCCTTTTAACATCTTCTCCTAGAAGAATTTATAATGGTAAAAAAACATTACCAAAATTATTGCCATTCAATAAATACATGATTAAAACTAACCCAATCAGAGGTAACATAGAAACCAGGCTTGAAAAATTTTTAAACAGTGACTATGATGGAATTATTATAGCTAAAGCTGCATTTGACAGGATGACAAAATATAGGGATATGTTTAATTTTGATATTTCTTACTTAATAAGTAATGCAAAATGGATGATTTTGCCATTATCCATTTTTCCAACAGCGCCTGGACAAGGAGCTATTGCTATTGAAACGCACATTGAAAATACACATTGTATTCAAATGATAAATGATATAAATGACAAAATCGGTTTTTGTCAGGTTGAAAAAGAAAAAGAAATTTTAAATATGTTTGGAGGTGGCTGTCATCAGAAAATTGGAGTAGCTAGCTGGAAAAGAAATAAAATTGATTTTTTATCCTATATGGGAAAGACTCCTGATGGAAAGGTAATTTCACATTTTGACCGATTTAAAAGCAATGATATATCTGCTTCAGAGAAAATTAAAAGTAGTAGAGCATTTCCTTTCAGGTTAAATGATGCAATTCACGTAGAAAGAAAAATGATTAAAAATGATCAAATATTATCCTCACTTAAAAATAGTTTCATTTATTTGAGTAGGAAAAATGTCCTTTCAAAAAATGTAAAACTTCATGAAAATAACATTTTATGGACAAGTGGTATAAAATGCTGGAAAGCTATGGCAAAAAAAGGATATTGGATAAATGGTTCTTCTGAAAGTCTAGGAGAAGAAAAGAACTTTAACATACAAAGTCTAATGGAAGATCAAATTGATCGATATAAACTATCTCATAAAGATGCGATATCAAATACCATGAAAATCATTCCAAGTTATGAAATAACAAAAATCCAAATAATGGAACAACTGGATAATAAAACGCATTTCTTTTGGATGAGTCCAATGGTTTTCGAAGCTGCAATCAAAAAAAGTCCAAACATTTTAGATGGATATCATGCTTGTGGATATGGAAAAACTTATGATTACATCAAAAGTAAGATTAAAGATAAATCAAAAATCAATCGATACTTATCCCTTCATCATTGGAAAGAGAAGTTAATTGAAAATTAATAGAATTTTATCAAATCAAATTCTTCAAAACATGTGTTCAGAGTCCGCCTTTCTTCAGGACCAATTAGTTCAACCCATCTTTATCAAAGAAAGTAATACTCTGTCTAATACAATTTCAGGTTTGGGTGACAACAAATTGTTTAATCTAAAAGACGGCATAAAAAGGATTGAAGATGACCTAAATCTTAACTGCAAAAATTTTATTTTATTTCCTGTACAAAATAAAAAAACTGACCAAAATTTTAATGTAGACTTTACTAATTATGCTATTAAATCTATCAAGGATAATTTTGGTTCAGATTTATTCTTGTGGATAGATTTATGTATTTGCTCACTTACTAAAACGGGTCATTGCTGTATATTTAAAAGCCAAAAAATGGATATTCCACTAACCCTAAAAGCCTTAACAAAAATTGCAAAAGAATATTCAACTTCGGGAGTTGATGGTATTGCACCAAGCTCCATGACGCCTGGAATCGTAAAAGAAGTAAGGAAAATGCTAGATAAAGAAAAAAAAGAACTTATTCCGATAATGTCATATAGTACAAAATTTGCTAGTAATTTTTATGGACCATTTCGTGAAGCTGCAGATTCAGCTCCACAATTTGGCGATAGAAGAGAATATCAGTTAGATGTGAGATCTAGAAAATCAGCAATTTCATCAAGCATAGCTTACGCTAATGAGGGAGCTGATCTATTGATGGTTAAACCTGGCTTAACATCGATTGATTTAATTTCTGAGATTCGTCAAGTCACAAAAAAACCAGTAGGCGCTTACCACGTAAGCGGTGAATTTGCTAGCTTAAAGATTCTAGATAAAAGTAAATTAATTAATTTTGATAAGGCAACATCTGAAATTTGGGATACTTTTAAAAGAGCAGGTGCACAATACATAATTAGCTATGCCGCTAGACACGCAAAGAGGATATATTTCAATGGGTAACATACTTTTTCAAAACGCATTAAAAAATCAAAATAAGGATAGACCTCCAATTTGGTTCATGAGGCAAGCTGGTAGATATCATTCTCATTATCAAGAATTAAAAAAAGTTCACACTTTTGAACAATTGTGTAAAAATCCATCTTTAGCAGCAGAAACAGCGCTTGGACCGATAAATGATTTCAACTATGATGTTGCTATTCTTTTTAGTGATATCTTATTCATCCTTGAATCTTTGGGTATGAATCTGCATTATAACCCAGGGCCAATTTTTGAAAAACTGTTTGACGAAAGCCAAATAAAAAATATTAAAAGACCTCAGGAAGTAGCTGAGGATTTATTATTTCAATATGAAGCAATTTCTCTTACCAGAAAACAACTTCCTCAGAGTAAAAGCCTAGTGGGATTTGTTGGTGGCCCGTGGACATTAGCTTCTTATGCTACAGGCTTGAATAAAGTACAATTTTTTACTCCAAACTTTTTTCACGAAAAACTTGTTTTTGATATTTTAATTCCAGCATTAAAGGAGAATATCTCTTTACAATTACAATCAGGCGCTGAGATAGTATATATGTTTGATACAAATGCTTTACAGCTTGAA
>CEOF01209210.1_pt1 | contig 10160 bp, 6 predicted proteins | sample 361311 | NCBI WGS metagenome assembly CEOF01 (sample SAMEA2619667, study PRJEB7988) | marine metagenome | biome: marine biome (ENVO:00000447); feature: surface water layer (ENVO:00002042); material: "saline water (ENVO:00002010), including plankton (ENVO:xxxxxxxx)" | depth 5 m
CTCCAATTGTAGCGCCCTGTAAGTAAACCATATCGTGTAGGTGTGCACACTGATGCTGGAGTGTGGGCATCTGTAAACCGAAGCCCTCCTTTTGCCATCTGATCGAGATTTGGAGTCTTAATTTTGTTGTCCTTAATATAAATAGAAAGGTCTCCATACCCCAAATCATCTGCTAAAACCACAATGATATTTGGAAGTTCTATTTCCTTAGTTTTTGGTTGACATGCTTCAAAAACAAATATAAAAATCAAAAATGCTGAGAGATATCTTGATAAAAAATTGAGTGATTTTAATTTCATAGATAAAAGGCTTGTTTATCTAACAATATAAAAAATGGGTTGTTCTTTTGAAAGAAAAGGGAGGGAAAAGGTGTAAACTAGGAATTGAATTTTTTCTTAATTCGATCCAGACTGCGTTTGTTGTCTCTGTCTTTGATCGATTCCCTTTTATCATAAAGCTTTTTTCCTCTAGCCAAAGAAATTTGAAGTTTGGCATAGCCGTTATTGTTTATAAATAGTCGTAATGGAACTATAGTCAACCCCGTATTTTTCACTTCTTTCTCTAGCTTTTTTAACTCTTTTTTATTGAGCAATAGTTTTCGAGCATTCCGTGGCTTATGATTAAAATGCGTGCCATAAAGATATTCTTCAACATACATATTAATAGCAAAAAGCTCCCCTTTTTCATTGAACTCACAGAAGCTTTCAGCTATGGACGCTTTGTTGTTTCGGATGGACTTTATCTCTGTTCCTGTCAAAACAATCCCCGCGGTATATTGATGAATTAATTCATATTCAAACCGTGCTTTTTTGTTCTGAATGTTCACCTGCTTGTGCATGAGGCAAAGGTACACTTTTTAGTCCCCAGAGGAAGCTTTTCTAAATACGATAGAACCATCAAAAAAATCTACCAATAATTTTTTTTGTTTTTGGGAGGTCTCTTCTAAAAGCATTTTACTGAGTGAGTTTAGTAATTTTTCTTGCAAAACTCGTCTAACAGGTCGGCCGCCATACTCTGGATCAAACCCCATTTCACTTAATACATTAAATGTTTCATCTGTCAACTCTAAAATGATATTCTGTTTCTCTAGGCGCTTTTGGATTTTAGAAAATTGCAATTTTACTATTTGTTTAATTTCATTTTTGGTCAGTGGTGAAAATATTATAATGTCATCAATTCTATTTAAAAATTCTGGACTTACGCTTTGTCGCAACAAATGCATGACCTTATTTTTAGCTTCACTCTGAGCTGTTTTAAAAGCTATATTTTCTTCAAATGCTTTTTGTATTTCATAACTACCCAAATTACTTGTCATAATGATAAGACTATTTTTAAAGTCCGCTAATCGGCCCTTGTTATCGGTCAAACGGCCTTCATCAAGCACTTGAAGGAGTAGATTAAATGCGTCAGGGTGGGCTTTTTCAATTTCATCAAGCAAGATAACCGAATAAGGTTTTCTTCTAACCGCTTCGGTTAATTGCCCCCCTTCCTCATAACCGACATATCCTGGTGGAGCACCAACCAAACGACTCACCGCGTGCCGTTCTTGATATTCGCTCATATCAATGCGGGTAAGGTTGTTTTCTTCATCAAAAAGGGCCTGGGCCAAAGCTTTTGCGAGTTCTGTTTTTCCAACACCTGTTGTTCCTAGAAATAAAAAACTCCCAATGGGTCTATGTGTGTCTTGCAATCCCGATCTACTGCGTCTAATAGCATCACTCACAGCTAAAACAGCTTGTTCTTGTCCCACTATACGCTCATGTAGAATTTTTTCCAGATGCAATAATTTTTCTCGATCAGATTGTAGCATTTTAGCAATCGGAATTCCAGTCCATTTCGCAACAACTTCTGCAATATCGTCGTGAGTCACTTCTTCTTTAATTAATGCACCATCAGATGGAAGCTCTTTGAGCTTTTTTTGCAACCTTTCAATCTTTTGTTCTGCCTCTTGCAATTTTCCATAACGGATTTCAGCAACTAGTGCATAACTCCCATCCCGCTCAGCTCGATCGGCACGTAACTTTAGATCTTCAATTTCTTGCTTACTTTGCTGTAAAGAGTCGACCACTTTTTTTTCACTGCTCCATTTTGCAAATAAGGATTGACGGTCTTGTTTAAACTCAGCCAACTCTTTGTTTAGGCGCTCAATTTTTTTTGTGTCTTTTTCTCTTTGAATAGCAACCAGTTCTATTTCTATTTGCCTAATTTTTCGGTCTAAACTATCTAGTTCTTCAGGTTTTGAATTGATTTCCATCCTCAACTTAGAAGCTGCTTCATCGATCAAATCAATTGCCTTGTCTGGCAGAAAACGATTAGATATATATCGATTTGAGAGTGTCACGGCACCAATTATAGCCTCATCTTGAATACGAACCCTGTGGTGGTTTTCATATTTTTCTTTAATGCCCCTTAAAATGGAAATGGCACTGTCAGTATTTGGTTCATCAACCATCACTTTTTGGAACCGACGTTCTAGTGCTTTGTCTTTTTCAAAATATTTTTGATATTCATCTAGTGTAGTGGCTCCAATAGCTCTCAATTCACCTCTCGCCAAAGCCGGTTTTAAAATATTTGCGGCATCTATTGTACCTTCACTACCTCCTGCTCCAATCAAAGTGTGAATTTCATCAATAAATAAAACCAAATCACCCTCAGATTGGGTTACTTCTTTTATAACAGTTTTCAGACGCTCTTCAAATTCACCTTTATATTTTGCTCCCGCAATAAGAGCTCCCATATCCAATCCATATACTTTTTTGTCTCTTAGATTTTCTGGAACGTCACCGTCTACAATTCGATGAGCCAGGCCTTCAGCAATTGCTGTTTTCCCTGTTCCTGGTTCGCCCACAAGAATGGGGTTATTTTTTGTTCTTCTTGATAAAATTTGAAGTAAACGACGAATTTCTTCATCCCTCCCAATCACAGGATCTAGTTTCCCTTCACCTGCCATTTTATTAAGATTTCTCGCGTATTTTTCTAAGGCATTGTAGTTATTTTCAGCCGAAGCTGAATTTACTTTTTCACCTTTTTGTAGGTCAAGTACAACATTCTTTAAATTTTTTGGAGTGTGTCCCTGATCATTTAAGATTTGACTCAAATTACTCTCCACTTTAAAAAGAGCTTGTAAGAGATGTTGTGTAGCAACAAATTCATCTCCATTTTCTTGAGCTAATTTTTGTGCTTCCAAAATACATTGAGATGCTTTTTGTGAAAATATATGTTGACCGCCTAGCACTTTAGGTAAAGAGGCTAATTTTTTTTCTATGTTTTTCTCTAAAAGATCTCCATTAAGTTGGAGCTTTTTAAAAAGATAGGGTGTCACATCTTTATCTGTCTCTAAAAGTGCTTTAAAAAGGTGTTCTGGCTCAATTTGTTGGTGTTTATATTTCTGTGCCAAGAGTTGGGCATTCTGTAATACTTCTTGCGTTTTTAAAGTAATGTTGTTCATATTCATAGCAATTTTTTATAATTTTTGAACAAAGTATATTCCAAATTACTTTGGCAGACACTTTGTCTTGAAAAAACAATTAAAAAATGCCAAAAAGACAGTATTATATTTTTTCAATTGCTTTGAAAGCGGCTGGGATTTGATCTACAATCGCACTCGCTATTACAGAACGTTGCCCATAGAGTTCTGCTGCCAAGTCCCCCGCTAAACCATGGGCAAAAACTCCCACAATTGCTGCTTCTCTTGGCAAATATTTTTGTGCTAATAGACTCCCTATAACTCCTGTTAATACATCTCCACTTCCAGCAGTAGCCATTCCTTGATTGCCACTACTATTAAACAAGAAATCACCTGAAGGTGTTGCAATTACTGAGTAGGCACCTTTAAGGATAACAATCACATCTAGCTTTTGGCTTAGTTCTTTTAATTTTTTTAACTTCTCTCGATCATTTTTCCAAGAGCCAACCCAACGTTCAAATTCTTTAGGATGGGGAGTTAGAATAGATCCAGGAGGTATATATTTTTGTAATGAGGGATTTTTTGATAATATATTGAGAGCGTCAGCATCAATTACTATTGGAGCCTTTGCTTTTATTAATAAAGATGCTAAAAATTTTTCTGTTTGAGGAGTTACTCCCATGCTTGGCCCCAATGCCCAGTGGTTCAAAGTACTATTGAATGAACCCTCTAAATAATGATATCCATCGTTTTCAGTGAGAATAGCCTCTGGTAACAAATCATGTAAGATTATTTGTCCCGCTTTAGGAGACATCACGCTTAATTTTCCAACACCAGCATAAAGGGAGGCTTTTCCAGATAAAAGTAAAGCTCCCATCGCATTTTTTTGTCCGCCTATAAGCATTAAGTGACCTTGACTTCCTTTATGAGCAAAAGTGGGTATGGATTTTAAAATTGATTTCACAACTGACAGTGTGACGTAATAAAATGGGGTGGGTTCTGATTCCAAAAAGGTGGGGTCTAATTGAATGGGTAAAAGATGAAATGTTCCCACATGATTTCCTTTTTCGGGTAACATAAATGCCAATTTTGGAAGTTGAAAAGTTAAAGTATGTGTCGCCTCAAAGCATATATTGGAACCATTAAATTCTGAATACATTCCTGAGGGAATATCAATAGAAATTTTTTGCCCACTTTTTTTATTTAGGAATGCAATCAGTTGCAAGGAAAGTCCAGCTAAAGGGCGATTGAGTCCAGATCCAAAAAGTGAATCAACAATGACAGCATCCTCTTTATCGATAGCAGGAAAATCGGCTAATGAAGAAATTAGTATCGATTCTTTCAGTAAACTATTTTTATTTTCTAGAAATAGATGACTATAATCATTGGATTTCAAGTGAAAGCAAAAGCAAGTAAAATTAAGTTTTCCGAGTAATCTTGATATTGCTAATCCGTCGCCTCCATTATTGCCTGGGCCACAGAAAATGTATACAGTTTGATCAATTCTGATATTTTTTTTAAACCACCCAACACACTTTTTGGCAGCTCTTTCCATTAAGTTTTTGGGTGAAATAGGTTCATTTTCAATAGTATATTGATCTAGTGCCCTTATTTGTTGTGTTGTTAAAATTTTCATTAAGACTAAGATAATTGAACTCTTGTTAATGATGTGTTCAAAATAATAGTTTAAAAATATAGTTTACCGTTTATCAATTACTTAGAAACTGCTATTTTTGCAACACACAATAAAATTTAATTATGCGTGACCAAGAGATTTTTGATTTAATCCAAGAAGAGGAGAAAAGGCAGTTGAATGGAATTGAATTAATTGCCTCTGAAAACTTCACTAGTCCTGCCGTGATGGAAGCCACGGGTTCTGTTTTAACCAATAAATATGCCGAAGGTTATCCAGGGAAACGCTATTATGGAGGTTGTGAAGTTGTAGATCAAATCGAACAACTTGCCATCGATAGAGCAAAGGCTTTATTTGGAGCCGCTTATGCCAATGTACAACCGCATTCAGGTTCTCAAGCAAACACTGCTGTATTCCATGCATTTTTAAAACCTGGAGACAAGATCCTTGGTTTTGATTTAGCACACGGTGGTCATCTAACCCATGGCTCCCCAGTAAATTTTTCTGGAAGACTTTATGAAGCTCATTTTTATGGTGTATCAAAGGAAACAGGTCGTTTGGACTATGATAAAGTAAAAGCCATTGCTGAAGAGGTGCAACCACAAATGTTGATTGCGGGTGCGTCGGCTTATTCAAGAGACATTGATTTTGAAAGTTTCCGAGAAATTGCAGATAGCGTAGGTGCCTTTCTGTTGGCTGATATTTCTCATCCTTCTGGACTCATAGCCACTGGATTACTTTCAAACCCTATTCCTCATTGCCACGTGGTGACAACCACTACACATAAAACACTTCGCGGTCCTCGTGGGGGTCTAATTGTTATGGGAAAAGACTTTGAAAACCCATTTGGTCTTAAGATGAAAAACGGAAAACTCCGTAAAATGTCACATTTGCTCGATATGGCAGTTTTTCCAGGCAATCAAGGTGGTCCTTTGGAGCACGTTGTTGCGGCTAAAGCAATTGCGTTTGGAGAAGCATTGAAACCTGAATTTAAAGAGTATATGAAACAGGTGCAACGCAACGCTCAAGCTATGTCCAAAGCCTTTGTTGCTTTAAATTATCATTTGATTTCTGGAGGAACAGACAATCATTTAATGCTAATTGATCTCCGCAATAAAAATGTTACTGGAAAATCAGCAGAATACGCTCTAGTTAGAGCTGAAATAACTGCTAATAAGAACATGGTCCCTTTTGATGATAAATCACCATTTGTTACTTCTGGAATACGTGTTGGTACAGCTGCCATTACAACTCGTGGATTAAAAGAAGATGATATGGAGACTATTGTAAATTTGATTAATCGTGTAATTTTAAATCACGATGATGAAATAGTAATTGATGAAGTTGGTCAAGAAGTACACGCTCTAATGCAAGGGCGTCCCTTGTTTGTAGTATAAATCGATACTGCCAAAGGCTATGGTATGTAACTTTGAAAAGTAAGATTTTCTAAACACTTACGATAAAATCTAGTAGATTTTTAGCAAATTCTCCCCATTGATATTTTTTTTGACAAGCCCTCAATTGATTTTCAAATGAAATTAAACTATTAGGACCAACCAATTCAGTTAGATTTTCAGCAATTCCTTTGGGCGTTTTGTCAGTTAAAAGTCCAGTTTTATCATTTAAAATGGGTTCTCGTAAACCGTCAATATCACTTGCCAAGATAGGTTTAGTATAGTGGTAGGCAAGGGGAGTTACCCCACTTTGAGTTGCTTTATGATATGTCTGAACTACGGCATTAGCAGCAGAAAAGACCCTTTGAGTTTTCTGTTTATCAGCAAAATTTAAGTCTAAAAGTACCTTGTTTTTTAAATTGTGTTTAGTAATTATTTGTAGGTATTTATTTGGGTTTTCATAGCATTCCCCAACAACAGCCAATAGTATATTCGCTTCAGACAAGGGTTTTTCAGTGTATGCTTTGAGTAGTAGCTCCAAGCCTTTATATTGACGAATTAACCCATAAAATAAAACTATTGTTACACCTTGGGGCCAACCTAACAGTTGCCTTGCGCGTTTTTGGGGTAGAAGAGGAGGTAGATTGTTTGAAATGGGGTGGAATCCTCTCCAAATAGGTTGGTTCATTTTTGAATCTTCAATTTGATCTCCAACATGCTTTGAGAGTGTTGCAAATTGATCCATTTGTTCACCAAATTTTTGATTGAGTAATGCATCCCAAGGTTTGGGTTCATGTGGCCACCAATTGTCAACCAATGCTATTTTTTTGACTCCTTTGAATTGTTTGGCAATTCTAGCGTAAACAGGAGCCAAAAATGGAGTATAATATCTGAATACAATAGAATCTGGATTCTCTTTTTTTAGCTCAGATACAGCTTTTCGCCATTGAAATGGATTGTAGGCATGAACTATTTGTTCTATTTTAAGCTCTTGAGGATATTCATCAGAGCGAAATTGAGTCTTACCAGGAAATAAAAAAGGGGGATACAGTTGAGAGAAAGTAGCTAATGAAACGGATCTATTTTGTTGCATAATAGCCTTTCCTAATTCATGCTGAGTGTCAGCAATGCCACCCCTGTATGGATAAGCAGGACCCAAAAGAAGAATCCTATTTTGTTTTGACATTTATGTTAGAACTAATTTTCTGACTGGTAACGCCTGTACAATCCAAAAACTGGTAATAAAACTAATACCAAAATAAAAACTTAAAAAGAGGGCAAATACCCAATGAAGTTGCCAGAGAAATAAATGAGATGGCATAAAGAGAAAAAGAATTCCAGTGAGTGCTCTGAAGCTATCAAAAAGGGCAGCCCATTTGAAGCAATCCATAACCGATGTATAGGAAAATATACTTAAGAATATTATTGCTACAAGAGCTAGACGAAATGACGTGTCGAAATCTTCAAAATGACTTAAAAAATAGAGTAACATGATTGTGATACCCACAAACTGAAATGTGGCATAGATTTTTAAAAAAGAGGAGTATTCGTGTTTATATTTCTTTTGTTCAAAAGGTTTTTTTACTTTTTTATTGGGATGACTTTGTGCCACGTCACCGGGCCTCCATCCAGTGGGCATAAACCATATTTTAAATTTATCTGACCATTTATTTGTTCTCCAAGCATCTTGACTTAGCGACCATAGATGTTGAAAATTTATCCAAAAAGGATTCCAGCTTTGCACTGGTTTGAGTGTGCCATAGACTGGAGGAACATTAACTAATTCCTCTTGAAAAGTACCAAACCATCGATCCCAAACACAAAAGATAGCAGCTAGGTTTTTATCAATATATTCTGGGTTAATGGCATGATGCACACGGTGTTGCGAAGGGGTTACTACGATGTACTCAAGCCAGCCCAACTTTCCTATGAGTTGCGTATGATACCAAAATTGTCCAAACAAATGGGCAGTAGCTAAAATAGTAATCACTTTATGAGGCACTCCTAAAAGTGCTGCTGGTATTAAAAATATAGCTGAAAGACTCACAAGATTAGAAAAACTTTGCCGTAGAGCACAGGCTAAGTTAAATTCTTCACTGCTATGATGTATGATGTGTTGGTTCCAAAATAAGTTGACATGATGGTTGAGCCGATGTCCCCAATAGCTCGCGAAATCGATACAAATAAAAGCAATACAATAGGTCCAAAAAGTAGCCTCTAAGGTTTGAAAGTGCAATAGGTCGAGTAAATGAGGATAAGAAATTAAAACAATTGTCAAACCAATTAAATCCTTAAGAATGTTGGTCATGCCTGAGCTTAAACTGGATAGCGTGTCCATGAAACTGTAGATCTGTTTTCCTTTCCATTGCCCGTAAAATATTTCTATAACAACCAGCACTAGAAAAGCTGGAATTGCCCAAAAAAGCATTGCAGCATAAATCTCCATCACAATTATTTGTCTAAAAATAAAAAATTATTGAGTGATAACCCAACTCCCAGATTTAATTAAAGGTTCTGCTTGTTTGAATTTCACATTTTTTGATTCACCTGTAGTCACATTTTTGATGTTGACACGTTCATTACGACCAATTTTGGGTTGTTCTCGTACCACAGTTTCAACCTGGGTCCTCTGACCTTGACTGCTTCCAGCTCCGACTTGCCGATTGCGTTCTGCGAGTTGATCAGAATTTAAGACTTCATCCTTGGTTGTATTATACTGCTTTTGAGATTGGGTTTGTTTTGCTTCTTGAATCGCGCCCTGATTTTGATTAGGGAGTGTGCCTTTGATTAAGAAGGAAAGCACTTCTCGATTCAATTGATTCAACATCAATTTGAATAATTCAAAGGCTTCAAATTTATAGATTAACAAGGGGTCTTTTTGTTCATGCACAGCTAACTGAACAGACTGCTTTAATTCATCCATTTTACGCAAATGTACCTTCCAAGCTTCATCAAGAAGGGCTAACGTGATGTTACGCTCAAAATCTTCTACTAGCTTTTGTCCCTTTGATTCATAGGCTAACTCCAAATTAGTAACAACATTTAGCGTTTTTACTCCATCTGTAAATGGTACAACAATCCTTTCAAATTTATTTCCAGGCTGTTCAAAAACTTTTTTAATTACAGGAAAAGCTAATTGAGTACTTGAAGTTGTTTTGGTTTCATAATGATTTAATAAAACATTATATAATTTACTTATGAGTTCTGTTTCAGATTCAGTTTCAAATTGCTCAGCACTAATTGGTGAGGTGACTGAAAAATTACTAATAATTTCAAATTCAAAATTTTTAAAGTCCTTTTGAGCTTTGTTGTTCAAAACAATGTCTTCACAGGTGTCAAAGAGCATATTAAGAATATCTAATTTTAGACGTGAACCTTGCAATGCATGCTTTCTGCGTTTATAGATAACCTCTCGTTGAGCGCTCATCACATCGTCATATTCTAGAAGTCTTTTACGAATACCAAAATTGTTCTCCTCTACTTTCTTTTGCGCTCGTTCAATAGATTTTGTCATCATAGAATGTTGAATCACTTCGCCTTCTTCAAGCCCCATTCGATCCATGACTTTTGCTACTCGATCAGATCCAAACAAACGCATTAGGTTGTCTTCAAGAGACACATAAAATTGTGAACTACCTGGATCTCCTTGTCGTCCAGATCGTCCTCTTAATTGTCTATCTACTCGTCTAGAATCATGTCTCTCTGTACCAATGATGGCTAAACCACC
>CEOF01057630.1_pt1 | contig 10144 bp, 3 predicted proteins | sample 361311 | NCBI WGS metagenome assembly CEOF01 (sample SAMEA2619667, study PRJEB7988) | marine metagenome | biome: marine biome (ENVO:00000447); feature: surface water layer (ENVO:00002042); material: "saline water (ENVO:00002010), including plankton (ENVO:xxxxxxxx)" | depth 5 m
TAGAGGTAATAAGTCGAAGTGATTTATTAAGAGCTCGTGGCTATAGGCTATAGATATGTCAGACATCATTATAGAAGGCAAAAATCTTGATGATATAAACCAAAGTAATTTTCAAACTGTTGGTATTAGGGGTTCATTCTATGCACCGACAACTGATTTTAGTTTTACAGCAGGTCCTGAGGGAGTAGTAACATTACAGACACAAGGTAATCTTAGTTTTAATTTTCCTAATGATTTTCGTTTTGGTACTTTAGAAGATCATGCTAATAGGTTTGGACAAACAATAGATGTGTTTGGTGAATTTGGTTTTCTTTTAAAAAACACAACGGTTGAACCATGGCAAGGTAGATTACATTATGATTATGAAATAACAAGTTTAAATGAATCATATTTTAATTTTGTTAAATTGTTTGATCAGTATTCTGGTATTCTCGGTGATGTTAAATATCCATATTTTTATACAGGAGATGTTTACTCTGAATTTTCACGATTAAGACTTGCAGTAGAAGATACGTTTAAAAGAGTTGAAACTTTAACATCATTAACAGAAAAATTTACCTTTATAGATCCACCAGGTCAAAATCTTCCAGTACATAATTTATCACGAGATTCAAGATTCTCATTAGGTACTTACACTGAAAATAATAAACAGTTTTGGGAAAGACAGACCAGTGATCCAAGAACTAGAAAATCTCAATTTACTAGATCAAAAATGCAAACCGCTTTTGGTGAATTATTACAACTTGAAGGTAGTGGTTTAGAATCAGTTGTTACAAGTGACGAAGAACGATTTTCAGTTGATGCTTTATTGTTTACTGATAGAGAAACTAAAAGAACACCGTTATGTTTTTATTATGATAAGAATTTACATCCCACTGAATATAAATTAGCCAGTAATGGTAAGGTGTTTATGCAAATAGAACTAAGAGATTCTGGTAGAGATATTTTTAATCAAATAGATTTATATTCAGAAAGAAAAGCATACAGACCTTTTAGATTGGGTTTTGTAAAAGAAGAACTAGATGGTGGACGAGGTGATGTTTTTGGTGAGGGGTTATATGCTGCTGATAGTAGAATTACAATTACATCAATACCAATTGATGAAAGTTATATGCTTGGTATATTTGATTCTGATGGTGATTTAAAAAGTCCAAATGAAACTTATACATTTTTTATGCCAGAGCAAGATGTAGAATATCAAGCTAGATTCAGACCAAATCCAATTGTAAAAATTAAAACCAGATATATAGATCCAGATGATGGAACTTTTAAATATAATGCTGGTGATGAATCTAAGGGTAAATTAAAAGTATATCCAAGTAAAAATGACTACGACTCTAATGATGAAGAATATTCAACTGTACCATTGAATGGTAGCGAACCTGATTATTCACCAATTGGTGAAGACCTAGAAGTAGAAACATTTAGACCTACTTCTTTTGGTGGTAGTCAATATACAGTAAAACAAGAAGAGGTGACTAACAACTATAGTTTTCAAGGATTTACTTATCTCAGTAGTTCAAATGAAGAAATAGAATTACCTATTTCTGAACAACCAGGAGCAGATTTAGATTTAAATACTCTAGAACAGAAAAGACAGAAGTCTTTTGATATCAAAGAGCATTTTAGATATCCATTACTAAATAATGAAAGAGTTTTTGAAATATACGCTACTTATAAAACTGCTATGTTTACCATAGAAAATTTTAATAATTCAATAGATTTTGAAAATGGTAGTTTTGAAGATGCCATAATATATGGACCTGTAAAATGGGCTATACAAAGAGAACAAGGATCACCTGATATCAGATATGATGATCTAGTAGAGTTTCCTATATTTGAATCAAATGATGGACAAATACAAAGACTTTTAATAAAAGGTCCTGGAAATGTAGTAGATCCACCTGTAATTAATCAACTTGGATACGAACTTGGTGTGTTTCAAGTATTTCAACCAAACCTTATCGGTGATTTAGCTTTACAATCTGAAATAAGTGATGTTATTATGGAACAAGTTCCAATTACATATCAAAGTGCTAAAGAATACAATGGTGGATCTGAACCACCGGCAAGTCAAGGACCAACAACACAAGGTCCAAATTATCAAGTCGGTGATACTTTTGGACTTAATGGGGTTTTCATATTAAATTCAGTTCAGGATGACATTGATGATCAAGAGCAGCAAGATGAAGATGAACCAACAATGATTATTTATAATTACAATTGGGGCGGTAATCCTGATGTTTTAAATGGAGTAATAGACACTTACGAACAAATTTACAAATTAACTGATTTTGAAATTAACGAACAAGGATATGTTGGGGTAAGACTTGTAGGTGATATTAACGATGATACTGGTTTACTAAGTCCTAGTGGTGCGAGTACAACAGTAATAGGTCAAGAGATAGTGAGTCAAATCAGACAAGTACCTTTGCAACTAGGCACTTATGTAAAGTGTGTTCTATCGAATGGTCTTGATACTAATTTTGAATTGACAAATGTAGGACCAGATGAGATAGTCAGACCAAAAGCTGATAGTGGTGTTATAGATGCTAACATGTTTAATTTTGCAGAACAAGTTAGATTTCAAATAACTCCAAATGAACCAGCAGAACAACCATTTTTCAATGTTTTTGTTTGGGATGATGAGGACTCAACTTTAAAAAATATAAATGATGATGATATAAATTTAACTAAAGAACAACTCGGTGTAACATTTGATTGGAATGGTGGTGGTAATTTTGGAACTTTAAATTATAACATGCCAGATTCTCGTACTGATAAGATTTTAATTAGTGGAACAGAATATCCAGCATATTTTAAATATATAGAGTTTAGATTTACTGTACCTCAAGAAGAAGATTTTGATGGTAATGAAGGTGGTGATGAACAGGTAGATGATGAATTTCATGTTAGATTAAATGCTATTGATATACCTGGTACTGGTGGTCAAATCAGATTAGAGGATGACACTGTATTGGGTACTGGAAATGCTGCTTTAGATTTATTTCCAACAGAAGATGGTGATTTTAGTGAACTAACTGTTGAACAAAGAACAATAAGATTAAGAGCAGTACCCGCTAGTGGTATTGCCGAGGGTGAGTGGAGTGTTGTTGCAGATCCTGGTGTTAATACAAATACAATTGGAATTATAGATCAAGTAAGTGGTTTTGGTAGTAATGATGATATAATTGATTTTACAATAAACAGCACAGGTGATATAACTATATCATATAATTGGTCTGGTGATGATTCTTATGGAGGACCTTGATAATGGCACGTAGTGTAAAACAAAGAGATTTTGATTACTATATAACTAATTTAGATTGGGGTGATGGTACTGAACTAGATCGTGAAATAACACAGTTTACACGTAATGATGTGTTTGAGCATACATATGAAAAACCTGGTTTTTATTCTATCAAGGGATTAATATTTAAATATAATGAATTGGGTATAGAGGTATTGGGAGAGCCAAATAATAATATGTCTGCGGCTGGGTGGGAGACTGAAAACTATAATCATTTTACTGGACATCCACAAGAAGGTCAAGAGGGATCAAGAGTAAAAACTACAAGAACAGTGACTCACTTATCTTCTAGTATGTCACAGATAAAAGTAAGACCAATGCAAGGTGGAAGTTTAGATAATTATCTTGATTCACGATATGAAATAGTTGAAATGTTTAAATCAAACACACCTATATCAATAGCTCAGTCTGGATTTGAAGATCACCTACAAAATTCAGTTGTTGTTGAACTTGAAAAAAGACCAAATACCGATGGTAATCAAGCAAATGATAGACTACCTGGTGTTTCTCTTAATATTCCAATACAGTTAGACGTATCTAAAATTGATCATTTTAATTATTCATTTGAGTTAAACTTACCAAATCCCAATCTTTCAGTTTCATCAGAACCAACTCAATACAAGCTCAGAGAAAAATTATATCCATCTAAGGGTGGTGAAGATGTAGGAAAGGTTGATTGGGGTGCTGCTTATGTAAATGAAAAAATACTCACAGGTGTTGGTGGGAGTAGTAATGATCCAAATAGATCAACTAACGTTAAAAATGGTGGTTGGCAAAGAGTTCAGGGAACTTTATTTGTACAAGATAGAGCAACCGAAGATAGTTCAGGTGAAGAGATACCAGACTCCTTAGAATCAAATATTATTTATATGCTAATAGAGATATTCCCACGTAATTATGCTAACACACCTCAAGGAACTGATAAAGAATACATAGGTATAAGAAATATTAGTTACAAATTTCCAAATACAGAAAATGTAGTTCGACCTGTTGAGTGGCAAAGATTTTATTCCAATATAGTTGTTAATCCAAGAGAGGATTATGATTCCCCTTTATATGAAGAAAACGATTTTGCTATGATTGGTGGTTTATCAAAAGAGTCAACTCATTATAAAAGTTTAGCAAGTATGTTAGCTTATGATATAGTTAAGAATGAGTATAAATCTTCTATTAAACCAGACTACAATGAGTATGATCTTATATCCATGTATGATACTTTTGCTAAATATGACGAAAAATTATATAACGATTTTTTAGAACCTTATGTAAAAAATATACATGAGGATTATGCACCATATTGGAATGAAATAAAAACTGAATTTAATACTGGTCAACCAACCACTACTCAAAGTGGAAGTTTGTATGATAAACCAAAAATTAATAGTGGAATGTTTAATAAAAAATTTCATGGTGTCTTTCAAAACACTTACATTACCGATGTTGATGTTGCCACCACTAAAATGTATAAAGGTGTTAAACCAATGTGGGAGCAATTAGGTTTTGATAATTTTGAATATGATAACCCATCTTTAAATGGATATTGGAAAAATATAATACCAAAAGATTTTCAATTAGATGATAGAGCTGGTATAATAAAACAAGATCTACCTGATCCTGAACGAGGTGCTTTAACACCAAGAATATCAAGAGAGGAATATGTATTTATATCAGGCTCAGATCAAGAATGGGATGATGGGTATTATTGGCCTGTATTACCACTGATAAATCATGTTGGAATATTTGAAGCCGATGTTGATACAAGTCTGTATGGTGATGAATTAATTGCTAAAATTACAAACACAATTGATGGTGATGATACTTTAATTTTTAATTTAAACTTTGATGTTGATGAAGTAGAAGAATTACAAGATTCTAGTGATAAAAATACAATTAGATATTCAACAGATTCTCTTTTATTATTAGATGATAACGATAGAATTTTTAAAGATATGGAAGATATCACCGATACGATTGAAAAATCTATAGATAGGCAGGCATTTTGATGAAAGTACAGTGGAGGAGACAATCATTATTTCCATCTACTCAGAAACCTGGAGTTTTTCCTTTTAGCTCTAGTGTTGATGATCTTGGTGATGAAACCAATGTAGAACTTTGGAATAAACTTGTTGGAACTGATGGTGAAGAGTTAAATACTTTTAAATTTTCTCTTGGCACTTGGACTGTATTTCGTAGATTAAATAGAAAAATTCAAATATTATCACACGAACAAACAAATAATCTTGCCAATAGAGTAGTATCTGATGCGGAAGAAGAACCTAAACCAGGTGACGAACCTGATGGTTTTGGAATAATAGACGGATATGATGGAATATATAGTTGGGCTATAGAAAATGAAAATATATTGCCAGGAAACACACCTAATGGTCTGTCAACATCAGAATTTGGTGAGTTTTTAATAGACGATGGACGTGGTAGTATTGATCCTGATAATGACGATGATTCATTGAAAAAAAGAGATTATGATGTGCCTGGTGGTCATGGTATACGATATGAAAATGAAGACATAGGAAATAGACCAAGAGCATATACACAATATAAAAACGGTAATGCAAATCGTGAATCCTATGATAGATATTGGGAGGCATATGACAGTAGAGTAGATACAAAAGGAATCAACCAATACTATCTATATTTCAGACCAAATCTTGCTGGTAATTGGGGACAAGAAGTTAACAAAAGAGGGGTATTGAGTCCAAACCGACAATGGAAATGGGAACCCAGTAATAGTAGGATAATAGATTATGAAAATGGTTTATCTTCTTTTGGTCAATGGATACCATCCAATGAGGAGGCTTTTATACAGTTTCAAACACAAGAACAAGCAGATAACGTATATGTTGGCATAGCTACATCTGAAAATGAAGAAATCCCATCTGAAATTAAAACACAAGATTTACCAATATATCATGAGATTGGTTCTGATGCATATACAAAAAATTCATCACCATTAAAAATTTATTTTAGTTTTAATTTATCAGAAATAGATAACAATAATTCTGATAATAAATTAAGATATTATATTTTAGAATGGGGTGATGAAGATATACAATTATCATCAGAGGATATATTAAATTCTGAATTTTTTGAAATATATGAAACCGAAGATGAATCCTATGATAAATTTACAGTTAAAAAACTAATGCAGTATATATCTGATTCCCACGTGATTAGTGGTGGTGAAGTAATGGAAGAAGAATCAGAAAGAGGTAAAATACATGAACACATGTATACTGAACCTGGAGTAAAGACAATTAAAACAATTGTTTTTAGATTAGATAATACAGAAACATATTTGTATGAAACTTCTTTAGTTTATACACAAATTTTTATAACTGATCCAAATGAAAAAATTCAAAATTTTAACATATTTGGAGCAAGTGATTCAACTATTTTACCAGTGGAAGATAAAAATGAATTTATTATTGGTTCTATCGACAACCGATCTCAGTATGTAAGATCATTAGATGTTATAGAATCAAATGATTTATATGAAAGTTCAGATTATTTAGAAAAATTATACGCTAACGAATTTTTACCAGCAGTAAATGATTCCTTATATGGTGATTATGCTGGTAATTTAGATTTAGGACAGTCTAGAGTATTTAACAAACCATATGATATTTATGATTTCATAACTGATGATAAACAAAGTGTGGTTGACAATCAATTTGAAATAACACAAGATAGTTTACCACAGGATAGTTCTGCTACTGAGATACTTATAGGTAATAACGATTGTATTATTGAATTAACTCCATCTAATCTTAATAATTTTGATATTGAAAATACAGCATTATCATCTGAAAAAGGTATTTTGATTGGAGATTATTCACTGATAAAAGAAAAGGGTGAAGGTATAAGAAGAGAAGATACTATGGAGCTACCACGGTTAGAACAAAGACAAGATAAACAGGCATTTTAATGAAACTTATCGGAAATTATAGCGAAGATGTAAAAAATCTAATAGATGGTGAAGAACAATATAGCATACCATCTGATATAATACCAGTTTACACACAGGAGGATTATAATGTTGCTTTAGAAGAATCTCCTATTGATCCTGGTCAAAATTTTTCAAATGGTTTTCCTGTAATTCAAGATCCAAATTGGAATCCAGGTGTTTCATTTGGAGCTCCAACCCTTATACCTGATCAGAGTAAAATAGGTTCACCAACACAAATATTAAATTCTGGTTATCAAGAAAGACCGGTAATAAAATTAAATGTTTTAAATAGTGTGGGATTGTTTAGAGGTGATTTTGATTTAGAATTTAACGTAGATTATTATATTAAAAATAATAAAATATTTTTAAAACCAAATGAATTATTAGATAGACAAGAATATAGAGCCGGTGAGTATACATTAAATTTTGATTTTTTAAGAAGATTAAATGTAACAAATACTGAAAATAATGATAGAGAACTATACTTAGCAGAAATATCACCGAGTAGAAAAGAAATTAGGTTAAACACAGAACCTAAATCATCTGATCAAATAGAAGTACAACAAAATCAAGTATCAAAGTTTTTACGTAATTCAAATACAATAGATCCTAATTCTGAAACTTATGAAAGATATAAATTTGAAGGTTTTATTGAATTATCTGGTGGACAATTAATTCCAATCAATGCTTTTGCATTTGATAATATTTCAAATCAAGGTAGAAATCTTAGTTTAATTTTAAAATTAAATGAAGAATTTCCAACCGATATAAATTTGTATGATAAATCTATAAGAATTGTAAGAAAATGGTTTGAATCTCAAAGTCAAGTAATAACTTTTGTTGATAAAGAAAATTTAGCAACAGGTGGAAACAAACCATTAGCAGTTGATACTTCTTATGTAACAGAAAATAGTTTTATAGAAGATAGAATAGAATCTTACGAAAATCTATCAACTGGATCACTAGATATTATATCTGATTTAACAATAAACAAAAAAGATCAAAATCTTAATATTGATTTTTCAAAATTTTCTAATCATGTTTTCTTTGGTTCTGCTGTAAGTAAATTAGAAAATTTCAAATCAAAAGTTGTAAAATTAGAAGGTTTGTACAGTCAGGTATCTAGATCCTTATCAATTAATAGTACTATTACAGAAATACAAGTTAGGGAAAAACTTTTTAACGATATAAGAAAAGAAAAAGAATCATTTACCGTGTATGAAAGATTTATGTATAATGATAATCAAACGACAACACCAAATTCAGCACCTGGTCTAGGAGTTAATTTAGCTGGTAATAACTTTAAAAATAGTTACAAAAATAATAATGTTGAACGTAATATTTACACAATTTTAACAGGCAGTAGTGCTGAAGGTTTTGATAGACTTCATCAAAAAACAGGTTCATCCACTGAGTCTGATTTTATACACTTATTTACAGATTTATACAATGTTGAACAACCACCATTTTTTAATACAAATAATAATGTATATTTAAGTTTTGTATTAAAAAATACAGGTAGTTTAGAACAACTTCATATCAGTGGTGGTATGGCAAATCTTGAAACAAATAATATTGGATATAACGGTTATACATACAGAAGAGGTTATCAAATACCAGCCAATGCTTTTACTGGATCAATGATATTAAATCCTGTACCAACTGGTTCACATTACAAAAGATATATTTTTAAATCACAACAAAATTATTTTAGACCAGAAGAATCTGAAAAAGATGTTTTCAATATCAGTGATTATACCTCAACATCAACTGCTTGGGAAATTTTAAGTGGATCTAATGTGACATCGGCTTCGACCAGTGGTAGTATTGGTGATGGTTTTGCTTATGGTATCAGAGATAGTTCAGGTCAACAAACACAATACATCTTTCCTACTGTAGTTGATAGAAATAATCTCAGTAATACATTTACTTTTATTACTGGTTCTTTACTACCACAAGGTGATTTATTTCCTGTATTTATTAACAGTAGTATAAGTAATGCTAAATTTACAGATGTACATGTGTCTTACAATAATCCTACCGATGTTCATCCTTTTTCAACTGTTTATAGACCACCAAGTGGAAGTTATGCTGGTTCAGATGAATGGAATAATTGGTACAGTGGTATCTATGCTTCCGCTTCTTTGTATGATAACGATAACATACATTCATTACTAAACAATCTACCTAAAGGGTTTAGAGAAGGATCAGATCATGATGTATTACGTGCTTTTGTAAACATGTTGGGTGAGCAATTTGATTTACTTAGAAACTACATTGACAATTATTTAAACTTTTATAAATTAGGATATACAAATCCAAATTCAATGCCTGATAATCTTTTACCAATATTAGGTGATACCGTGGGATGGGAATTACTAAACACACAAAATAAAAATACTTCCATTGAAGATTATGCTACTAATACAGCAGGTGATGAAGTAGGTGTTCAAGCCGTTATAAATTCTACTTGGAAGAAAATTTTAAATAATTTAATTTATGTTTACAAAACAAAAGGAACAACTGAGGCAATAAACAGTTTATTAAATCTTTATGGTTTTGATTCCAATGGTTTTAAAATGCGTGAGTATGGTGGTTCAACGGCTGAACATAATCCCACTATTATTACAAATGATTCTCAAGAATTTTTAGAAGGTATGACAAACATAAAAGGAAATGTATCATATGTAAAAAGTGTTGAACCATTTCCGATGATGAATTTTAGAGGAACTAATTCACTTGGTGTGGATTGGTGGAGAAATGACTCCACTCCAAATGGTATTGAATTTGTATTTAATGCTGATAAATCATTAACTGATCAAACTATATTAAGATCAAGTGGATCAAATAATGATCTATGGGATTTACGA
>CEOF01022354.1_pt1 | contig 10122 bp, 8 predicted proteins | sample 361311 | NCBI WGS metagenome assembly CEOF01 (sample SAMEA2619667, study PRJEB7988) | marine metagenome | biome: marine biome (ENVO:00000447); feature: surface water layer (ENVO:00002042); material: "saline water (ENVO:00002010), including plankton (ENVO:xxxxxxxx)" | depth 5 m
GTTTTGTTTTCATTTAAATTTAGTAAACCAATAATAGTATTTGGAGGTCAGATCGCTCTGTTCTTTGGTTTTTTATTGGGAATTCTTCCAAAGTTTCCAGAACCGTCATAGTCTAAGGTATCAGTTTCAATTTTGGAGCGGGTGTTATTTTTAGCTTCTTTATTATTCAAAAATATACCCAACAAAAAAAGTATAAATACAACGAGACCTACAGCAAATATGATGGTAACACTCATTATTTTGACATTTGTTTGATGTAACCTCCCGCGGCAAGGATAGATGGAACCCATATACCCACATAGAGTCCCTCTTGTTGTTGTCCGTTGAACCATAGGTAGACAGAGAACAGGAAACTGAGAAAAGCAGCAGATAAAATAAAATAGTCAGACCATTTCATTATTCTATGGAATCTTTGACACGAAAGAACTCCTCATCCGTTTCAATCCATTCAAAGTCACTTGTAACTTTTTCACTTACAGGATTGTAAAATACTTCAAGGTATTTCAGTCTTTTTACACCCTTTACTTTTACTTGAGCAATGAAGTTGTGATGATGGAATTTATCAAAGGGACTGATAAATGTAGTGTAAGAATCCCAAATGATATTTCGTGTGTATTCAACATTAGAATAGGTCACACCAACAAAAGCTCGAATGGATTTGTTGATTTCTTTAACATTCAAGGGGACAATCTCACTTTCTTTCAAGTTTTTACTTTCCATTACGTCGAGAAATCCTTGATGTTCGGCAATGAAATCTTTAAGACCAGGTTTTTGCTCTTGATTTGAAATACTTAGATCTATTAAATCAGGAGCATTATCGTTCTTTTCTTCTTTTTCATCGACCAAATAAAACTCCTCATCCTCTGCAATCCACTCAAAATCTCCAGTCACTTTTTTTACAAAAGGATTGTACCTAACTTCTACATATTTTAGTCGGTCTAAGTTAAAAACTTTTACCTGTGCAATAAAAGAGTGATAATGATATATATTTGAAGAGCTTAAGAAAGACCTGTAGGAATCCCATATAATATTTCTAGTAAACTCTGCGATTTCGGGATAGCGTTCTTCAACGAAAAACCGTATTTTCTTATTGATTTCTTTTATGTTTATAGGTGTAATTTCTCCGGCATCATTTTCTTCAAACCCCTCGTGTTCAGTTATAAAATCTTCAATTTTGACACGGTCTTCTTGAGCACTGGTTGCCAAAGGGAAAAGCAAAGTGAAAGAAATGAAGAAGGAGATGATACTAAACTTCATAATCATTATTTTTTATTTCATAAATATAGTAAATATCAAAATGAGTTGCCGATATTGGATAATTAATTAGACAAAAAACGGAATAGATCGTTTCCATTTGCATAAATCACCAGGGCCAAAAGTAAGAAGAATCCAACCATTTGGGCGTATTCCATAAACCTCTCATTTGGTTTTCTTCCTGTAATCATCTCATAAAGCAGGAACATTACATGTCCGCCATCCAATGCAGGAATCGGCAATAAATTCATGAAAGCTAAAATGATCGAGATAAAAGCAGTGCTTGCCCAAAAGGCCCTCCAGTCCCATGAGGCAGGGAAGAGACTTCCAATGGCACCAAAACCTCCTAATTGAGAAGCCCCTTTTTTGGTAAATACGTATTTGAATTGTGCTACGTAATCATAAAGTGTCCAATATCCGTAGCTAAATCCTTCTTTAATACTCTCTACTAATGAGAGTTTTATTTGACTAATTTTTATGTTACTTCGTGGTATCACACCCATTTTACCATTAACATCTAATACCATATTGAGAGTGTCTAGTATTTTATTTCTTTCCACAACATACTGTACAGCTTGGTTGGCTTTTCCATTGTTAAAATCTCGTAACTCTAACCAGTCCTCAATAACAATATCATCGGCAGCAACAATTTTGTCCCCTGCTTTAAAGCCGGCAGTAAAAGCATTTTTTTCTTTCAAAACACTGTCAATCTCAGCTGGAAAAAGAGGATATAAAGGATTCATTTGACCTGATGAAAACATACGTTCACCAATATCAATTGGTATTTCAAGGGTTACTTTATTTCCATTAGCACGTTGGACTTGAACTTCTTCAACGGATCTTATCAATAACATTTTATTAATGTCCAATACCACTTCAAGGGGCTTGCCATCCACCATAAGGATTTGATCACCTTTTTCAAACCCTATTTCTTTCCCCAATGATGATACTCCCATTCCCATGGGTAAGGCACTGTTGGGAAGGGTATTTTTTCCCCAAACAAAAAGGATCATCATATAGATGAAAAAACCCAGAATTAAGTTGACAGTAACTCCTCCGAGCATTATAATGAGTCGCTGCCATGCGGGTTTGGTTCTGAATTCCCAAGGTTGGGGAGGTTTTTCCATTTGTTCCTTGTCCATACTCTCATCTATCATCCCTGATATTTTGACATAGCCTCCCAAAGGCAGCCAACCTACACCGTAAACGGTATCCCCAATTTTCTTTTTAAATAAAGCAAATTTTACATCGAAGAATAGAAAGAACTTTTCTACACGTGTTTTGAAGATTTTAGCAGGGATAAAATGGCCCAACTCATGCAAGACAATGAGAAGGGATAAGCTGAGTAATAGTTGAATTCCCTTCATTACCATAGGTTCCATAGCGATTTATTTTGGACAGCAAAAATACCAATTTTAGCTACATTCCATAGTCATTTAGACAAAAACCTTTCCATTTAATTATTTAAATTTTTAATCGCTTATCTTTGCTTTAGAATGGAAATTTTAAAAAAATATAAAAAATTTTTATTAGTTTTTTCAATCATTTCTTGCATTATATTATTATTGTTTTACGATGCTTTGATGCCAAATGTGAAACTCCCAATCTTCCAGCCAGCGATGGTTAACTTTGAATTGGTAGACAGTACCATTCAACATCATAAAAAATTCCATCGTATTGCAGATTTTTCCTTGACTAATCAAAATGGTAAGACCATATCCCATCTTGATTTCAAAGGAAAAATCTATGTTGCAGATTTCTTTTTTACCACTTGTCCTACGATTTGTATCGACATGACAGACAACATGCTCAAAGTTCAGGAGGAAATAAAAAACAACCCCAACATAATGCTCCTTTCCCATTCTGTAACTCCTAAAATAGATTCCGTTCCAAAACTCAAAAAATACGCTTTAGAAAAGGGAGTCATTGATACAAAATGGCATTTGGTAACAGGAGATAAAAAAGAAATTTATGAGCTCGCTCGAAAATCTTACTTGGCGGTAAAAGCGAGTGGAGACGGTGGCCCCTTTGATATGATACATACCGAAAATTTCATTTTGATTGACCCAGATCAAAGAATTAGAGGATTCTATGATGGTACTGATATAGAGGAAATCAATCGTTTACTTGATGAAATTGATATTTTGATTCAAGAATATTTCCCCACTTAAATAAAGCCCTCATTGTCACAACAGATCAGGCAAAATTCATAATTTTGTTTTTTTAATTCATTCTAAATAATGTTTCCACTGGATCAATTGACTATTGGACAAAAAGCAATAATCGAATCGATTGAAACCGATTTTTTACCCTTAAAACTGATTGAAATGGGCTGCCTTCCAGGCAATCAAATTTCATTACTTTATCTAGCGCCACATAGTGATCCTTTGTATCTAAAAATTGATGAAGCCCACTTGGCTATCAGGAAGGAGTTTGCTCGTTACATTATGGTTAAACTCCTTGTTAATGATTAAAAATATTAAAGTTGCGCTTATTGGTAATCCCAACACAGGAAAAACTTCAGTATTTAATGCCCTTACAGGATTAAATCAAAAGGTGGGGAATTATCCAGGGATTACGGTTGAAAAGAAACAAGGAAGCTTTAGATTGGATAGAGTAACCAAAGTTAGAATTCTTGATCTACCTGGTACTTATAGCTTAAATGCTTCCTCAATGGATGAAAGTGTTGTGGTAGAGCTACTACTCAATAAAAAAGATTTTGATTTTCCCGATGTTGCTGTAGTGGTGACCGATGTCGAAAACCTCAAGCGAAATCTACTGTTGTTTACCCAAATCAAGGATTTGGAAATCCCAACAGTTTTGGTGATAAACATGTCCGATCAGATGAAAATAAAAGGCATTAAAATTAACCTTGAAAAGCTTGAAGAAAAACTTGATACCAAGGTAGTTTTGGTTAGTACCCGTATCAACTCTGGAATAAATGAGCTCAAGCAAACACTGGTTGATTATCGTTCAATTTCAACTGCTCCTTTAATAAATACAATTAGCATTGATAGAGAGTATTTCGAAAGTCTTAAAAATGCCTTTCCCAATCAATCTCTTTACAAACTGTGGTTGATCATTACCCAAGATGTCAACTTTACCCCATTGAAACGCCAAAAAGTTCCTGATTCCTCAAAGTTTAAGGCCCAACCCAAATCTTATCTCAAAAAACTACAACAGCGAGAGACCATTAAGCGGTATCAAACTATCAATAACATTTTAAAGGAAACCTATCAGGTAAATCGAGACGAGGCAACCGATCTTAGATTAAAGTTAGATAATTTATTAATTCACAAGTTTTGGGGTTATGTCATCTTTTTTCTTATACTACTTTCCATTTTTCAAGCTATTTTTGATTGGAGCAGTGTGCCTATGAATTTCATAGATAATGGATTTACTCAATTAAGTAAGTGGGTCAAAATAAAAATGCCAGAGGGCATATTGACCAGTCTTGTTTCTGAGGGTATCATTTCTGGCTTGGGAGGAATTGTAATTTTCATACCGCAAATCGCTTTCTTATTTTTATTTATTTCTATCCTAGAGGAAACTGGCTATATGAGCCGCGTTGTTTTTTTAATGGATCGGGGTTTGCGAAAATTTGGTTTAAGTGGAAAAAGTGTTTTACCCTTGATTTCTGGAACTGCCTGCGCCATACCTGCTGTTCTTGCCACTCGAAATATCGAAAACTGGAAGGAGCGGTTAATTACCATATTGGTGGTTCCTTTTACTACCTGTTCTGCTCGTCTTCCTGTCTATATGATACTGATCTCATTAGTGATTCCAGACGAAAGATTAATGGGGATCAATTATCAGGGGCTAACTTTGATGGGTCTCTATTTAACAGGTTTTTTGATGGCCATTTTTTCTGCTTCCATTCTCAATAGATTAATTAAATCTCCGAACAAATCCTACTTTGTAGTAGAGATGCCAAATTATAAGCTTCCTCTAATTAGAAATGTAGCTCTGACGGTCTGGGAAAAAACCCGATCATTTATTGTTGAGGCAGGGAAAATAATATTGGCAATTTCCATATTGTTATGGTTTATGGCTTCTTTTGGACCAGGAGAAAAATTTTCCAATGCGGAGCAAATTGTAAGTCAAGAATATGCTGGTCAATCTATTAGTGTTGTAGAGCTAGAAAATAAAATTTCTTCCTTCAGGTTGGAAAATTCTTACATAGGCATATTGGGGAAATCCATCGAACCCACTATCCTTCCTTTGGGATATGACTGGAAAATTGGAATCGCCTTGGTCAGTTCTTTTGCCGCAAGAGAAGTTTTTGTAGGGACTCTAGCGACCATATACAGTGTTGAAAGTGATGGTCAAGAAACGATCCAAAAAAGAATGTCAGCAGAGGTCAGGCAAGACGGATCATTACTATTTGATTTAGCAACAGGGATTTCCTTGATGCTTTTTTATGCTTTTGCGATGCAGTGCATGAGCACGGTAGCTGTGGTAAAAAAAGAGACTAATAGCTGGAAATGGCCCATCATTCAACTTTTTTCAATGACTTCGATTGCTTATATTGTTGCTTTTATAGCATTTCAAATTATTAAATAATGGAGGTATTGCAATATATTTTGGCTTTTTTCTTAGGCTTGTGGTCAGTTTATTATCTGGTAAATAAATTTAGAAAAAAAAACAATATTGAAACCAACCATAGCTGCGGGATAGAGTGTGGATGTAAGTCCACCAAGGGAGTGTAAATCATTGATTCCATTTACTGTTGTCCATTTTTAACTTTAGTAAATATTCCCAACAGGTTAAAAAAGTTTATAAAAATTTTACCACAAAACTAAGGTCTAAATATTGAAGTATGGCATTTGTTGGAATCTGATATGTTTTTTAGGAAATTCGGTTAGAAAACTCATCTTCAAGAAAGGAAAAATGGACTGCTTAATAGCCATTAATTTATTTAACTTAAATGGATGAATGTGCAGTGAGGAGAATTGAACTGGGAGGGACAAATCCCGCACCCAAAACACTTTTACGAATTTCCAGGGACTTGAAATACAATTTAAATATTACTCTACCATACAATTTACTATTTTTTTTGCATCAAATCTTCAATTTCATCTGGCTCTTTGGGGATATTTTTCATAAGATTCATAGGAGGACCCTGATCTTGAATGACCACATCGTCCTCAATGCGAATACCAAAACCTTCCTCAGGAATATAAATTCCAGGTTCTACAGTTAGCACCATATTTGCTTCTAAGGGTTGGTCTATTAATCCATAGTCATGGGTATCCAGGCCCAATTGATGAGAGGTTCCGTGCATAAAATATTTTTTGTAGGCAGGTTTTTCCGGGTCCTGATCTTTAACCATTTTTTGATTTAAAAGCCCGAGTCCTATCAATTCTTCAGTCATTATTTTACCTACTTCTTGTTGGTATTCTTTAATTAGGATCCCCGACACAAGTAATTGAATGGCTGCCTTTTCCACCCTTAAAACAGATTCATAAACCTCTCTTTGTCGGGAGCTAAATTTTCCTGAAACGGGAATTGTACGGGTCATATCACTGGAATAATTTCCGTATGATGCTCCCACATCCATAAGAATTAAATCACCAGATTTGCACTGTTTATTGTTGTCAATATAATGCAAAACATTGCTGTTGGTTCCAGAGGCTACAATTGGCGTATAGGCAAATCCATCTGATCTGTTTTTCAAAAATTCGTGGGCATATTCTGCTTCAATTTCAAACTCCCAAGTCCCTGGCTTGACAAAAGGTAAAACTCTGCGAAAGCCTTTTTCAGTAATGTCAATAGCATTCTGGATTTGTTTTATCTCTTCTGGATCTTTGACTGATCTCAGTCTTTGTAAAATAATATTACTTTTTTCGGTGGGGTGATTGGGGAATTTTGCTTTGGCCCATTTTATGAATCGATCCTCGCGGGTTTGGGTTTCTACTTTTGATCTGGGATGTTCATTAGTGTTAAAATAGAATGTTTTAGCTTCTTGGGCCAGTTTTTCAAACATTTTCTCAAAAGTGTCTATCCAATAAACGCTTTTAATTCCAGACAGTTCATTCGCCTTTATCTTAGTGAGCTTTTGACCTTCCCAAACTGCAATTATCTCGTTTGTTTCCTTGATGAAAAGTATTTCACGGTGCTTGGCATTCGGTGCATCTGGAAATAATAATAAGATACTTTCCTCTTGATCTATTCCACTTAGGTAAAAAATATCGCGATGTTGTGCAAAGGGTAGGGTACTGTCTGCGCTAATTGGATATAAGTCATTGGAATTAAAAACAGCTAAGCCACCGTGCTCCATCGCCTGCATAAAATGACTCCTGTTTTTAACGTAAAAATTAGAGGATAGTGGACTATAGCGCATTTGCCAAGCTCTTGAAAAGATTAAAACATATTAAAATTATTAAATTTAAGCAGAGTGACATGAGTGTAATTAAAGTTTTGTTAAACAATAATATGATTTTAACTACAAATCATTAGACTTAATAATATGATGAAATGTAAGTATAGCTTTAAAATTTTAGGCACCAAGGTTTTTCTATTCAACGTTTATGGACTAATTTTGCTATGAAAAATCAAAATAAATGTTATATACTACTATTGCCAGAAAGGTATCCATGGCCCTATCAGGGCTTTTCCTAATACTATTTTTGGGACAGCATTTTACAATCAATATTACTTCTGTTTTTAGTCAAACGACATTTAACTTTATTTCTCATTTTATGGGAAATAATCCTATTGTGCAATTTATTTTGCAACCCATTCTCATTTTTGGTGTTGTTTTTCATTTTGTAATGGGGTTTATATTACAGATTAAAAATTCTAGATCACGAAGTGTCAAATATGTTTCTTTCAAAGGTTCTGCCAATGCCAGTTGGGTGTCTAGGAATATGATAATAACTGGTATTGTTGTGCTCTCTTTTTTAGGTTTACATTTTTATGATTTCTGGGTTCCAGAAATGAAATATAAATATGTAGAGATTCTGCCTTTAGATCCCGATCGTTATTATGGTGAATTGGTTCACAAGTTTCACAATCCTGTAAGGGTGGGAATTTATGTTCTTTCGTTTGCTTTTTTGGCATTGCACTTATACCACGGATTCGCTTCATCTTTTCAATCGGTTGGACTCAATAACAAATATACGCGAGGAATTAAATTATTCACGGTAGCCTTTTCTGTAGTTATACCCGTGGGTTTTATATTTGTTGCAATTTTTCATCACCTAAATGGATAATCAAATGGCAAAATTAGATTCAAAAATACCTCAGGGAAGTTTATCCGAAAAATGGACCAACCACAAGAGCAACATTAACCTAGTAAGCCCAGCTAATAAGCGTTTGATCGATGTGATAGTTGTGGGAACAGGTCTTGCTGGAGCATCAGCTTCAGCTACTTTGGCTGAACTGGGTTACAATGTCAAAACATTTTGTTTTCAAGATTCTCCACGAAGAGCCCACTCTATTGCAGCCCAAGGTGGAATCAATGCTGCAAAAAACTATCAAGGAGATGGGGATTCCACCCACCGCCTTTTTTATGATACGATCAAAGGTGGAGACTATCGATCTAGAGAATCTAATGTATATCGTTTGGCTGAGGTTTCTACCAATATTATTGACCAATGTGTGGCTCAAGGGGTGCCTTTTGCCAGAGATTATGGTGGGCTGTTGGATAACCGCTCATTTGGAGGGGTTTTAGTTTCCAGAACTTTCTATGCCAAAGGTCAAACTGGACAGCAATTATTATTGGGTGCCTATTCAGCGATGAACCGACAAATAGGTCGTGGAAAAATAAAAATGTACAACCGTCACGAGATGATGGACCTTGTAGTTATAGATGGTAAAGCCAGAGGAATTATCACCCGAAATTTAGTGAATGGTGAAATAGAGAGACACAGTGCTCACGCTGTGGTAATTGCTTCAGGCGGTTATGGAAATGTATTCTTTTTATCTACCAATGCAATGGGAAGTAATGTTTCTGCTTCATGGAAAATTCATAAACGTGGTGCTCACTTTGCTAATCCGTGTTTTACTCAAATACACCCTACTTGTATTCCTGTATCCGGGGAGCACCAATCTAAGTTGACCCTGATGTCCGAATCCCTAAGAAACGACGGAAGGATATGGGTGCCAAGGAAATTAGAAGATGTAAAGGCCATAAGGGAAGGTAAATTGAAACCTACCGAAATTACGGAGGAGGATCGTGACTATTACCTCGAGCGACGCTATCCTGCTTTTGGAAACTTAGTGCCAAGAGATGTGGCTTCAAGAGCAGCAAAAGAACGTTGCGATGCTGGTTTTGGTGTTAATAAAACAGGGGAGGCGGTTTACCTAGATTTTGCTGCTGCAATCACCCGTTACGGTAAGGAACAAGTTCACATAAAAGGATTTGATGAAAAGGATACTGTATTAGTCAAAAAACTTGGACAAGAGGTGGTACGTGCCAAATACGGTAACCTCTTTCAGATGTATGAAAAAATTGTAGATCAAGATCCCTATGAAACCCCAATGATGATATACCCTGCGGTTCACTACACCATGGGAGGTGTTTGGGTGGATTACAATTTAATGACTTCCATACCTGGTTGCTATGCCATTGGTGAAGCCAATTTCTCAGACCACGGTGCTAACAGACTGGGAGCTTCGGCTTTGATGCAAGGTTTGGCGGATGGATATTTTGTATTACCCTACACTATTGGAGACTACCTTTCAAATGATATCCGAACAGGACCTATTTCCACTAATAGCCCAGAATTTGATTTAGCGGAAAAAGAGGTGAGAGACCAAGTTGAAGGTTTTGTCAATAACAAAGGAAAAAACTCTGTTGATTATTATCACAAGAAGCTAGGTAAAATCATGTGGGATAAGTGTGGTATGTCTCGAAATGAAAAA
>CEOF01118258.1_pt1 | contig 10101 bp, 4 predicted proteins | sample 361311 | NCBI WGS metagenome assembly CEOF01 (sample SAMEA2619667, study PRJEB7988) | marine metagenome | biome: marine biome (ENVO:00000447); feature: surface water layer (ENVO:00002042); material: "saline water (ENVO:00002010), including plankton (ENVO:xxxxxxxx)" | depth 5 m
GCACTGAAATACCATAGTCATCATCCCAAACGCTTACCACCATTGGAATTTGAAGTACACCTGCAGCATTTATAGCTTCAAAAAAAACACCTTCGCTGGTACTTGCATTACCAATAGTACCCCAAGCTATTTCATTTCCATGATTAGAATGTTCTTTGAGTCCTTTGAATGGGATTTCTCTAAATAGCTTTGAGGCTTGAGCTAAACCAACTAATCTAGGCATTTGTGATGCTGTAGGTGAGATATCTGAACTGTGATTTTTCATATCTTTGAGGGGTAGCCAGTTTCCATTTTTGTCCACAAAAGGGGTAACAAAATGGGCTCCCATTTGTCTTCCTCCAGACATGGGCTCTCTAGATAAATCAAGGTCCGCATAAAGTGCAGCAAACAATTGTTCAGGGGTGAGGTTCTCTTGCGCAAAGAGAAGTGTTTGATCACGATAATAGCCTGATCTAAAGTCACCCTTTTCAAAAAAGTGACTCATGGTTACTTGTGGTAATTCTTTTCCATCACCAAAAATACCAAATTTGGCCTTGCCTGAGAGTACTTCCTTTCTTCCCAAATAGCTGCATTCTCTGCTGAGAACGATTGTTTTATAATCTGCTAAAATTTGGTTTTTAAAATCTTCAAAGTAAATTGAAGAACTTATATTTTCAGATTTTTCCATCATAAAAGCCCACTAAAATACAAAAATTTATACTAGCTCATAGATCTCATCAATATGTAGTTGAAGGCTTATTAAGTACAGCCTATTAGAACCATTTTCGAGTATACAATCCCGTTAATGCCTTTGGATCTAGAGTGAGTACAAAACGAATTTTTGTCGCATAGCGAGACTGAGTAAGATCTAACCCATTTGATGAGGCAAAAGGAAGATAGAGCTCTAAATAATCTGGTACAAGGTTTAATCGAATACCACTGTCAAAATACCCTTGAAGATCTATGTTTCTATTTTTTATCACACCAAAATCTGCGTAAGCTTCTATCCATTTCCAAATGCCCATGGTCAGGTTAGTGCTGAACATAAAATTATTTGAGGTAGCATTTTCAAATTTCGACTTAAACCCTCCTTCTGCTATAACAAATTGTTGGCTATAAACACCACTAGTCTCAGAACGACCTAAATAGTTATATTGGAACAAATAGTCTGTAGGTCGATTTAAATTAAAATCAAAATAGGATGTGTTCTCTACGTTATACCATAAAAATTTGCCTGCAAAAAAACGAATACCAAACTGTCTTCCACTTGGGAAAAGTTTCCTAAAATCTACGCTCCATTCAATTTTTCCAAATTGATTTGAAAATTCAAGGCTGCTATTGGATGTAAAATGTTTTAAGGCACCTTTGTTGGAGTGAATATGCCTTAAATTCAATACGCTATAGTCAGGAGACGTTTCTATTTCAGGATCTTTTTCTCGAAAGACATTATACCAAGAAACACTTAATAATTTTCTTTTATTAGACCGAAAATCAGGAGTTCTAAAATACCACGCCAAATGGGGAGTGAATGTGACATATCTTAAATCAGAATTGTAATGATAACTACTCCCTAATAATTGAAAAGTTGTTAAATAATTATTGGAATAATTATTATAAAAATAGGTGCCCATTCTAAAATGACCTACCCATGATTTTTCTAAAAAAGTGTAATGAGGAGAAAATTCATAATTGAACAATTGTTTTTTTAGGCGACCATTAAAGAGCCTAATCCCAATCGTAATTCCATCATAGGCATTAAAGTCAGTGATGGGATTAAAAAATAGTTGATTGCGACCAGGATCTTCTATGTCTTTAACAAATCGTAAACTTAGCGGCTTGATGCCCAATGGTGTCCTTAGAGCTTTCCAATTATTTTTCTTATTTGTTTCTGGAAAATTTACTAGTGGATTGATAGCGATATAATTTGCATCGTTTGGTTTCCATTTTAAGATTGTGTCTTTTGAGGTAAGTCGAATCCACTTTGTATTTAGAACAGAATCTTTTTTTATCCAACCCACTTGAACGGGCGCATTTCTTCCTTTTTTTTCAGAAAGTGTAATTTGATATTGATTTTCATTCTTGATCAAATTACTAAATTGAAAATCAAGAGGCACACGATCGCTTGTATACTCATTAAAAAACCATTTAGCTTTTTGATTGGTTTTTTCTTCAAAAATGGATTTTAAATCTAAGCTTCCTTTTTTTGATATATAATCATAAATCACCTCTTGCCATGCTTGATTTCCAACTAGGGATTCTAGAAAACGCAATCCCACGCCAACATGATAGGGGGTGGCCTTTTGCTCGTTGAACTTTAGAAGAGAATCTTTAGAAACTCTGTCAACTTGCTGAAGGTTGTTGCTTTGTGTCCATTCATAAAAAAACAAAAAGCTATCATTAAAATGCTGTTCTGACAACCTGTATTTTTTTAGATAAGGAAAATTAGAAAGGGAGCCTAAAAACTTCTGATTTGGATAATTGTCTTTTATATATTTAATCATCAAATAGGTTTCAAGTCCTCCAATAATCCAGTGGTCTTTCCTTTTATTTATTTGCAGTTGTTCATCTAGGTAATTCCATATATAGACTTTTAAAAACTCTATTTCAAAATCAAAATGATCTGGAAAAAGACGAAGAAAAGTGGGTAGAAAATTCAGTCCATAAAAAGGGTTTTTGGTATAATCTCTTTTTAAAATTAAGATTTTTTTGTGCGGATAAGCGGGTAAATGCTCACGAATGAATTTATGAATATTTTCTATGCGCTCTAGTTGTGTTGTAGGGTTGAGTGCTTCAGAATCCAAATCAGTCACTACAATAGTATCATCCTTAAGTTGATATTCTTTTGTTTTCTTTTCTTTAGTAAAAATGAATTGAGCCTTAGTTTCTTTTTCACCCCAAAAGTGTTGTGTAGTCTTATTTTTTTTGGAATTAATTTCAGTTGTACTGAGATTTGACCCTAAATTAAAACTGTCAGGGTAGGTAAAGTCAATCTTAAAATCTGATGGATGATGACTATTGTCATCTAAATTTAGGTTGCTGTATTGTACCCATTTTCCATTGATTATTGGAGCTATGGCAATAAACCAATGTCTCAATCTAATTTCTTGATCATCCTTTTTTCCAAATCCCGTGAAACGGTCATCTGGAATTTTCACACGATAATTGAAATGAAGAGACATTTTGTCACTAGGCTCCATATATTTTGGTAAATACAGAGTCATTTGATCTTGACTTTTACGATCTCGAAGCCAAACAAGATCAATATTGTTCCAAGTAATTTTTTCTATATCAGTATATCCTCTTTTCGTTTTTGGGGCTAAATAGAAGCTTCTGTCATATTCTTCAATTAAACGTTGTGAAAGTGGAGTTTCTGTATCTTTGAAAGAATTGGACCAATCATTTAGTTTAATTATATTGACTTTTTCTTCTGTTGAGTTAGTCCAAACAACTGTTTGAGACACAGTAAGAAATTCAGCATTTTTGTCTAACTCGGCTTTTATCAAATATTGTGTTTCTGAATCTTGTGCTAGTAATTCTAGGGCAAGCAGGAATAATAAAACACAATAATATCTAAACATATATTAGAAATTAGGTTTAAAGATTTGATCGCTGTAGAATTTCTCAACGCATTCTTTTACCTTATCAGCAGTATCAACAATTTCAATTAATGAAAGGTCTTCAGGGCTAATATTCTTTTCTTTTAGCAGGGTATTTTGAATCCAATCCAATAAACCCGACCAGTAAGATGATCCTACCAAAATGATTGGAAACCGCGTTACCTTTTCTGTTTGAATTAAGGTTAAAGCTTCAAATAACTCATCTAGAGTACCTAAGCCTCCAGGCATGACAATGAAACTTTGCGCGTATTTAACAAACATAACTTTACGAACAAAAAAATATTGAAAATTGATAAGATAGTTAGGATCTATATAGGGGTTACTCTTCTGTTCAAAAGGAAGTTCAATATTTAATCCTACTGAGTTTCCACCGGCTTCTTTGGCTCCTTTATTGGCAGCTTCCATAATTCCTGGTCCGCCTCCGCTTATAACTCCATAGCCAAGTTCTACAAACATTTTTGCGATTTCCACAGTCAGCTTAAAGTAGGGATCTTTGGGATTAGTTCGCGAAGAGCCAAAAATTGAAATGCAAGGACCGATTGCACTCATTGTATCATAACCTTTTACAAACTCACTCATGATTTTGAACAATGCCCAAGAATCATTGGCTTTTATTTCACTCCATTTTTTACTTTTTACTTTATCCATCTACGATAATTGTTTTGGCTTTAAAAGTTCCCTCTTTAAAAAATGAGCAGTATGACTACGGTTTGAATGGATAACCTCTTCAGGGGTCCCTGTAGCAACAATTTGACCACCTTTTTGGCCTCCCTCTGGACCAATATCAATCAAATAATCTACTTGCTTTAAAACATCCAAGTTATGTTCTATTATTAATACTGTATTTCCTTTTTCAACCAACAAATTTAAAACTTCTAACAGCACTCTAATATCTTCAAAATGTAGACCAGTTGTGGGTTCGTCTAAGATATAAAAGGTTTTACCTGTATCTCTTTTTCCTAACTCTGAAGCTAATTTAACACGCTGCGCCTCTCCTCCAGAAAGGGTTGTTGAAGATTGACCAAGGGTAATGTAGCCTAGACCGACTTCTTGAATCATTTTTAGTTTTCTATAAATTTTTGGAATACTCTGAAAAAATTGACAGGCTTCGTTGATTGACATTTCTAATATATCAGCAATGGATTTGCCTTTAAAACGAATTTCTAACGTTTCCCTGTTAAAACGTTTACCTTGACAAGTTTCACATTCAACATATACATCTGGTAAGAAATTCATTTCAATCACTCGCAAGCCTCCGCCTTGGCAAGCCTCACAACGACCACCAACAACATTAAAACTAAATCGACCGGGTTTGTAACCTCTAATTTGAGCTTCTGGTGTAGCAGTAAATAAACTTCTTATCTCACTAAAAACACCACAATAAGTAGCAGGGTTGCTTCTAGGTGTTCTTCCAATTGGACTTTGATTGATATCCACAACTTTATCGATATGTTGCAGGCCTTCAATTTTTTTAAACCCCAGTGGAACTTGAACACCTTTATAGATATATTGATTTAAAATAGGATAGAGGGTTTCATTAATTAAGCTTGATTTCCCACTTCCAGAAACACCACTTACTCCAATCATAAGGCCTAAAGGAAATTGGACACTAACATTTTTTAAATTATTTCCAGTGCAACCGTGAAGATGTAATGCATTGCCATTCACTCTTCTACGTTTGTTTGGAATAGGTATTTCTAATTCTCCACATATATATTTTCCGGTCACACTGTCACTACCAATTATATTTACTGGTGATTTTGTTAAAATTATTTCCCCACCTCTTTTTCCAGCATAGGGCCCCATATCAATCAAATAATCAGCTTTTAGCATCATGTCTTTGTCATGTTCAACTACGATTACAGAATTTCCGAGATCTCGCAATGAACACAGCGATTGAATGAGTCTTTCATTGTCTTTTTGATGCAGGCCAATGCTTGGTTCGTCAAGAATGTATAATACGCCCACCAGTTGTGAGCCAATTTGTGTGGCTAACCGAATGCGTTGAGCCTCTCCTCCAGACAATGATTTAGAAGAACGACTGAGCTGTAAATAGCCCAATCCAACATCCAATAAAAATTGAAGCCTTGTATTGATTTCTTTTAAAATTTCACCTGCTATTTTTTGTTCATTTTCAGATAGTTTTTTTGGTAAATCTTGAACCCAATTCTGTAATTCGATAAGATCCATTTGGCTAATCTGCGGAATACTTTTTTCCTCAATTTTAAAATAAAGTGCTTCTTTTCTTAGGCGGGATCCTTTGCAGCTTTTACAATCGTGAGTTTCCATAAATTCGCTTGCCCATCGCTTAATCGGACGGGAATCAGTATTTTCAAAAGAAGAACGAATAAAATTTTCTATTCCTTCATAATCTATTTTATATGTTCTTGTGACTCCTAATATGGAGGAGTGGATATCATATTTTTCTCGTCCTCCTGTAAGTATAATTTCTAAGGCCCGTTTTGGAATTTTTCGAATAGGATCTTTTAGAGAAAAAGAAAAACATTTGGCAATCGTCTCGATTTGTCTAAATGACCAACTGTTTTTTTGAGTTCCTAATGGTGCTAAACCACCTTTCTCTATAGATAGGTTGTCGTCTGGAATAATTTTATTACGATTTATATCGTGTCGGACCCCTAGTCCTTTGCAATGCTGACACATCCCTTTAGGAGAGTTAAACGAAAACGTATTTGGCTCAGGTTCTGGATAAGCAATTCCCGAACTAGGACACATCAAGTTTCGACTAAAAAATCGTGTTTTTTCACTTTCCATGGCAAAAACAATTACAGAGTCTTCACCGTATTCCATTGCGGTTCTTAAAGAAGATTCTAAACGTTTAATAAAATCCGGCTCATCTTTTACTGAAAATCGATCGATTAACAATTCAATATCATGGGTTTTGTAGCGATCAACTTTCATACCCCGAGTCAAATCAAGTAATTCTCCATCAACACGCACCTTGCTAAAACCTTGGCGTGCAAGATTATCAAACAATTCTCTGTAATGTCCTTTTCTAGTTTTCACAATTGGGGAAAGAAGCATGATTTTTTGAGAGAGATATTCTGATATGATTAAAGAGACAATTTGCGCATCAGAATAATGAACCATTTTTTCGTTAGAAATATAACTGTACGCCTTGCCAATACGAGCATAAAGCAATCTGAAATAGTCATATAACTCAGTGATAGTTCCCACAGTTGAACGAGGACTTTTTGAAGTCGTTTTCTGTTCTATAGCAATCACTGGAGAAAGTCCATCAATTTTGTCTACATCAGGGCGCTCCAAATTTCCCAAAAATTGACGAACATAGGCAGAAAAGGTTTCTAAATAGCGCCTTTGTCCTTCAGCATATATGGTATCAAAAGCTAGAGATGACTTACCACTACCAGAAAGACCAGTGATGACCACAAGTTGATTTCTTGGTATTGAAAGGCTAATGTTTTTTAAATTGTGAGCACGTGCACCTTCAATGACAATATTGTCCGAATTCTTTTTCATCATTTAGCAAGTAAAAGTAATCTATTTTTTAACGCATCTGTTGCTGAAAAAAAGGAAAAGCTTTACCTTAAAACAGCCGCTCTATCATCACCTCTTTTATCAGCACCAGTTGAAATTTTTCCATCCGAATCAACATGAATAGCGTCAACTCTACCTATAATTCTAGCTTCTTTTTCTTTAATATTATAGCCTTTCTGCTGCAGTTTTTTAATGATTTGATCATTGAATCTCTCAGGTTCAAGAATCAGATGATCAGGAAGCCATTGATGATGAAAACGGGGCGCGTCAACAGCTTTTTGAATAGACATTTTAAAATCATAAACATTTAAAATGGTTTGAAAAACTGAGGTAATAATGGTAGACCCTCCAGGGGTACCAGCAATCATCGTGAGTTGTCCATCCTTTTCTACTATAGTTGGAGTCATCGCACTTAGCATTCTTTTTTCTGGGGCAATTTCATTAGCGGTTCCGCCAACTAATCCAAACATATTAGGAACTCCAGGTTTGCTGCTGAAATCATCCATTTCATTATTTAAAAAATAACCTCCCTCTTCAACATAGAGTTTAGAGCCATAATTGCCATTTAATGTTGTAGTCACCGCAACTGCGTTTCCCTCGAGGTCAAGAATAGAAAAATGTGTTGTTTCATCTGCTTCCTTTGCAATCAATATACCTGGAGCAATATCTGTTGAAGGAGTAGCTTTTTCGAAAGCAAAAGATTGCATGCGTTTTATAAGATACATTGAATCTAAAAGTTTATTTGTTGGCACTTCAATAAAATCACTGTCGCCTAAATAATGACTTCGATCAGCAAATGACCTTCTTTCTGCCTCAATCATCAATTGCATGGCTTTTTCAGAATGAAAGCCATAGGTACCAATAGGAAATTGTTCTACCATCCCCAACATTTGAGCTAAACAAATACCTCCGCTTGAAGGAGGCCCCATAGAGTAAAGCTTAAGGTCTTTATAATTAAATTCTATGGGTTCTCTCCAAACGGGTTCGTAATTTTCTAAATCTTCAAGTGAGAAAATTCCTCCACTATTATTGATTTTTTCAACCATTGCTTCAGCATTGGGTCCCTTATAAAATGCCTTGGGTCCCTCGTGAGCAATTTTATTTAATAATGTGGAAAGTGGCAAATTATAAATTCTGTCACCCGCTATAAATGGATGAGCGAAGAGCGTATTACTCCCATTCATTGAAATAATTTCAGAACGTTTATTGCTTAAGCCTCGTGCTTGTTTAGAAGTAACTACAAATCCATTTTTAGCAAGTGCTACCGCTGGAGCAATCACTTGTTCCCAAGATAACTTTCCTAGCTTTTGGTGAAGGCTATACATTCCAGCAACGGTTCCGGGTACACCAACTGCTAGTCCTCCAAGAACACTTTTTTCTGAAAGGACTTTTTTGTTCTCATCTAAATACATGTCTCGAAAAGCATTAATAGGTGCCTTTTCTCTAAAATCAAGTGAGCCTGCTGTTCCAGATGCAGTTCGAAAAACCATAAAGCCACCACCCGCTATATTTCCAGCATTGGGATAGCATACTGCTAAAGCCATATGAGTAGCCACAGTCGCATCAAAAGCATTTCCTCCTTGTCTAATTATATCAATACCAATTTCCGACGCTTCATTCCGTGCAGAAACAATCGCTGCCTTGATGGAAGGTTTAGAACAACTAATCATCAGAATTACTAGGCCAAGCAGTAGAATAAGTAATTTTTTGTTATTCATTTAGATCAATTATTATTCTTTAGATATTCTATAATATTAGGTAAAAAGTAAGAAAAATGTGGTTCAATAAAAGAATAGTCATTCACTAAATATTCACACCCTTTTGAAAGATTTGATTCAAATTGATTGCGGCTTTTAATTTGTGTGATAATATTTTTCAATCCTTCGATTATCTGATAAGATTCAAACCATTTGTATTTCTTATAGTAGCTAATAAATTGCTTACAATGATCGTGAATAGAAAATTCCTTTTTCAATAAAAAATAATAACAATATGAAGTGAAAAACAGTTAGTTTTTGATTGTGGTATTGCTCACAATTTTTGGCTAAAAAATTGTCAAAAATCATATTTACTAGCACTGTTCTATAATTTCTATAACTGGAGAAAAGTTTCTTGACACAAATCCTAAATACTGGATGATAATCTGTATAATAATCAATTTTGTGATGTAATAAAAATGCCTATTTTAAACTTTGGAGAGAATTGGTCAAAACCTTTTCCTTTTATTTGATCTGCAATTAGATTTCCAAGAGCTAAATCAAAATCATATTTAGATAAAAAAAATGATCCAATGAATACATTGAGTAAAATTAAAACTATTAAAAAAAAAAGTTATTGAAAATGAGTGTTGTATTACCTTAGCAAAGGATATATAATTTTCTATCATGTCACTTATAAAGACAATTTCTGGCATTCGAGGAACTATAGGAGCATCTCCTGGTGAAAATTTCACTCCCATTGATGTTGTTCTTTATGCTGCGGCTTATGGGCAATGGTTGAAAACTCAAAAAAAAACAGAAAACTCTAAGGTAGTTACAGGACGAGATGCTCGCATCTCTGGACCAATGGTTCATACATTGGTCAATCAAACATTAGTGAGTTTGGGTATTGATGTTATCGATTTAGGTCTTTCTACTACACCAACGGTTGCGTTAAGTGTTTCTTGGGAAAAAGCCATGGGAGGAATTATCATCACAGCAAGTCATAATACCAAAGAGTGGAATGCATTAAAACTGTTAAATCATAAGGGAGAATTTATTGATACTAAATCAGGTGTTCAAATGCTTCAAATAGCACAAGACAAAAACATTACTTTCGCGACGGTGGAAAATTTAGGGAGTATTATACAAAAAAAAGGAGCTATAAAGCAGCACATTGAAACTACCCTTGCCTTGCCAATTGTACAGGTGGAAAATATACGCAAACAACGATTTAAAGTGGTCGTAGATGCAGTGAACTCTTCTGGAGGTATAGCGGTTCCTCAATTGCT
>CEOF01441030.1_pt1 | contig 10069 bp, 8 predicted proteins | sample 361311 | NCBI WGS metagenome assembly CEOF01 (sample SAMEA2619667, study PRJEB7988) | marine metagenome | biome: marine biome (ENVO:00000447); feature: surface water layer (ENVO:00002042); material: "saline water (ENVO:00002010), including plankton (ENVO:xxxxxxxx)" | depth 5 m
AGGATGGTGACTAAGATGTGCAATCTGTTTAGCATCCATATTTGATAATCCACCATTCAATAATTCAGATTCATCTTCAAATGAAACATCGATTGTAATGAGGAATGCGCGGATTTGAGGATTCATATCTACAGAAAATTGCACTATTACTGGATAATCTCTATTTTCTTCAGAATCGAGTGAATCAATAAGAGCTGAATCGATTACATAGTAGTTAATTTCAGGAGTAATAGTTGCTCCTGCTGAATGCGAAAATACCATCAAAACCATGAGCAAAACTAGCATTATGGAAGAGCGTCGACTAGTTGATTCCATGATTTACCCTCCAAGACCTTGTTCTAATGTATTGCGATTGTTTGTTATCACCATTTTGTCAGAATGGAGCATGAAATTTCATCTAATTCAAATTCAACACCTTCATCAGCAATGTCAGGATGTATTAAACCTAAATTGTAGTGTGTTCCATTATTATTAATTGAATCTAAAACCATCACTCTCCCGCCTCCAACTATCCTATGATTTCCTAAATCAAGTATACGGGTTGATGAAAAAGTAACTAGTGTCTTCGATAGGGCACCTCTGGCATCCATTCTAGCAATAATTTCTTGACCAGTGTAACATCCCTTTGTAAATGAAATGTCATTACTAAGAGCAACTTCCAGTGGAATTGGTTGGTAATTTCTAACAATTTCTCCATTAATTATTCCATTCATAATTTGGTATAATCTTAATCCTTCAATATCTAATGATATTGCTCCGTCATTCTTTAAATTTAAACTAAATTGATTGATGTCAGGATTAGGCCCTAAATGGACTAGTGTTGATTCGTCTATCAAGCAACTATGAACTTGTCCAGAGACCGTAATAGACATTATTTCACCAGTTACTTGTGAATCGTATTGCCAAATACTTGAAAACCCTGAATCTAAAGGTATAATTTTGACCTCTTGTTTCCAAGAAACTGATTTTGATAGTAATTTTCTAGTTGATTCAGAACAACCGTCAAGATGAATTATGGCAATTTGATCAACTAAATTCCAAATTAATATTCTATCAATCATTCTACCATTCGAATTCAAGATACTAGCAAATGTACAGGTATTATCAGAAAGATTGGATATTGATTGGGTAGTAACAGCATGTAACACATCTAGTGAATCAGGGCCAATTAGCACAGATATATCCGCAGAATGTACGCGGTAAGAAGTCATAAAATCAACCAAATGATTGTCCACAACCGCAGGATTTGTCAGCATTTGGGTTCTCAATCTGGAATCCTCCGCCAAGTAATGTATCCTTATAATCTAAAACAATTCCATTTAATGTCGAACTATCCTTATCATGAACCATGACGGTAATTCCATCAAAAACAAATGATTGGAAGGATGAAATATCTTCGGGGCGCTTGATAATTTGCATATCGTACATATGGCCTGAACAACCTCCTGCTTCTACTGAAACAAGCAATATATGTGTTTCAACATCATTGGCCATAGCTTCTTTCATAGCTTTGATCGCTCTTTCAGATGCATCAATTCTTGCTTCAATGACATCAACTTGAATTGCCATTGGCAACGCAAATGCGTCTCCGTCGATTAAGCCCATAGATACCCGTAGAGTCCGCCATATATGAATCTCAGCAACGATTCATGGATGGTTTGATGACTTAACGTCATTTCCTGATAATATGGACGAGACCAACCAGCGTCCAGGAATCAAATATTCTATTGAAAAATCTGCTCCAACAATTGATTCGATCGCAGTTGAAATACCTCTACAAACTACTTCCGATAGAAACGATAGAAAGTTGTATGGAACATTAATGAGGACTCCTGGAAAAGATATGGAATTGATTATTGGGCTAATGATTTCATCTGGTGACTTACTCGTTAATGAACAAATTCCAGAAGTTACTATTTCATCTAACATCGTTCATGTTGCTATTTCTAATATACATTCTGAACGTTTACTAAATTCTACATCATCATGTGGAATTTGTGGAAGAGAGAATATAGAAATTGTTCCAATACCTGATTGTGGTACAATGCCTAAGATACATATTAATTCAGATATAATTAGAAAAATTATCCAAAAAATTGGTAACGGTCAAGATTTATTCCAATCGACTGGTGGCACTCACGCTGCAGCACTATGGAATTTAGATGGTGAGATGTTATCGATAATGGAAGATGTTGGAAGACATAATGCATTTGACAAACTAATAGGACATCAAAGAATAATTGGACAATGGCCTATGTCAACTTGTATAGTATCTCTTTCTGGTAGAATATCTTATGAAATGGTAGAAAAGGCAATTCGTTCTAATGTTCCGATTCTAATATCAGTAGGTTCTGCTACCACAGCTGCAATTGATTTGGCTTCATTTCATGATTTAACGCTAATTGTATTCGCTCGAGATCATAGATTTACATGCATGACTGGTACTCATAGAATAATTAACGCCGATGACGTAAAGTAATAATTCCCTGACACAAGTACATGTCAAGATCTCCTGTGCGTGCTACAACACCCATAGAAGAAGAAAAATTAATCATAAAAAATCCACCCAAAAATGTAGCCGGATTAAAGGCGGTAGCTAATTCATTCAAAATAGGGATTCGTGAGACTGGAGTTTCTAAAACTCTCAAAACAATGAGGTCTGTGAATAGATTCGATGGTTTTGATTGTCCAGGATGTGCATGGCCTGATCCAGATAACCACAGGAGTGGATTTGAATTCTGTGAAAATGGTGCTAAGGCATTCGCTACAGAAGCCACCAATTCAAGAGTGACACCTCAATTTTTTTCACAATATTCAGTCACTGCACTATCTGAACAATCTGATATGTGGTTGGACAAACAGGGTAGAATAACTCAGCCTATGTTTTTGGATACTAATGCAACTCATTACACTCCAATTGAATGGAACCATGCTTTTGAGATAATTTCAGATTCAATTAATTTAGGATCCCCTGAACGTGTTGCACTATACACATCTGGACGATGTTCTAACGAAGCGGCTTTTTTATGGGGCACATTAGCTCGTCAAATTGGCACAAATAATTTGCCAGATTGTTCGAATATGTGTCATGAAAGTAGTGGGGTTGCATTGAGTCGATCGATAGGAATTGGTAAAGGAACCGTTACATTAGATGATTTCAATCATGCTGATTTGGTAATTGTAGTAGGTCAAAATCCAGGTACAAATCATCCTAGAATGTTATCTGCATTATCATCATGTAAACGAAATGGAGGTTCGGTTCTATCGATTAATCCATTAGAAGAAGCCGCAATGAAACGTTTCAAACATCCTCAAGAAATATTGGGTATGTTAGGAAGAGGCACTCAAATTGCTGATGATCATATCCCAGTAAGAATCAATGGAGATTCAGCTTTATTCAAGGGATTTGCGAAAGTTATTCTAGAAAACGATACTCAAAATCATGATTTTATTCAATCGAATACTAATGGATACAATGATTTTGTCAATCATTTGCATCAAACAGAATGGGATGACATTGTATCAATGTCAGGCATTTCTAAAGATAGAATCAAAGAAATTGGAAATATTATCTCTAATTCAAAAAGTATGATTGTATGTTGGGCAATGGGAATCACTCAACATAAAAATTCTGTTTCAACTATTCACGATATTGTCAATCTCCTCTTAATGGGTGGACATTTCGGCAGACAGGGAGCAGGAGTATGCCCTGTAAGGGGACATAGTAATGTTCAAGGAGATAGAACAGTTGGAATTAATCACCATCCTTCAGAATCATTTCTTTCAGCAATTGATACTGAATTTGGTATAACATCTCCTAGAAATTCTGGTGTCGATACAGTACAACTTATTCAAGGAGCATTAGAGAATGAGATTGATGTTTTACTATGTATGGGAGGCAATTTACTATCTGCAATGTCAGATACAAAGGCTACTGCTGAGGCAATATCTAATATTGGTTTAACAGTGCAAATTTCTACAAAGCTAAACCGAAGTCATCTTGTTACTGGTAAACGAGCACTAATTCTGCCATGTCTAGGAAGAACAGAAATTGATGAACAAGAAACTGGAAATCAATTTGTTAGCGTTGAAAATAGTATGGGAATAGTACATTCTTCAACTGGAGGATTAAAGCCAGCTTCTAAATTTCTCAAATCAGAAGTTGCAATAGCATGTTCAATAGGTAATGTATTATTTAGATCTAATCCAATTAATTGGACATCATATATCTCAAATTATGATCTAATTAGAGATAGTATTGAAAGAGTAATTCCTGGTTTTGAGGATTATAACATTCGTGTAAGAGAACAGGGTGGTTTCTATTTACCCAATGGGCCAAGAGATGGCCCAACTTGGAAAACGCCATCTGGTTCTGCTGAATTCATTTCTACTGAATTATCTAGTATTGATAATAGCGATGGATACGTAATGATGACTATTCGTTCTCACGACCAATATAATACTACTATTTACGGGATGGATGACAGGTATAGAGGGATATACAAAGCACGAAGAATAGTTCTGATGAATCCAATAGATATGGAAAACGAAGGTATTAGCCCATCTGAAGAAATTGATTTAGTCAGTAAATTCTCAGGTATTGAAAGATATGCTGAACAATGGAAAGTAGTTCCATATTCAATTCCTCGAGGAAATATTGCAACTTATTTCCCTGAAGCAAATGTATTAATTCCTCTAGATTCTGTTGCAGATTCAAGTAATACACCCACATCAAAATCTGTAGTTGTAAATATAATTAGACGTTAACGACTCAATTTTCTCTTCTGTATTTTTTGCAATTCGTTGCATCGTTTAATTTGTTCTTTGCACATCTTCTTTTGGTCGTCTTCCAAACCTCTGGGCATAGCTTGTTTGAAACACTTAATTGCATCATCATATAATTCTACAAATGCATATGCAGTTCCCATATTGTATAGTGTTGCACCTGTTACCTTATCCTTATTGATTCTCATGGCTTCAAAATATGCTTTAATTGCTTCAGGATATTCTTCCATATAGTAAAATGCATGACCTCTTCCATTCAATACACGTATAGCTAAATCTTCGTCTTCAGCGGATCCGACTAATGCTTTGTCAAAACAAGAGAGAGCTTCACTGTATTTCTTATCCTCCATTAAGAATAATGCTTTATTGTACCATTCAACAGATGAATTAGACATTGCTCCAGAATCTGTTGATGCAGCAACATAAGAATCAGGAATCATTTTTGATGCTGCATCTAATGCTGCTTTTGCCAAATCAACTTCTGGCTTTGGCTCTGGTTCAGAACTTGTGTTATCTTGTTCGACTGGTGCTAACAAGTCTGAAGCGGAAATAGATGACTCCTCAACAGGAGTGGGAATAATAACAGTATCTTCTTCTATAGTTTCAGAGGATTCGGGAATGTGAACTTCTGGTTCATTTTGAACGATTATTTGAGATGGAACCTCTTCTTTTACATCTTCGACAAGATCCGCCCATGGATCTACTTCATCATGATTAGAGTCAATATTAGTTTCATTAGCCTCAATAACTTCAATCGGATCTGAAATTTCTGGTTCTACTTGTTGTTCCACTTCTGATTCTACTTCTGTTTTTATTTCTGGTTCAATTAAATCTTGAGTGAAAAGTTCAGACCCGCCTTCTAATTTATTCGCTTTATCACGACATTGATTTGCACGATCTGAGTTACCTTGTGACTCTAGAACCTTAGCCATTAATCTCCATGATGACGGATTATTGGTATTACTTTCTAAAATGGATTTACAAATTCTAGTAGCTTCTGTATGATCACCAGATAATGAGAGTGCTCGTACCATCAACTCAGTTTGTTGTTCCTTAAGTAATTCAATAGCAGTTCGACCTAGTTCAGGACCTTCTGGTAATGTACGAGGCAAATCAGGATTAGATTCAATCATAATACTCTCTCCTTCTCCTATTTCTATCAATATCCTCGCTAATTCAGAAGAAGACTCTCCTAAGTCTTCTAATGTGGATAAATGAATCCATGCGGGAACTAATTTAGAATAATCATCAGTTTGTTGTAGGTATTCAACTATTGATCTGGCAGATGATACATGATTTGAATCTACCATTTGTGATGCTGTGAAACAAGTAAATCCAGCATCAGGATATCCATTTCTAATGTGTAAACGCCCAAGGTTATACCATCCAGGAGCATCATTATTATCTAGATTCAAACCAATTGTAAATGATGAAATCGCATCTTCAACACGGTCTTGTAGTGCGTAGGCAGCTCCAAGAATTTTATGTGGTCTTGCTTGAGAACTATATTTTTGGATAAATTCTCCTTCAATCATAGTTATAACGTCTAAACTATCACCACTTCTCAACATATCAGCAGCACGATTCATCTCGACATCCTGCTCATTCCCCCATTCAGCACTTAATATCTGAGAGGGCTGAATTTGAGATGGTTCATGATTCAATTCATCAATAGAATCTTGAACTTCAATTGTATCATTATCATCTATTAATTGGTCATTATCAGAATCCATTTTATCATTTACTGAAGACGTATTCGCACCAATAACCAAACCAGCAGTTGGAGTATTAGAATGAGATTCGAAACTGTCCATAGTTGATTCAGCAGATGTAGTCGAGTGTATACTTTCAACAGTTGATTCTGAGGAAGTAGGAATCATCGAATTACTAATTTGAATTAGTACTGGGTGACCTGGAAAGTGATCTAATGCCATTTGAGCCATTTTTGATGCACCCACATCACCCATTGCATCCATTAGTACTGCTAAATTTGCCATTGCTGGCCCGTGATTAGATTTGTGAACCAGCGCTACTTGGAATGATTTAATCGATTCATCCGCATTTCCCATTTGTTCTTGAACTACGCCAAGATTGAACCAACAATCTGCATTTGTTGGGTCTGTTGCAATAGCATTGCGAAACTTCTCGGATGCCTCTCCAGGTTTTCCAGCAGCTGCTAAAGCTTCACCTTCTGATACTAATCTAGATGTTTCGTCAATAGTTTCAGTAATTATATCATTAGGAGTTTCATGATTATTTATTTCAGGTGCATCTTGGGCATCCATAATAGGAATCATACCCGTATCCTCATCAGATTGATCGTTAGCATGTAATGTAGGCATACTAATTTCTCCAATCTTTGTTGATGCTTTCTCAATTCCGTCGCCAACTGTGGACATTGCAGACTTTCCTAATGCACTAGCTTTTTCAGATACTGTTGAAATAGCGTCAGATGTACGACTTGCAATTTCCTTTGCTGTTTCTTTAGCAATTTCTGTCTTGCTTTGTCTTCGTGCAACTCCAAATAATGCACCGGAGCAAGATGGACATAGAGGTTCATCACCTTGTAGCTCTACACCACAGTGGGGACAGTGTTCATGCCCGTGCGAGACCATATTATCGAATGCCCGTAATTCTGTTCCGCAATAAGCGTTATCTGAACATGAGCATCTCTTATCATTCTGTAAAGAAGAATGTATGAAGTACAGATAGCGTGTGCGAGGGGCATGGCTCGCTTTCTAATAATCACAGCAACATCAGGTACTAACTATGAATTGGGAGAGTTGTTCTCTACATCAGCAGAAGCCAAAGGCCATGATGTAGAAATTATTGATTTGTCCGAATTAGACCTACCATTGTTTACAGTAGCACGTTCAAAAGATCCAGAACAAACACCAGATGTATCTGAATTAATTCAAATCATGACTGAATCTGATGCCTGGATAGTGCTTGCTCCAGAATACAACGGATCATATCCTCCTACTCTGAATAATGCAATTGCATGGATGTCTTTAGACTGGCAGAGTTTTCGTAATATGTGTACAGGTAAGCCTGTTGGTTTAGGCACACATAGTGGTGGTGGAGGCACTCATGTAATCATGGCAATGCGTCAACAATTTTCATTCATTGGTGCCGATGTAATGGGCAGATCTTGTGTATCTGGTAAGAATAAAGATGCTAATCCAGAGACAATTGAAGCCATGATTGATGGTCTTGCCAGATAGATTGATTTCAATCAATTTATTCGGTTAATTTGGCTAATCTTTGAAGATGTTCAATTGCTTGTTGAGCCGAAATTTTTACCCTATCATCTTCGTCATCAAACATTTTGACAATGTGGGGCACTACTCTACCATCTTCAACTGCTGCAAGAGCTTCAACTCCATGAATCCTGCAAGCAATTGAATTACTTTGCAGAAGCATAGGTGCATATTGAAGAATATCTTCGGAAGTCAATCTCCTAAGTTGCCTGCTGGCTTCAATTCTGACACCATCATCAGAATCATTTAATGAACGAATTATAGAAGGAGAAGCGATATCTAAAGGAGCGTCTTCTAGTGATTCTAAAACAGATATTCGAATTCTAGGTGAAGGATCTGATTCTAATTGGCGGATATGGAAATAATGGGGACCATCTGGTGCCAATAGCATCCATTGAATCGCAGATGCTCGTAGTGTTACATTAGAAGAATTCACTAATCGATTTGTTTGTTCAATCTTTCCAATTCTAATCAATGTGGCTAAAGTTTCAGTCCTTACTGAATCATCAGCGAGAAGTTTCCATAATGATTCTACCTCGTTCGGACCTCCAGTAATTGCTAGAGCTCTTATTCTGTTTCTTTTTTCATCAACTATATCAGTATCTAAAATTGATTTTAGTAAGGCTTTATTTACACGTCTACCAATACGCGCTGCTGTTTCAGGATCTCGAGCAGCTGCACTTACTCCTTCACGAATTGTACCTCTTATGCCAATCAATCGAATGATTGACTGAATCAATAACAAATCTATGGAAATTAGTAGAAAGAGAATAAGATGTTTTCCAGACATAGAAGAAGAATCTACATCAGAAAATCTAATTTCGTAAACTTCTGCCCAATCTAAAAGACTTCGAGAAAATAAATCCATTCCAAACATGAACCACACACTGAAATTTTGATTATCTACAGAATAAATATCGAATACTTCATCAACTCTCTGAAGTAATAAGGGTACAATAAATAATAGATGAAGACTAGCAACCAATACATCGATTCTATGGTCATTTCCAATATCTGGATCTCCGTCCATTACCCTATTGGCAATCTCTCTTCGTCTTCTCTCATCTGCTGACCAGACTCGATGAACTGATAATACTAATATTGCAGACATGAATGCACATAACAGTCCAATTACTCTCAAAGAATTAGGTAGATACATAGCAGGAATAATAAAAATTAGTAAAACAAACTCAATAACTACAATACGGGTTAATGAATTAGTGATTGACATTCCAGATAAATATCCTACTTTCTGTAGGAACTCATCAACGGTATTCCACCAAGCCACGGTAAGTCGCTATATCCATAGTTCATGAATGACGCCTATATTAACATCCGATTCCTTCAATTCTTATGACAATCTGTGAGTGCCATGCCCCCTCCACTTTGGTGGCTCATCTTGGCAATTTGTAGTTTACTTGGAGTTGTCACTTGGTGGGGAAGAAATTTTACTGACAGGAGAGAATTTACTATATTCACTGCCATTCTAGGTTCTTCACTAATGGTAGTACTAGTAATTTGGACATGGATGTCTGATTGGTGAACAAGATGTTAACTCCAAAGGATTTGATTGGTTGTTATCCGGTTAGAAATGAAATTGCCTGGGGATATGATACTAGGCGTGGACCTACTACTGGAGAGGGACGTATTGCAATTTTATTTACTCCGAAAAAATTTGGAAGAATTGAAAAAATAGTTCATAGAATTCTAGGAGGTTCTAAATTTCTAAGAAGACCAATGGATCCTTTGATGACAATCGTTTGGGAACTTTGTGACGGAACTAATAGTTTTGAAGAAATATGTAATCATTTAGATGTAACTTTCAAAGAAGAAATTGCCCCAGTAGAAGAAAGAACTTGCACCGCATTAGATGGACTAGGCAGAAGTAGTCTAATAGAAATACATGCACAAAAACCTACTGTCTCACATAAAATATGTAGCCATACTTTATCAGATCAAAATTTCGAATGGCTATATATAGAAGGTGATTAGATGGATTTTCTTATTATTTTCATTATTACATT
>CEOF01020838.1_pt1 | contig 10068 bp, 9 predicted proteins | sample 361311 | NCBI WGS metagenome assembly CEOF01 (sample SAMEA2619667, study PRJEB7988) | marine metagenome | biome: marine biome (ENVO:00000447); feature: surface water layer (ENVO:00002042); material: "saline water (ENVO:00002010), including plankton (ENVO:xxxxxxxx)" | depth 5 m
AAAGATATTGATTATGTTGTCCTTACTCATTTGCACTTTGAAAAGTGTGGAGGGGCTACAAAGATGGATAGAGAAGGAAATATAATTCCTTCATTTCCAAAAGCAAAATATGTAATTCAAAGTGACGCGTGGAATGAAGCCTTTAACCCTAATGAATGGGCTATACCCAAATATAGCAATGCAGTTAAGCATTTAAAAGTTCTTGAAGAAAGAAATCAATTGCAACTTATCGAAGGTGACACGGAGATAGTCCCTGGAGTTGAGGCAGTAGTATTAGATGGTCCTAGCGTTGGACATATGATAGTTACTGTAAAAGCAGGTGGAGAGAGAGTCGTTTTCCTAGGTGATATTATTCCAACACCTAACCATCTCCCTCTTGCTTTTATAACCGCATTTGATAGATCGCCAGAAAAAACTCTTTTTCAAAAGAAAAAATTAATTGAAAATTGTGAAAAAGAAGGATCTTTAATGGTTTTTTCAAGGGGTTACGAAGTTAACGCGGCATACCTTGAGAGAAAAAAAGGAAAAGTAGACATCAAGCCAGTCGAAGTATAAGTACAATAAAGGCTTAGGAATTAAATATATAAACTATTTTTTTCTAGGCCTTTTATTTTTTGTTGTGTAATTTCATCAATAGGTTTATCTGTGAATCTTCTTTTTACCCTGTAATAATCTTCCGTTAAACCTGAATTCTTATCTTTACCTTCCCAAAGAACAGATCTTTTTTTACCTACAATTTTTTTCATAGAGTTAACAGAAATATTATTTGATAATTTTGTTAATTCTTTTGATCTAAATTTAATTATTTCGGGATTTATATGGTCTTTGGCATAAAAAGCAGATGTTCCTGGGCGCGTTGAGTAAGGGAAGACATGTAAATTATTTAAGTAGGATTTCTCTACGACTTTCAAAGTTTCATTAAAATCATTTTCAGTTTCCGAAGGAAAACCAACAATAATATCAGTTGTTATTGATGCTGAGGGAATCCTTAAATTAATCATATTTGTTATATCTATAAATTCTTTAGAAGAATATTTTCTACGCATTTTATTTAGAATATTATTACTTCCACTTTGCAATGGAAGATGAAAATGTGGGCATAACCTTCCTTTGCTCTCATATTTCCATATATTAATTAATTCTTCATCAATTTCTTTGGGTTGTAGCGAACTCACCCTTATTCGTTCAATTTTTGTTTCATTTAATACCCTCCTAATTAAACCTTTTAGGTTAGGCCCATCTAAATCAAACCCATAATTTCCAAGTTGGGTTCCTGTCAAAACAACTTCTCTTATTCCATTTTTATCAGCATTATTAATTTTATTTATTATATTTTCCTGACTTACACTTTTCTCCCTCCCTCTTACATACGGAATAATGCAATATGAGCATACTTGGTTGCACCCTTCTTGGATCTTTATACTAGCTCTTGTCCTGCCAATAAGAGGGTAATTATCAACAAATGGAATGTTTACAGGCTCTTCATCAAAATAATCATAAACTTTTTCTAATATATCTTTTTTTTCTTTATTTGTTACTACTAAATCAACTTCGTTAATATCTTTGATTTTTTCTTTATCTCTTTCAGCGTAACAACCAGTCATTATGGTTAATACTTCTGGGTTATTTTTTTTAACTTTTCTTATTGATTTTCTTGCTTTAGAGTCTGCAACGTGGGTCACTGTGCATGAATTTAATATATAGATATCTCTTGAACCAGTATCCTTGTTATCGAAAACATTATGACCTGCGGAATAAAATTTTTTAGCTATTGATTGGCTATCAGCAAAGTTTAGTTTGCAACCATGGGTCTCTATCTCAATATTTAATTTTTTCATACCTATAAATGTTGATTGAACTTAAGAATATGAATATGATTATACATGCTTAAGGAGGTAATGCATGATAACAAAAGTAGCAATAACAGGTGCTGGCGCCATTTCACCAGTAGGTCTAACGTCATCAGAATCTTGGAACTCAATAAAAAATGGCAAATTGGGTATTTCTAATATTAAATCTTTCGATTCTAGTAATTTGTCAGTGCACATTGCTGCTGAAGTAGAAGGGTTTAGCCCAGAAGAAAAATTAGGAAAAAAAGATTCTAAGCGATTAGATAGATTCTCACAATTTGCATGTGTTGCTGCGATGGAAGCTTTGGAAATGTCAGGGCTTGACACCGAGTCATTAGACATGACAAGATTTTCATCTATTATTGGAAGTGGTGTTGGAGGAATAATGACTCTATCAGATCAATTTGAAGTTATGTTTAACAAAGGACCTGAAAGAATATCACCATTTTTAATTCCAATGATGCTACCTGATATGGCTTCAGGAAACGTATCAATGAAACTCGGGTTAAAAGGTATTAATTATTCTCCTGTTTCAGCTTGCGCAACAGGAACTGATGCAATTGGGCAAGCTTTTGATTTAATTGTAAAAGGCGATATTGATATAGCTGTTGCTGGAGGTTCTGAAGCAGCTATTTGCCCTATAGCAGTAGCTGGATTTGATTCATGTAGAGCACTTTCTAGCAATCAAGACCCTGAAAGTGCTTGCAGGCCATTCGATAAAGAAAGGGATGGTTTTATATTAGGTGAAGGAGCTGGAGTATTACTTTTAGAAAATTATGATCACGCCATAAAAAGGGGTGCTAACATTCTTGCTGAAGTTGTAGGTTATGGCGCTTCCAGTGATGCTCATCATATTACACAACCTTCCCCGGGCGGCGAAGGGGCTGCAAGAGCAATGAATTTGGCTCTTAAAAGAGCAAATTTAAATTCTGATGAAATCAACTATATAAATGCTCACGGAACATCAACGCCTTTAAATGATAAATTTGAAACAATGTCTATTAAGACTGTTTTTGGTAACGACACTAAAACACCTATAAGCTCAACTAAATCAATGACAGGTCATTTATTAGGAGCTGCAGGAGGAGTTGAAGCAGTTTTTTGTGTTATGGCAATAAAAGATCAGGTTGCTCCAGCAACAATAAATTATAAAAACCCTGACGAAGACTGCGATCTCGACTATATTCCTAACCAAGCAAGGGATGTTAAGCTGGACACTGTAATGTCTAATTCACTTGGGTTTGGTGGTCACAATGCATCTTTGATTTTATCAAAACCTAGTTAAGAAGACTGCCTATTTAATTTCTTCCTTCTTCCAGTTAAAGCTTTTTTAACTTCAGATTTATTTTCACTATTATCTTTAGGCCTAACAAATAAAACCATTAGGACAGTTGAAATAACAAATAAAGAGAAGGTCACAATATGAGCTTCTTGGATATCAAGATTAAATATCGTAAATTTAACATCATCCATTCTCATGAATTGTATAAGGAACCTGCCTATAGAATACAAGAACATATAAATTATCCATAAACTACCATCTAAATTAAATTTGTTTCTTGACTTAAAAAGAAACAGAACAATTAATGCATTCCAAATCATTTCATAAACCACAACTGGATGGGCAGCAATATTAGGATCTCCAAATAATCTTTCTGCTCCTCTTCTACCTGGAGAATCAGGGTGTGTGAAAACCCAGCCCCACGGCAAAGAAGTTGGGATGCTCAGATGTTCTCCGTTCCAAATATCTCCTAACCTACCAATAATATGCGCTATTGCCATAGCTGGGGCAGCAAAATCAGCGATCTTCCCTACTGGATACTTCATATACTTTGCGTATAAACCCCCAACTAAAATCCCACCAATCATACCTCCCAAAAATCCTATTCCACCTGTCCAAACCATAAATATTTTAGAGGGATATTCAAGGTAATATCCCAAATTGTCAAAAACATGCATCAGTCTTGCGCCAATAATTCCACCAAGAATACCCCATAAAGCTACATCATATGCAATATCTGTATTAATACCGTCTCTTTTTGACCATCTAACAACAAGGTATACAGCTACAAGAATGCCAACAAAGCTCCAAAAGCCATGCCAACTCATAGCAAATGGGCCTATCTCAAACATCATCGGATTAAAAGGTATTGTGATCATAAATCAATTTTATTCAACAAAAAATATTGAGTCAATAAAAATGCAAGTTAAAAATATGTTAATTAAGTAAACAATTTAATAAAATTCAATATTATGAATTTATCAACTTATAAAAATAAAAATTTAGAATTCTTAAAAGAATTTATAGATAGTAACCTTGTAGAAAAAGGTAATAGTAAAAATACTGCTTCAGCATATACAGGCGACTTAAAACAATTTTTAAATTGGTCTGAAAGTAAAAATTACAACTTAAAAGCAATTGATGAAAATAAAATAGAAAAGTATTTAATTTATTTAGGTAGCAGGGGCTACAAAGAATCATCTATCTCAAGAAAAACAGCTTGTTTAAAGTCATTTTTTAAGTTTCTATTAAAGGAAAGTTACAAAAAAAATAATATCATGAAAAATATTAGCAGAAATAATAAGTCAAAAAGTTTGCCAAAATCATTGTCAGATTACGAAGTAAATAAAATTTTTGATTTAATAGACCGTTCTGAAGATAAAAATAAATTAAGAAATAAAGCTATTTTTGAAATACTTTACGGATGCGGCTTAAGAGTTTCAGAGCTAATAAATTTAGATGTAGAAAACGTCAATTTTGAAGAATCTCAAATTAAATGCACAGGAAAAGGTAACAAACAAAGAATTGTTCCGACAAATGATAATTGCCTCAAATCAATTAATGATTACATTGAATTTGAAAGAAATATTTTAAAGATTAAAGAATCTAAAGCTCTTTTTTTGAATAATAATGGCAGAAGGGTTTCTAGGCAGACTATATGGACATCAGTAAAGGATTGCACAAAAGATTTAAATCTATCTATAGAAGTAACTCCTCACACACTTAGACATTCTTTTGCTACAGCACTTCTTAAGGGTGGGGCTAACATTAGAGAAGTTCAGGAACTTATGGGTCATTCAAGTTTATCAGCTACGCAGATATATACATTTTTAGATAATGATTGGATTAAAAAAGAATATTTAAATTCTCATCCAAGGGCATAGTATGAGAAAAATCATATGAATGTTAAAATACAAATTCTAATTAGTTGAGGATTTAAGTTATGCCAACAATTGCATTTGAAGGAAGACATTGCTCAGGTCAGAGAGAACCAGGGAGATTAGTGGCAAAAGAATTGGGTTTTGACTTTGTTGATAGGATTATGCTCGCTGAAATTGCAAAGAAAGTAGGATCTACAGTTGAAGCAGTATCAATGAGGAAGCTCAAAAAACCTTCAATGATTGATATGTTCGCAAAAGGTATTAATCAAATATTAAATAACTCTCCAACTGTTGGCGTTGGAGGTGACCCATATTTTGGGCCTGGAATTGAAAATGTAATGTCTAAGGAATTTTATGAATTAGACGAAACAATTATTAAAAACCCAGAAGATGTTGATTACAACAGGATGATAGAAGCAACTAAAGAAGTAATTAAAGATATTTCTGATCTTGGAAAAGTATTAGTAATAAGTAGAGGTGCTTCAGCAATACTCAAAGAAAAAGAGAATGTTTTAAGAGTTTTCTTTATAGCAAATGAAGATGATCGCATTAAAAGAGCAAAATCAATGCATAACCTTGAAAATGACCAAGAAGCCATTGATTTACTTAGGCACGCTGATCATGCTCAAGACGAATACTTTATGAAGGCTTTCGATTTAGACTTCACTGATCAGTCTTTATATCATTTGGTGCTAAACACATCTAATCTTAATCCTGAGGAATGTTCAAAAATAATACTTAATCTAGTTAATAACAAACTAACTGTAAAATAGAGGATAAAGTGGCAAAGAAAAATTCCAAAAAAAATAAATTAAAATCAAAAGACAGGTTTAGAAATTCAATAATTACAAATGATTCAGTTGAGATCAAGAGAGAAGATATGACTGAATCGGACGTAAGTATTTCTAAATCTAATACTGGGAGAATAGTTTCATCAACTAAAACACAGTCTTTAGGAAATGAATTGAAATTGATCGGAATTATTGGTTTTTCACTTTTTGCTATATTAGCAATATCATCCTTTGTTATCTAAGTAAACATTGCCTAAAACAATTTTATACAACCTAGACAAAGACCCAAAAGATTCCTCTAAATTACTCCCACAGTCTAACGGTGTCTATATTTTTAAAAATAAAGATGGTCAAATTGTTTATGTTGGTAAAGCTAAAAATTTAAAATCTAGGGTTTCATCTTATTTTACTTCAAAAGAAACTAGAGCTATTAGAATTAAAAACGAAATACATTCAATAGACTTTATTGTTAGTGAAAATGAAGAAGATGCCTTAATTTTAGAAAATGACCTTATTAAAAAAAATAAACCAAAATTAAATGTCAGGCTAAAGGATGACAAATCTTTTCCTTATTTAAAGATAAATACAATGGAAGATTTTCCTCAATTTTATATTACTAGAAATCTTATAAATGATGGAGGTAAATATTTTGGCCCTTATGCAAACGCATCAAATGTTAGAAAAACTTTAAATCAGCTAGGAAAATTGTTTCCGTATCTATCATGTGCTGAAAAACTGCCTTTTAAATTATGTTGGGATTTTCATATAAAAAGAGGAAAAGATCCTTGCTCAAGTGAATTTAATAAAAATGAATACAAAAAAATTGTTGACCAAACAATTTCATTTCTTGAGGGCAATACAAAAAAAACATTAAATTTTTTAAAAAAATCCATGTGGGAGGCATCAAAATCTGAAGATTATGAAAAAGCTGCCTCAATAAGGGATAATATTTCTGCCATAGAATCAATTTTTGAAAAACAAAGTGTAATTACTTCAAAAAAAACTAACTTAAATATAGATGCATTTGACGTGGCATCAAACAATATTGAAACTTGGGTTGATGTTTTGCAGGTTAGGAGCGGAAAGATAAAAACTAGAGATCATTTTCAAATGGAAGTTCAAGATTTTCATGGTGATAAGCAAATATTATCATCCTTTTTAAAAACATATTATTTAAAAAACAACTACCCTCCAAAAGAAATAATAGTAAATCATATTCCTTCAGAAAAGAATGATATCCAGGAATTCTTAAGGAATAAATATGAAAGAAAGATACTAATAAAAAAACCTGAGAGGGGTGCAAAAAAAGAGGTGCTAAATTTTTTAATTAAAAATTTAAATAGGTGGCTTGAATATAGAGAAAATAGAGTTAATCAAAATGAGGAGGCCGCTAATCTTTCATTGATAGATATAAAAAAACAGCTCAAACTCAATGCAAAACCTAAAATGATTGAATGTTTTGACATATCGCATATACAAGGAACCTCAGTTGTAGCAAGCATGGTTGTTTTCGATAATGGAAAACCTGATAAATCAAAATATAGAAGATTTGAGTTAAAAAATTCACAAAGAAATGATGACTATTCCGCATTAAAGGAAATATTTCAAAGAAGACTAAAAAGGTTAGAAAACGAGGAAGTATTGCCAGACCTTATGCTTGTTGATGGTGGCAAAGGGCAATTATCTGCAACTTTAGAAGAATTAAAAAAGACAAAATATAAAAATATTCAATTAGCAAGTATAGCTAAACAAAGAGAAGAAATATTTATGCCCGGAAGTGAAAATTCAATAATTTTAAAGAATGGTTCTTACGGGAAACACTTGATTCAAAGGGTAAGAGATGAAGCTCACCGCTTTGCGGTTGAATATCATAGAAAAAAAAGGTCAAAAAAAATGGTTTCCTCTGAATTAGATTCAGTGAGCGGAATAGGGCCAAAGAAAAAGAAGGCCTTAATTCAGTTTTTTGGTTCTGTTAAAAATATACGTAATGCCTCATTAGAAGAACTTTTAAATTTAAAAATAATAAGTTTTAAAGATGCGAACAACATTAAAGATTCAATTAATTAGCAATTTTAGAAACTTTTAACGAGTTTAATAAATTTATTGCTGCATCAAGCCCCTCGTTATTAAATTTAAACTCAACATTAATGCCAGGTGAAGAAATTTTTATGGTTTCATCATCCAAATTTGTAGAATTATGTTTAGGTTCAATATTAAATGCTTTTGCAATTGGATTAATTTCAAATAAAATCTTTCTTATTGAATTTTCATATTTTAGACTTATAAATCTATCCACACCAGTAATTTCTTCAATTGTTTGAATAAGAGTGGTGTCTGCATGATCAATATTTGGAAAATTTTTAAAAAGAAAGTTAAAAAATTGATTTTTAAAAATTAAAACTTTTTTAGATTCAATTAATTCATTGCTATTAGAAGGATTAAAAACTTTATATGCTATTTGATTAATATTATAAAATTCTCTACCTTCAATTAAACCCCAAGCTTTGCAAGAATTAATTAATTTAGAAAATTGTCCACCTCTAGCACTCATATTAATCAATACTGAGAACTCTAATCTACTCATAGAACGGTCTTTTGAAGCATTTATAGGTCTACATACATCAATACATTTATTTAGTGTTATTTCGGGTATATCGAAACTTCCTAACTTTGCCATGATTACTCCTTATCAATTTTTTATTTACGGCGTTATATGCGGCGTTACGCTATAAGTTAGGATAGCAAGATAAAATTTATAGGTCAATACATAAGGAATTTTTAATAATTTATTTTAGAAAATTTTATTAAATTTAAAGCTAAATATTTAAAAATAAATTAAAATATTATGATCAATATTTCATAATAAATTATATAAATTATTTGAATAAAATATATCTATAAATAATTTAATTTTATAAAAATTACTCGGCGTTTTTTGTGTTAAAAAAAGCTTGTAATTTCTTTGTAAGAATTGAACTTAATTTAAACCTAAAATTTTTATTATTGGATAATAATTTTTTTTTGATTAATATATATAGTTAATAAAGCAATTATGAAGAATATATTAAAGCAAAATAGACCTCTAATTGGAACTGGAATTTTTAGCAATGATCAGTTTATTGCAAAAAAAATTTTCCAATGCAAACCTGACTGGCTTTGGATATGTCTAGAGCATTCGCCGTACTCTTTTGAAACAATTGCCCCTATTGCTATAGATGCCAGATTAAATAACATAATGCCAATTATAAGGGTTGGCTGGAATCATCCTGATTTAATTAAAAGAGCTTATGATATAGGAGCATCAGGGGTTATGATCCCTCAAGTAGACACTGCTGCTGAAGCTGAAAAAGCAGTTAAATATTCCAGATATCCCCCGCAAGGAGAAAGAGGAATTGCGCCATGGTTTGCAAGTTACTTAGATCTTACCCTTGATGAAGTTTTTGAAAAAGATAAAAATGAAAACCTACTCCTTCTTCAAATGGAAAGTCTTGAGTCACTATCTAATATCGATGAAATACTTTCAGTTGATGGATATGACATATTAATTGTTGGCCCAACCGACCTTTCTGCAAGCATGGGGATACACGGAGATATTCACAATGAAAAAATAGTTAATATCATGGAAGATCTTGTTGAAAAGGCAACTACAGCAGGCAAGGTGCTTGGTTCTACATTTGTTGGAACTGATAAATGTGAGCAATGGATAAAAAAAGGTTACAACTTCATGAATATAGCTGACCCATTAAGCTTAGGAACAGATCAATTAAAATCTGAAATTGATAGATTAAAAAATTTATAGATTACCACTGCACAAACATTGGCATTATTACATGCCTGTAATTGGAATCTCCATTTGATTTTTCAGTAAAAACACCTGGGCTAGAAGGAGATGATGTGTCTATCTTGATTTGAGGAGTATCAAGAACTCCAACGACATCTTGAAGGAACTTGCTATTAAAAGCAACCTTTGAGTCATCTCCGTTCACATCAGCATCTATGTCATTTTCAAGGTCCCCCATTTCCTCTGCATTGGATAATATACTTAATTTCTTACTATTTTTATCCATAACAAATTTTATAATTCCACTCCCATCTCTTGCGAATATCGATGCAGCTTTAATAGATTGAAGTAACTTTGTTCTGTCTACAAGTGTTTGTGTTGTAGATGAATTAGGAATTAACTTTTCATAATCTGGAAATTGCCCTTGAATTAGTTGTGATATAACTTGAATATTTTCCATATTAAACATTATTTGGTTTGAAGA
>CEOF01013941.1_pt1 | contig 10009 bp, 11 predicted proteins | sample 361311 | NCBI WGS metagenome assembly CEOF01 (sample SAMEA2619667, study PRJEB7988) | marine metagenome | biome: marine biome (ENVO:00000447); feature: surface water layer (ENVO:00002042); material: "saline water (ENVO:00002010), including plankton (ENVO:xxxxxxxx)" | depth 5 m
TAAAGAAATCTTTTAATTTTTTTAAATGCTTTAGACCTATGGTCTAATTTACATTTATCAGAGAATTTCATTTCTCCAAAAGTTTTTTTCATTCCTTTGGGTATAAATATTGGATCATATCCAAATCCTCTTTTACCTTTGGGTTTATCTGAAATTTTCCCTTCTACTTTTCCAACAACACTTAAGGTTTTATTATCTGAATAGCAAATAGATAATGCACATATAAATCTAGCTTTAATTTGTTGGTCTAACTTAATTCTTTTTTTTTTTAATTCTGTATAAACTTTTTTAATAGCCTTATTAAAATCACCACTCTTACCTCCCCACCTAGCTGAGTAAATACCTGGCTTCTTATTTAAGCAATCTATTTCTAAACCAGAGTCGTCGGCAAGACAATCAAGGTTTGTTTTATTTGAAAAATATTTTGATTTTATTAATGAATTTTCCCTGAAAGTTTTGCCATCTTCCTTTGGACTTTTCAAATTAAATTTTGAAGTTGGTAAAGTTACTATATTTTTAGGTAATAATTTACGAATTTCTCTTAGTTTTCCTTTATTATTCGTGCCTATAAGTAATTTATAAATTTTTTTGTTTTGCATCTAGAAATTATGAATTTTCTTACCATATATGATTAAATGACTAAAGAAGAAAAAAAAACTCAAAATATCGAGAATGATATTTTATCGGAAAATGAAATTTCAAATTCTATGGAAAACAATTCTGAAACAAAATCAGAAAATCAAAAAGAAGAAGTAAATTCAGAAAAGACTCCAGAGGAAAAAATTTTAGAATTAGAAGATAAGCTGGCTCGAACATTTGCCGAAATGGAAAACCAAAGAAGAAGATATGAAAAAGAAAAAAACGATGCTTATGAGTATGGAGGATTTAATTTTGCTAAAGAAGCTTTGAGTTTAATAGATAATTTAGAAAGATCTAAAGATATACTAAAAAATGATGAAAAATTAAAAAACACAGACGCACTTAAAAAAACCCTAGAACATTTTGACATTATATATAACGATATTATTTCAATATTTAATAAAAATAATATCCAACCAATAGAAAGTATTAACAAAAAACTTGATCCAAACTTACATCAAGCGATGATGGAAATAGAAGATAATAATAAAGATAATGGAACAATAGTTAAAGAAATTCAAAAAGGTTTTACTATTAAAGATAGATTATTGAGGCCATCTTTAGTTGGAGTTTCAAAAAAACCTATTAAAATTGATGAAAAAACCAATAAAAGTAAAGAAAATTCAGAGAATAATTAACGTTTATGAGAACTTGTAGAATAAAAAATAGCACTTATATGAAGTCTGTCAGGATGAGGTATTATGAGTAAAATTATTGGAATAGATTTAGGAACTACTAATTCATGTGTAGCTATAATGGAAGGCAGTCAAGCAAAAGTCCTTGAAAATGCTGAAGGGGCTAGAACAACTCCCTCAGTCGTAGCATTCAATGATGACAAAGAAAAATTAATAGGTCAGCCTGCAAAAAGACAGGCCGTTACTAATCCTGAAAATACCATATTTGCTGTGAAAAGATTGATTGGAAGAAATTTTGATGATCCTACAGTTAAAAAAGATGTAGAAGCAGCTCCATTTAAAATTATTAATTCAGAAAAAGGTGACGCGTGGATTGAGGCTAAAGGAGAAAAATATTCTCCATCTCAAATATCAGCATTTATTTTACAAAAAATGAAAGAAACAGCAGAGAAATATTTAGGGCAATCTGTAACGAAAGCAGTAATAACTGTTCCAGCATATTTTAATGACGCACAAAGACAAGCTACCAAAGATGCAGGTAAAATTGCAGGGCTAGAAGTTTTAAGGATTATAAATGAACCTACAGCTGCTTCTTTAGCATATGGTTTAGACAAAAAACAAAATAAGAAAATTGCTGTGTATGATTTAGGTGGAGGAACATTTGATGTATCCATACTTGAATTAGGTGATGGAGTTTTTGAGGTAAAGTCTACTAATGGTGATACATTTTTAGGTGGGGAAGACTTTGATAATGCAGTAGTAGAATACTTAATATCTGAATTTAAAAAAGATAATGGTATAGATTTAAAATCTGATAAACTTGCTTTACAAAGGCTTAAGGAAGCTGCTGAAAAAGCAAAAATTGAACTTTCCTCTGCTGAACAAACTGACATTAATTTACCATTTATCACTGCTGATAAAACTGGACCAAAACATATCAATTTAAAAATGACAAGAGCAAAATTGGAAGCTCTTGTTGAAGATTTGATTTCCAAAACAATGCCACCATGTAAAACTGCTTTGAAAGATGCTGGGATTTCTGCAAATGAGATTGACGAAATTGTGATGGTTGGAGGTATGACCAGGATGCCAAAAGTCTTGGAAGAAGTAAAAAACTTTTTTGGAAAAGATCCAAACAAAAGCGTGAACCCAGATGAAGTTGTTGCAATGGGAGCAGCTATTCAAGCCGGTGTTTTACAAGGAGACGTCAAAGATGTGCTTTTATTAGATGTCACTCCTTTGTCATTAGGAATAGAGACTTTAGGTGGTGTATCTACTAAACTAATTGATAAAAATACTACAATCCCTACCAAGAAAAGTCAGGTTTTTTCAACTGCAGAAGACAATCAACCAGCTGTTTCAATTAGAGTTCTTCAAGGAGAAAGAGAAATGGCAACTGATAATAAATTACTCGGTAACTTTGAATTAATTGGTATTGCTCCTGCTCCAAGAGGAGTACCTCAGATTGAGGTCACATTTGATATAGATGCTAACGGAATAGTAAATGTTTCTGCAAAAGATAAGGGAACAGGTAAAGAACAAAAAATACAGATTCAAGCTTCAGGAGGACTAAGTGACGACGAGATAGAAAAAATGGTTAAAGACGCTGAGGCAAATAAAGAAACAGATAAAAAGAAAAGAGAAGCTGTGGATGTTAGAAATCAAGCAGATACAATGATTCACTCAACAGAAAAAAATCTTAAAGAGCATGGTTCTAAAATTTCTGATGCAGAAAAAAAGACAATAGAAGACTCATCAACTTCTTTAAAAGAGGCGTTAAAATCTGAAAATATTGATGAAATTAAAAAGAAAACAGAGGCTTTAGTTCAAGCTTCGATGAAACTAGGTGAAGCAATATACAAATCTCAACAAAAAACAAAGCCAGACTCTAAAAATGAAGATGGTAAAGATAATGAAGGAAAGAAAGACGATAATGTTGTTGATGCGGATTTTGAAGAGGTAAAAGACGAGAATAAAGAAAAAAGCGCTTAACTGACATCTATTTGTCCAAGTTAAATAAATGGCTAAAAGAGATTATTATGATGTCCTTGGCGTAGATAAAAACGCATCATCTCAAGAACTAAAATCTGCATATAGAAAACTAGCAGTAAAATATCATCCAGATAAAAATCCAGGGGATAAAGCAGCTGAGGATAAATTTAAAGAGGCTAGCGAAGCTTATGGAATTCTCTCCGATAAATCAAAAAAAGAAAATTATGACAATTTTGGTCATGCTGCCTTTGAGAATGGAGGTGGAAAAGGTGGTTTTGGAGGGTTTGGTGGTTTTAATACTTCAGATTTCTCAGATATTTTCGAAGATTTTTTTGGAGATTTTAGTAACGAAAGAAGAGGATCAAGAAGAAATTCTAATAACAGAGGGTCAGATTTACGATATGACATATCAATAACATTAGAGGAAGCTTACTCTGGAAAAAAACAAAATATTCAATTTTCTACCTCTGAAAAATGTATTACCTGTAAGGGCAATGGATCAAAACCAGGCTTTAATCCTGATCGATGTACATATTGTGGTGGAAATGGCAGAGTAAGATCTAATCAAGGATTTTTTACTGTTCAACAGACTTGTCCTCAATGCGCTGGAAGTGGAGAGGAAATCACAAACCCTTGCACCGATTGTAATGGACAGGGTAACAAACAATCATCAAAAAAAATATCAGTAACGATACCCAAAGGAGTTGATGATGGTACTAGAATAAGACTAGCAGGAAAAGGTGAGGCCGGAACAAGAGGAGGTGCAAGTGGAGATTTATATTTATTTGTAAATATAAAATCTCATGATCTTTTCAAAAGGTCTGATGTAAATTTATTTTTTGAATTTCCAATATCTATAGCTGACGCGGCATTGGGTACTACAATAGAAATACCAACTATTAATGGGGGTAAAGCAAAAATTAAGATCCCCGATGGAACACAAAATGGCAAGCAATTTCGACTTAAGGGTAAGGGCATGCCTTTCATGCAAAGAGGAGATCATGGAGATTTGTATGTACAAATTAAGACTGAAGTTCCTGTATACTTGGATAAAGAACAAAAAGAATTATTAGAAAAATTTAGAAAAATTGAGAATGGAAAGTCTAATCCTAGTATAAAAAAATTTTTTCAAAAGGCTAAGAATTTCTGGAATAATTAACAATGGGATTAGAGGAAATAATTCCTGCGATTTTTTTAATAGCAGTCTTATCTCTAGTTCTGCCAGAATTTTTAAGATCGAACTCAAAATTAAAACAATTTTTAAAAAATTTATCCATTTGGTCTATAATTGTTCTTTGTATTATGTTATTCACATATCTTATCTTTAAATGAAAAAAATAAAATTAGCAGTAACAGGGTGCTTAGGGAGAATGGGACAACAAATAGTTAAGTCAGTAAAAACTGACAAAAACTTTAAATTAACTGTCGTCACCGAAAATAGAGAGACTGATAAAAGAATTAACAAAATTAAAATTAATCTTAATAAAGAGCAGGTATTTAGAGAGGCAGATCTAATTATAGACTTTACAATTCCTAAATGCACTTTTCAGGTGCTTAAAATAGCATCAAAATTAAAAAAAAAAGTTGTAATAGGGACCACTGGATTTACGAAAAATGAAGAGATTTTGATAAAAAAATATGCAAAAAAAATCCCCATCTTAAAAGCGGGCAATATGAGCCTTGGTATTAATTTGCTGATGTATCTAACTGAAATCGCATCTAGCTCTTTAGGAAAAAATTTTCTAAGCAAGATTTTCGAAGTCCACCACAAACATAAAAAAGATTTTCCCTCAGGCACAGCATTAATGCTAGGTAATGGAATTGCAATTGGTAAAAATAAAGATTTTTTAAAATTAATAGGAAAGAAATATCTAAATAAGAAAATTTTTCCATATGGAAAAAAAATAAATTTCAATTCAATAAGAAGAGGCGAAGTTATAGGTGAACATGAGGTAAAATTCTCAAGTGGTAAAGAAATAATTACGCTTAACCATGAAGCTTTTGACAGAAGCTTGTATTCTGAAGGAGCTTTGTTTGCTGCTAAATGGTTAATGAAAAAAAGACAAGGTCTTTACTCTATGAGAGATCTTATGAATTTTAGTAAATGAATGAAGTTCAAAGAGCTAAAATAGTTTTAAAGATTTTAAATAGTATTTATCCTTCAGTAAAAGTCCCCTTAAAAAGTAGAAATGTGTTTACCTTATTGATATCAGTTTTACTATCAGCTCAATGCACAGATGTAGCCGTAAATAATGTAACTAAAAACATTTATCCAAAATACAACAAACCAGAACATTTTGTAAAATTAGGACGAAAAAAAATTGAAAAATTAATAAAAAAAATTGGTATTTTTAGAATTAAAGCTAAAAGTATATATAATCTCTCTAAAATACTTATTAAAAAACATAAAGGAAAAGTTCCAAAAACTTTTGAAGAGTTAGAACAGCTCCCAGGAGTAGGTCACAAAACTGCTAGTGTAGTAATGTCCCAGGGATTTGGTTATCCTGCATTTGCAATAGACACTCATATACATCGACTTGCACAAAGATGGGGTCTTTCTAATGGGAAAAATGTTATTCAAACAGAAAAAGATTTAAAAAATTTATTTCCAAAAAAAAATTGGAACAAACTTCATCTTCAAATAATTTATTATGGAAGACAATTTTGCAAAGCAAGAGATTGTTATGGATTAACTTGTAAAATATGTACTAATTGTTATCCTAAAAGAAAAAAACCGGTAAAAACTAAAAAAGCTTGAAATGAGAATTTTAGGAATTGGAAATGCTATAGTAGATGTAATTTGTAAAGTTGAGGATGATTTTATTTCTAATAATGGTTTAACAAAAGGTACAATGAAATTAATTTCTGAAAAAAATGAATTTCAAAGATTATTATCTCATTTAACAATAGAAAGAACAATTTCTGGGGGCTCAGTTGCAAATTCAATTGTTGGCTTATCTCAATTAAAAAATAAAGTGGGCTTTATAGGAAAAATTTCTAATGATGACCTAGGACTTAAATATGAACAAGGATTAATAAAAGAAAATGTCAGTTTTTTTTACTCAAAAAAAAAAGAAATTCTTCCAACAGGCACCTGTTTAATATTGATAACTCCAGACTCAGAAAGAACAATGTGCACCTTCTTAGGTACAGCTGGAAAAGTTAGTGAGAAAGATATTGATATAAAGGCTTTAAAAAAAGCTGAGACAATATTTTTAGAAGGCTATTTGTGGGACAAAGGAGAGCCCAAAAAGGCTTTTGATAAAGCTATGAGTAATTCAAAAAATATTGCAATGACACTTTCAGATAAATTTTGTGTGGAAAGACATAAACTGGAATTTTTAGAATTAGTTAAAAATAAATTAGATGTTATTTTTGCAAATGAAGAGGAAATGATTTCATTGATTGATGCTAAAAATTTTAATGAAGTTATAGATTTTGGTAAAAAAATAGGGCGACTTTTAATTGTTACAAGGGGTGAAAAGGGAGCTATTTCAATAAATAGAGATAAGATCACTGAGATAGAAAGTAAAAAAAATCTTAAGATTACTGATTTAACTGGAGCTGGGGATTTGTTTGCCGCTGGATATTTACATGGATATATTAATAACCTTTCGCAAGAACAGTGTTTAGCGAAAGCAACAGAAATGTCATCTAAAGTAATCCAACAAATAGGTGCTAGACTTTAATTTTTTTTTTCAACCTTTTAAAACTTCCTTTGCCTTTTTTAGGCTTAATTATTCTGGGTTTATATTTTTTTGAAAAGAGGTTTTTGGCAATTATATTTTTTTTTTTCAATTTATTTTATATCCGTCTTTAGAACTTAAAATAAAATTATTATCTTTAAATTTATCTTTAATTTTTTTTCTTAACCTATAAATATGTGTTTCAACTGTATGTGTTTCTAGTTCTAAGTTATAATCCCATACTTCTTTTTGTAATTCATCAATTCGAACAGGCATATCAGTCTCAAAAAGAAAAATAATTAAGTTTATTTCTCTTTCAGTCAAATTTAATTTATCATTTCCTTTAATCATCTCTCTTGAGTTCACGTTTAATTTGTATTTACCTACCTGAACATCAGATTGTAGATTAAATCTATTTTTTAAAAACTGAATATTAATTAATTGTATCAATTTTTCTAATTTTATAGGAAAATTTTTTAATACTAACGAGCTAGGATCATTATTTTCATCGTCATTAAAAGTAATTAATAAATCAAAAAATTTATTTAGTTTCAAATTTTTCTGATTTTTGCTGTCTATATTTATTAATTCAAAATTGAAATTATCTTTTATTTCGTCTAAAACTTTAAATAATATTTCATTTTCATTTATGATTATTTTTTTAGAATTCATATATAATTAAAATATGATAATTCATGTTAAAAATAAAGAAACACTATTATTTGATGACTTCATTTTTAAATGCTGTATAGGTAAAAAAGGATTTACCAATAAAAAAATTGAAGGTGACAAGAAAACACCCCTGGGCAAATACCTTTTAGGACCATTGTTCTACAGAAAAGACCGAAACAAAAAACCTAAAACAAAGTTAAAGATCATAGAAATAAAAAAAAATATGGGTTGGTGTGATGATGTTAATCATAAAAAGTATAACAAATTGATCAACATCAATAAGAAAATAAAATGTGAGAAAATTTTCCGAAATGATTACAAATACGATTATATGATTTTAATCAAATACAATTATAATCACACAAAGAAAAATAAAGGTAGTGCAATTTTCTTACATCTTACAAAAAATTATAAAAAAACTTTAGGGTGTATTGGTATTAATAAGAAAGATTTTGAAATCTTATTAAAGATAATAAGTAAAAAAACAAAAATAAAAATCGGTTAATCTCTTGGTCCAAAAATTTTAGAACCAATTCTTAAAAAACTTGAGCTTTGATCTATTGCATCTTTATAATCGTTGGACATTCCCATACTTAATTCTTGTAAACCAAATTTTATACCTAATTCCTTCATTCTTGAAAAATATTTCAAATGATTTCCATCATTGGGAGGTAGACACATTAAACCTACTATATTTAACTTAAGAGTGTTTTGGCATTCAGATAAAAATTCTCCTAGTTTTTCCTCTTGTATCCCGCTTTTTTGAGTCTCATCCCCAAAATTAATTTGAATAAATATTTTTGGTTTCAAATTATTTTTTATTTGTTCATCAGATATTTTTTTTGCTAATTTAAAATTATCTAATGAATGAATATAATCAACAATTGGTAGTAAATGTTTGACTTTATTTGTTTGAAGTTTTCCCACAAAATGTAATTTGATATCTTTATTATTTAATTTGAGGTTTTCCCATTTAATTAGAGCTTCTTGAACTTTATTTTCTCCAAAATGAGTATGTCCGTAATTTATCAGTGGTAATATTTGCTCAATACTAAAAGTTTTAGAAACAGCAATAATGATTGCTTTTGAATTACTTAATTGTACTTCATTTTCAATCTTTTTTAGATTATCAATTGTAAAATGCTTCATAAGAATAATGTTTACTATTTTATTGATAAATTTAATAGAGAGGAAATTCTTAAGTTAGATAAGAATATAAATGTTATTTACAGAAATTATAACAGTAAATTAGACGAAAAATTACTTATTAAGATTAAAAATTTATGTAAATTTCAAAAAAGAAAACTTTTTTTAGCTAACGACTTAAAAACTGTATTAAAGCTAAACTTAAATGGTTTATATATTCCCTCATTTAATCAAATGTTTTTGATTAAAGGCGTAAATCGAAAAAAAATTGAGATATTGGGATCTGCCCACAATCAAAGAGAAATTTTTATTAAAGAAAGGCAGGGTGTAAATAAAATCTTTATAGCTCCAGTCTTCACGGTAAGTAAAAAAAAATATTTTCTTGGAACATCAAGATTTAATTTATTATCAAAGGTAACAAAAAAGGGTGTGATTGCTCTAGGAGGTATAAATAAAAAAAATATCAATAAATTAAAGTTACTTAATTGTTGTGGATTTGCATCAATATCTTATTTAAAAGATATGATAAATAATAAAAATGGAAAATAATATTCAATCTCAATTACAAAAAATTATAAATTTTTATAAAATTAAGGATTATAAAAAAGTTATTGAACTATCTACACTTTTTCTTAAAAAAAATTCAGAGTCAGATATAGTCTTAAATTTACTCGGTCTATCTTACCAAAAAATAGGCAGATATGATAAATCAGAAACATCTTTTGTCATCGCTAATCAAATAAATCCGGATAATATAAGTGTACTAAATAATCTTGGAAATAATTTTAAATATAAGTTAGAATTTATTAGATCTAGAGATTACTTTTACAAAGCAATAGAAAAAAATTCCAATTACACGGAAGCTTTACTAAATCTTGGAACAGTTGAATTTGCTACAAATAATAATGAAACAGCTATAAAGTTATTTGAAAGAGCTTTAAAAACTAACAATAAAGCCATACCTATACACTTAAATCTTGCTATTAGTTATCAAAGTTTAGGAAATTTCGATAAAGCTATTCATCATCTAAATGAAATAAATAATCTAGACGAAAAATTTACTAGAGCTGATAAAATGTTGAGCTCATTATTGAATTATAAAATCGAAATAAACCATTACAAAAGAATGCTTGATAAATTAGAACGACTCGAACTAACAAATGAGCAAAAAATTTATCTATTTTTTGCTTTGGGTAAGGCTTACGAAGATAAAGAGAATTATAGTAAAGCTCTTGATTA
>CEOF01198177.1_pt1 | contig 9976 bp, 10 predicted proteins | sample 361311 | NCBI WGS metagenome assembly CEOF01 (sample SAMEA2619667, study PRJEB7988) | marine metagenome | biome: marine biome (ENVO:00000447); feature: surface water layer (ENVO:00002042); material: "saline water (ENVO:00002010), including plankton (ENVO:xxxxxxxx)" | depth 5 m
GTAGGGCAGGTAAAAAAGGGGTTTCAATTATTTTGTTGCCAAAGTCTAATCTTCGAAAAATCAAGCTAATAGAGAATAAAATGCAGGTCAGAATTAAACAAATGGATATCCCCAATAAGCAATCTCTTGTAAAATTACAACTTGATCACTGGGTTAGATCTCTCAAACAGACTCCTGTAAATTCTGACATGCATGAACACTTTGAAAATCTAAAAAATTCGTTTGAAGACTATTCTAAAGAAGACCTTCTAGCTCTTATGCTTTCCAAAGATCTGAAGCCAATTAAATACGAACAACTAAAAACACACGAAGATCACTCTTTAAGTAGGGGAACTAAACGAAATAAGAAAAAACAAAGCGATCGTTTTTTTATAAATATTGGAGCTCGTGATGAGTATGAATGGACCAGTTTAAAGGATTTTTTAAAGGCTATGCTAAAAGTGAGTCGGGATGATATCTTCCAAGTTGAAGTCATGAAAAACTTTTCTTTTTTCTCTATGAATCATGGATATAGAGATTTAGTTTTAAATACTTTTAGTAATTTTCATGTTGATGATAGAAGGGTTTCTGTGGAATTGACAAAAAAAGAAAAACTGTATTCTTCAGCCTCAAAAAAGAAAAAAAAGCGTTCTAATTATAAAAAATAAAATCCTTCCTGGTGTTTATTTTGGAGCCTTACTATTCCGTCAGATTTGAGTATATTTGAGATACATGCTAAAAAATCTGGGAAACTCATTAAATGAAATTTAATTTCGCTAATAAAGAAGCTGTTATCACCGGTGCAGCTAGCGGTATAGGAAAAGCAATAGCTATGACATTTGCTCAACAGGGTGCCACTGTCCATTTAGTCGACCTTGACAAACAAAAACTCAAAATCCTTTCAAAAACAATTGAAGACAATGGAGGAAAAGCAATTTCTCATCTTTGTGACGTTCAAGAAGAGAATAATGTTCAAAAAATATTTGAATCCATTCATGCCATGGATGTCTTAATTAATAATGCTGGTATAGCCCATGTGGGAAATCTTGAAAATACAAATGTGATTGATCTTGATAGACTCTACGGCGTCAATATCAAAGGGGTCTTTAATTGCACAAAAGCTGTCCTTCCTATTTTTAAAAAACAAAAAAAAGGGTGCATTTTGAATATGGCTTCAATTGCTGGGTCAATTGCTGTTGCTGATCGTTTTGCTTATTCTATGACCAAAGGGGCTGTTTTAGCCATGACCTACTCTATTGCAAAAGACTATTTAGAGTTTGGCATTCGATGCAATTCAATCTCACCTGCGCGCATACATACCCCTTTTGTAGACGGATTCATTGCCAAAAACTATCCTGGAAAGGAAAATGAAATATTTGACAAATTATCTAAAACACAGCCAATCGGAAGAATGGGAACACCACAAGAAGTAGCGGATTTAGCACTTTATCTTTGTTCAGATGAAGCCAATTTCATCACTGGCACTGATGTTCCTATTGACGGTGGATTTATAAAAATTAAATAATTAAATGAAATTAATACGATTTGGTAATCCTGGGGAAGAAAAACCGGGAATTATAGTAGATGAAAAACGGTTTGATGTATCAACATTTGGAACTGATTATACTCGTTTTTTTTTGGAGAATAATGGATTGAAAACATTGAATGATTGGTTTATCCAAAACCAGTCTGAATGTCCTATCATAGATCCATCCACTCGATTGGGTTCTCCAATCAAAGATCCATCAAAAATTATTTGCGTTGGCCTTAATTACAGGAAACATGCAATAGAAAGCGGTATGCAAGTCCCAGAAGAACCGGTTTTATTTTTCAAAGCTACCTCTGCCCTTTGTGGTCCAAATGACAACGTGATGCTTCCTAAAAATGGTGATAAAACCGACTGGGAAGTTGAGCTAGCAGTAGTGATAGAAAAAAAAGCTTCTTATGTTTCTGTTCAAAATGCCATGAATTATATTGGAGGGTATGCCTTACACAATGATATTAGCGAAAGAGGTTTTCAGCTAGAACGTTCTGGTCAATGGGTCAAAGGTAAAAGTTGTGATACTTTTGCTCCCCTAGGACCTTTTATGGCTACCAAAGACGAAATAGAAGATCCACATAACCTAAACCTATGGCTTAAAGTTAACGGTGAACTCCTTCAAAATAGTAACACCTCTGATTTTGTTTTTAATATTCCAACTGTAGTAAGTTATATTAGCCAATTCATGACTTTACTGCCTGGAGATATTATCTCTACAGGAACTCCTTCTGGCGTGGGATTAGGATTCGATCCTCCACAATATTTAAAACCTGGAGACGAAATGGAGCTTGGCATTGAAAATTTAGGCACTTCAAAACAAAAAGTTATTGCTTTTTCAAAATGAAAATTATAGACAGCCATCAACATTTTTGGTATTACAATCCCAAAAAACATGGATGGATTGATGATTCGATGCACGTTTTACAACGAGATTTTGATCCCCAAGACCTTTTGCCTATTTATAAAAAAAATAAAATAGATGGTTGTATTGCTGTGCAAGCAGACACTTCAATTGAAGAGACTTCATTCTTATTGTCTATTGCTGAAATGCATGATTTTGTTTTGGGCGTTGTGGGTTGGGTAGATTTGTGTGATCCAAATGTTGAAAAAACACTTGAGCAATTTTCTGATAAAGATAATCTAAAAGGCTATCGTCATATCGTGCAAGATGAACCAACTGGTTTTATGGACCGAAGTGATTTTAGAGCTGGAATTAAAAAATTGGCGTCTTATTCTTATGCTTATGATGTATTGATTTATCCCCATCAGCTTGAAGAGGCTATTCGTTTTGTAAAAGCATTTCCAAACCAGTATTTTATTTTAGATCACCTTGCAAAACCTTACATAAAAAACAAAAAAATTGATCTCTGGCAGGAGCACGTAACTCAATTAGCTGCTTTTGATAATATAAGTTGTAAAGTTTCTGGAATTGTCACAGAAGCAAATTTTGATAATTGGAGATTTACAGATTTGGTTCCCTATTTAGACGTAATAACTAACACCTTTGGAACTGAAAGACTTCTATTTGGTTCAGACTGGCCAGTTTGTTTATTAGGTGGTAGTTATGAAGCAATTCTCCAAATTGTTGCAACCTATTTTGAGTCTTTTAGTCAATATGAAAAAGAAGCTATTTTTTATAAGAATGCACAAGCGATATATCAAATTGATGAACTATGAATTTAGAACTACAAAATAAAGTAATATTAGTTAGTGGAGGCTCAAAAGGCATTGGTCTTGCCATAAGTGAATGCCTTGCACAAGAGGGAGCCATTCCATTTGTAGTTAGTCGAAACCTTGCCAGTTTAAATGAAATGCAACAATCATTCAATAAAAAAAAGTGGCCGCTGGGCACCTTCCAAGCTGAATTGACTCAACCTGAAGCCTGCACTGCAACAGTTAAAGAAGTTGTAAAACGATTTGGACGCTTAGAAGGCTTGGTCAATAATGCAGGAGTCAATGATACGGTAGGTTTAGAAAACGGAAATTATAAAGCCTTTGTAGCATCTCTTCATCGTAATGTTGTACACTATTATTTACTTGCACAACAAGCCCTACCCTACCTAAAAAAGACAAAAGGAGCGATTGTAAATATTGGTTCCAAAGTGGCTACAACAGGACAAGGAAACACCTCTGGTTATGCGGCAGCTAATGGAGGCAGAAATGCACTTACTCGCGAATGGGCTTTAGAATTATTGCCCTATAGTATTCGAGTGAATGCAGTTATTGTGGCAGAGTCCTTCACACCACTTTATGAAAAATGGATCAATACCCTTACCAATCCTAAAGAGACTTTAAAACAAATTACAGAAAAAATACCCTTAGAAAACAGAATGACTGACCCTATGGAAATAGCAAACATGGTCGCTTTTCTCCTATCCAACCGGTCAAGTCATACTACGGGTCAATTGCTTCATGTTGATGGAGGCTATACCCATTTAGATCGAGCACTGTAAAATCTAGAAATCAAAATGCAAACAATACAAAACAAAATACCAACATTAACAAAACAAATGCTTCTCCCGTTTCTTATGGTGAGCGCTCTTTTTGCCTTATGGGGTTTTGCTAATGCAGTAACAGACCCTATGGTTCAGGCTTTTAAAAAAGTTTTGGAACTGAGTAACAGTCAGGCAGCGTGGGTTCAAATGGCTTTCTATGGTGGTTATTTTTGTATGGCTCTACCCGCAGCTATTTTCGTAAGAAAATACACCTACAAACATGGTATTATTGTTGGATTAGCACTTTATGGAATTGGAGCTTTATTGTTTTATCCTGCTGCTATGACTGAACAATTTTGGTTTTTTTGCTTGGGTCTTTATGTCTTAACCTTTGGCCTCGCCTTTCTTGAAACCACGGCAAACCCCTATATTATTGCTATGGGTGATCCTTCAACAGGTACAAGGCGTTTAAATTTTGCTCAAGCTTTTAATCCCGTTGGTTCTCTACTAGGGCTTTTAGTTGCTCAACAATTTGTCTTGAAAAAATTACAATCAGACGACATTGCTGACTTTGACACTCTAGATAAAATGCAGAAAATAGCTATTCGATCAGCAGATCTTCTTGTCATAAGAGATCCTTACGTTGTTCTGGGGGGTGTAGTTTTTGTTTATTTAGTAATCATTGGACTATTAAAAATGCCGGTGGGCAAGAATGAGGAGAACCTCCCGCCATTAGGAGTTACACTAGTCAATTTGCTACGCAAAAAGTTTTATCGAATGGGGGTATTGGCGCAAGCCTTTAATGTTGGAGCTCAAATCATGTGTTGGACGTATATATATCAATATGCTGAAGCAAAAGGAATTAGCGCGGATAAAGCAGCCAATTATCAGTTTATCGCTTTCATTTTTTTCTTTATAGGACGTGCGGTAGGGACCTATCTATTAAAAGATTTTAGAGCGAATATTATGCTTAGGACATTTACTATATTCGGTATTCTCAGCTGTTTAGGAACAATTTTTTTTGCAGGTTCAGCAGGACTTTATGCTCTTGTTATTACCTCTTTTTTTATGTCCATTATGTTTCCAACTATTTATGGTGAGACTCTAAAAGATTTAAACTCAGACGACACCATGATAGGTGCTGCAGGATTAGTCATGGCTATTGTTGGAGGGGCTCTAATGCCAAAACTTCAAGGAGACATCATAGACATTGGGGGCAATGGTGTTTCAGACATTTTCTGGCTAGGAATTCCAGAAATAAATTGGTCCTTTATTTTACCTTTACTCTGTTTTGTTTACATCTTGTTTTATGCTCAACAATTAATTAAAAAATGAAACAGTTTTATTTGGCTTTAGACTTGAAAAATGAGCCCGAAAAAATAGATGCCTATAAAAAGTATCATCAACGAGTATGGCCAGAAATTTTAAGGAGTTTAGGAATCTGTGGTATTACTAGTATGAAAATTTACTCTGTGGAAAATAGATTATTTATGATCATTGAAGCAGATGATGATTTTAGTTTTGCAAACAAAAAAAAATTAGATCAAAACAATCATACGGTACAAGAATGGGAATCGTTAATGTGGGAATTCCAACAGGCTTTACCTAATAGCAAAGCTGGAGAAAAATGGCGATTAATGGAAGAAATTTTTAATTATCAGAAAAAGTAGTAAAAAAAGGGCAAAGTAAAACTTTGCCCTTTTTCATTTTTTTATTTCTAAATTATATTTTTCGCATCCAAATATTTCGAAAACTTACAAAATTACAACAATCATTATGATCTTGTAGCAGAAGGTTAGTATAACTAGACATCTGATCTAGTCTTCTTTTTGGTGGTCCTATATTCTCTGTAGTTCCCAGAATTTCAGCGTTATTTTGAACTAATATTCCATTATGAAAAACAGTTATATATCCCGATTCAACCATATCTCCATTAGAGTTAAATTTAGGTTCTATAAAAACAATATCATAAACCTGCCACTCACCAGTTGGACGCATCGCATTAACAAGTGGCATATGCTGTTTATAAATAGAGGACGCTTGTCCATTTGAATAAGTTCTATTATTATTACTATCTAAAATCTGAATCTCATATCTGCGCTGAAGATAAATACCACTATTTCCTCTTCCTTGCCCGTCATCAGTAATTTTTATTGGTGATTTCCATTCAATGTGCAGTTGAATAGATCCGTGCTCTTCTTTAGTAATTATGTCTCCAGATCCAGGTTTAACTGTCATACTTCCATCAGGGTTGATTGTCCACTTTATAGGTTGGTCATTTTTTATACTTTTCCATTTTGAAAAGTCTGATCCGTCAAATAAAACAATTGCATCACTTGGTGGTCCATTGTTGTATCCTGGAGTAACAATAGTTGGCTCTGGATTCCAAACCTCTGAATCTCCTGGTTTTGGCAGGTTTTGTGAAATACTAGTTTTCGTAATTAAAAAATAAGCAAATAATATAATTAGTTTTTTCATTGCTATAGTTTTGGTAAAATGTAATTATTATGATACTGGTTCGTTAGATATTTGTCGTTAATATTTTGATCTGTGAATTTATGTTTTGCAGCATCCCAAAATATTTTCTCTTTTGTTTTGTAGGAAATATTCCCCATCTGAGCCACTGTAGCTACATGAGCTCCGTCTTGAATACTACAGTTAACAGCTTTGGGTTTGTTATCTCGAATGGCCTGTACAAAGTTTTTTGTGTGTATATCCAAACCATTGTCAAGAGGTGTTTCAAGAGTTCTGGCCACTTTTTTGCTACTTCCTTTTTCTTCAATTACTTCCCAACCATCACGATTTAATACAAGTGTGGCATTATTTCCTATGTAAGCAATTCCGTGGTCACGGCCATAAGATCCATTGTCAATTCCCATAGCAGAATCCCAAACTAAATTAAAATCGTCAAATTCATATAGAGTTGTCAATGTGTCTGGAGTTTCTTGACTTAAGTTAGGATAGGCAAATTTTCCACCCACTCCGACAATTGTTTTGGGAACAGAAGCTTTCATTCCAAGTAAACCATAATCAAGAAGATGAACTCCCCAATCTGTCATTAAACCACCTGCATAATCCCAAAACCATCTGAAATTAAAATGAAATCGACTCGCATTAAATGGCTTAGAAGGGGCAGGGCCTAACCAACTTTTATAGTCAACTCCAGCTGGAGGTACACTATTGGGAACAATAGCCGCGGGACGCATCCACCCTTGATAGCACCAAACCTTGACCGTTCTGATGGGGCCTAGAACACCCGAGTCAATAAAATTTAATGCATTTCTAAAATGTTGTTGACTGCGCTGCCACTGACCTACTTGCACAACATTGTTGTATTTTTCTTGTGCAGCCACCATTGCATCGCATTCTCCAATAGAATTTCCAATAGGCTTCTCGACATAAATATGTTTACCAGCTTCTGAGGCATGGACCATCATTAGCGCGTGCCAATGATCTGGAGATCCAATTACAACGGCGTCGATATCTTTTTGATCTAATAAATCTCTGTAGTCACTGTAAGTGCGAACTTTCTTCCCTTTTGAACCTAACTCTTTTTTGCGCTTTTCAATCACATTTTGATCTACGTCACAAATGGCTACTAATTCTACTCCGTCATTTTTTAATAATGATATAGTGTCTGACCACCCCATCCCATTAATACCAATCGATCCAATTTTTAGCCGCTCATTTGATCCTAATACTGCTGGAGAGATAAAAGAAAAATGAGTTCCAAGTGAGGCACCACCTATGGCTAATGAGGATGATTTTATAAAATCATTACGTTTCATTATTTTGTTTGTTTTACAGTATAAAATTAAACATTTACTGACATTTAATTAATAAAAGTCTTGTTTTAATTCAAATTTAATAACAAATTTTTTAATCTTAGAATGTTCTATCTTCGATGTAAAGCATAATTACATTTTTTCAAACAATTCCACCCCTTCACATAAGTCTGATATTGATAGTAGGTTAAAAAACAAGCCTGTTTTAATGCTTGAAAATTTCAATTAGTTTATTGACTGGGTGGCTTTGCTGCTCTCCTGTTTCCATATTTTTTAAAACAAAAATATTTTGCTCCAATTCATCCGAACCAATCAAAACAACTTTTTGAGTTTTCTTATTATTGGCATAGAGCATTTGTTTTTTAATTTTTGCTGTTGTGGGATAAAGTTCTGCAGGTATACCCTCAGCTCGAAGTTCAGAAACCAAATCGAAACATTTTCTAGTTGCCTCCCCACCAAAATTGATGAATAATACTGGGCTAGGCTGATGGATCGTTCTGGGGAATAGGTTTAAAGTTTCTAAGACTAGGAAGATACGTTCGAATCCAAAAGAAATCCCTATTCCTGGCATGTCTTTTAATCCAAATGTTTGGGTTAAGTTGTCATACCTACCACCACCTCCAATGGAACCCATTTTCACAGATTTTGGCGGCATTACTTCAACGATCATACCGGTATAGTAATGCAGTCCTCTTGCCAATGTCAAATCTAATTCAAGTTCAATAAATAGGTCTTGTGTTTTGATCTCTTTCAATACAAATGTCAGCTCATCTAAACCAGATGTATCTACTTTTTTGACATTAAAAAGTTGCCTTAATTCGTCCATTTTTTCCTGAAAACTCTTTTTTGGTTCTAAAAGATCAAACAAGATTCCTATTGCTTTTTTTGAAAATCCTTTTTTAATCAAGTCTTGTTGGACACCTTCTTGTCCAAGCTTATCCCATTTATCTAGTGTAACTGTTAGGTCCTTCAATTTATCCTTAGCATCGATGCATTCAGCTACAGAAGCTAAAATATTCCTGTGATTAATTTTTAGTTTAGTTCCTCTTAGTCCTAAAGCTTTAAATGCAGTGTCATATAGCTTAACCATTTCAACTTCCTGCCAAAGTGATCGTTCGCCAATAATATCTGCGTCACATTGATAAAATTCTTGAAACCTACCATGCTGTGGTCGATCAGCACGCCAAACAGGCTGGATCTGATAGCGTCTAAAAGGAAAACTAAGCTCGTTATAATGTTGGGAAACATATCTTGCCAGAGGAACTGTTAAGTCATAGCGTAATGCTTTTTCAGATAAGGATTGACCAAATCGTGTATATTCTCCCGCTTCTAGGGAGGCAAGATCTGCTTTTTTGATTTTTTCACCCGAATTTAAAATTTTGAAAATGAGCCTTTCACCCTCCTCACCATAATTGCCTGAAAGAGTTTCTAATCGTTCCATTGCAGGAGTTTCAATTGGCTGAAATCCATAACACTCAAAACTTTTTTGTAAAGCCATTTTTAGATAAGTTCTCCGTGTAATTTCAGAAGAACTAAAATCTCGATTTCCCTTGAGGGTTGCTGGTGTTATTACCATAGTCTAAAATTCATACAAATATCCTTTATTTTATTGAATCTTTCAAAATAGCTTCCTACAGGCAAAATAACTTTCCTTTAGTTATTTCTGCTCCTTTTTTAAAATGAAAATAAAGGGCTGGGTTTCTATCCACATCATATTTTTTATCGCTGATGTAAAAATTTAGGTCATGATGCTTTAAGTTATCAAATATACGTTCCCAATCATTTTTTTCTCATGTTAATTGAAGGGCTATTATATTCAACAACTATTGGTTTAACCATTATCTTTTTAGCTTGCAATAAAAAGGATTAATTCGAGTTTATGAATTCTAAATGTGAGGCTTCCTCAAAAAGTTTCTGCCAAACTAGGTCACTAAATTTTTCGAGAAGTAGATCTAATTTGAATCTTCCTTTTCCTTTAAGGCTGCCCATATTCTTTCATCATTTTCAAATGCCGCTAAAAATTGAGCATATTCTAAATTTAAATTTCCACTTGGGCATCCGATAGACGTGATATTTTGGCATACAAACCTGTCGGATGTTGGGATTTTAATTTATTGAGTCTTCTCAGGTAACACTTCAAAGGGAAATTGAAATTTTACTTCGCGATGAAGTCTGATTGTGGCTTCATATTTACCAGTTCTTTTTATTGTTTTGCCTGGAATACTGACCCGTTGGCG
>CEOF01115457.1_pt1 | contig 9973 bp, 10 predicted proteins | sample 361311 | NCBI WGS metagenome assembly CEOF01 (sample SAMEA2619667, study PRJEB7988) | marine metagenome | biome: marine biome (ENVO:00000447); feature: surface water layer (ENVO:00002042); material: "saline water (ENVO:00002010), including plankton (ENVO:xxxxxxxx)" | depth 5 m
CCCTCTGGTTCGAAGCCAGATGCTCTATCCAGCTGAGCTACAAGCGCATTTACTTATGTTAATTAAAAAAAATAGTACTGAAAAGGCGTCTTTTAATAACCAGAGGCTTGACCATCTTTTCTGCTTTCAGAGGCTCCGTAATAAACACCATTAATTAACATAATTGCTTGGTAGCCACCATAACCTCCTTTTTCGTCTTTTATTATATGACCCAATTCAGATAGCTGATTCTTTATATCTCCAGAAAAGCCTGATTCAAGTGTCAAATAGCCACCATCTCCCATTACTTCTCCTGTTGGCTCTGAGGAGCCCATATGACGAATACGCGGAGCATCACCAGCTTCTTGCAGATTCATATCGAAATCTATTAAATTAACCACAATTTGAGCATGACCCTGAGGTTGCATAGCGCCTCCCATTAACCCAAAACTAATGTATGGTTCATTATCTTTAGTAATGAATGCTGGAATTATTGTGTGAAACGGTCTTTTACCACCAATTAATGAATTTTTGTGGTTTGGATCCATGCTAAACATTTCACCTCTATCTTGAAGCATGAACCCAGAATTATCAGGAACTATACCAGAACCCATCCCCCTATAGTTGCTTTGTATTAATGAAACCATATTCCCATACTTATCAGCAACAGTTAGATAAATTGTATCGCCATCCTCTAGTCCAGCATCAAACCTTTTTGCTGCATTGTTCATATTTATTAATTTATTTCTTTCTAAAGCATATTCTTTTGAAATAAGTTTAGCGGTTGGAATAGAAGAAAAATTTGAATCAGCATAATATTTTGCTCTGTCTTCGAAAGCTAGTTTTTTGGCTTCAACAAATAAGTGGATATATTCAACTGAATCTAATCCCATATCTCTTATATCATGATTTTCTAAGATATTGAGTATTTGCAAGGCCGCAATTCCTTGACCATTAGGAGGCAATTCCCAGACATCATAACCCCTATAATTTGTCGAAACAGGCTTTACCCACTCTGGAGAAAAATTTCTTAAATCACTAAGATTCATAGGATTACCATTTTTATTGAGGGTTTTAATAATTTCAGCTGCCGTAGAACCCTCATAAAATGACTGTCCATTCGTTTTGGCAATAGCTTGATATGTTTTAGCTAAAAGTGGATTTTTAAAAATTTCACCTTTCTTTGGAGTGGAGCCACTAGGCATCCATACAGAGCTAAAATTTTCATAATCTCGAAATACAGAACTTGATCTATCAAGGTAATATGCAATTAATTCTGTAACAGGAAAGCCGTCATTTGCATAATCAATTGCATTGTCAAAAAGATTTTCAAATGGAAGTTTCCCGAATTTATTATGTAACGCTGACCATCCAGCTACAGCACCTGGAACAGTAACTGGAAGCGCTCCATAAGCAGGAATTTTTTCAAAACCTTGTTGTTTAACATAATCAATACTCATTTTCTTTGAGGCTGGACCTGATGAATTAAGTCCATATAGTTGTTTTGTCTTTTCATCCCACACAATTGCAAAAAGGTCTCCACCAATTCCACAACCTGTTGGCTCAACTAGCCCTAAAACAGCATTTGCTGCGATAGCAGCGTCAATAGCATTTCCTCCAGATTTTAAGACATCAATAGCAGTTTGAGTCGCAAGTGGGTGACTTGTTGCAGCCATGCCATTTTGACCTATAACTTCAGATCTAGTTGCAAAAGGAAGGCCTGTAATTCTGTCATAAGCAAATAAATCATTAAAAAGCAGTAGTGATATAAATATAAATTTTTTCATAATCTTTAAAATTTGGTGCGCCTGGAAAGATTCGAACTCCCGACATCTTGGTCCGTAGCCAAGCGCTCTATCCAGCTGAGCTACAGGCGCACATTTCAATTATAATAATGTTTTGTTTTTTTATCTTTAATTATGAGCATTAACATTTATGGAGCAGGCATAGCTGGATTATCACTAGCAGCTTCTTTATCAGCCAATCATTTTAAAAATTATAAAATATTTGAAAAAGCATCTGATATTAGAAAATCTGATACTGCCATACAGTTAGGTTTTAATTGTTTTCAAGCTTTAAAAGATTTAGGTGTTTTAGAGTTAGTAACAAATCAGTCAATTCTAACGAATACATTGAACATCTACAGCAAGAATAACCTTTTAAAAAAAACTAATATAAAGGGCTCTCTATTTATAAAAAGAAATAATCTGATAGAAATTCTACTGTCTAAAATTGATTCAAATAAGATAGTTTTTAATGAAAAATTTGATAATAAAAAAATTTTTAAAACAGATTTAAATATCAATGCTACAGGTGGTCGAGATGGGGTGGATAGTGGAAGAATAGCCTCATGGGGAGTTATTAACTTAGCAGCAAATCATGACAAAATTTTTAAAGAATTAAATCTTTTTATGTTCCCAGGAATGCATTTAGTCACATATCCACTGACAGATAACCAGCTATCATTTACTTATATTAGAAAATCAAATAACAAGAAAAATAATAAAATTATTAAAAATATTTTGAATCCAATTAATGACAAAAAATTTGAAGCCTTAATAAACAAAACAGTAAGACTTCATTTTAAGAATAAATGTAACTATCTCAATGACAATAAAAAAGTACTAGAGATTGGTGATGCAGCACATCAATTTTTGCCACACCTTGCACAAGGAGGGACACAAAGCTTAATTGATGGAGTATTTATTTCTAAATATCTTATTAAAAACAATTTTGATGAATACATAGATGATCAAAAATTCTCTGATTTTTCGAGAAGAAGATTGCAATTGCTAAATAAAATTAATTTTCAATCACGAATTAATGCTGATGTATTTCAAATAGAGAATCAATTTATCAATAGTGTCAGAGATTTTGTTATTAGATTTAATACTCCAAGCTATAATTGGCTTTTCAATAGTTACTATGAAGCTTAGTGTAAATTTAAATAAAATATCACTCCTTAGAGAATCTAGGGGAGGGATTTTGCCTTCGTTTTATGATTTTGCAAAACTAGCTTTAGATCAAAACATTGTTGGCATAACTTTACATCCTAGACCAGACCAAAGACATATTATTGAAGACGATATCAAAATAGCATCTGAACTAGTTAAGCAGTATAAAAAAGAGCTCAATATTGAGGGGAACCCTGTTGAAAATGCAATTAATAGCTATAAGGGATATTTAACTCTTATTAGGCAGTATAAACCTCATCAAGCAACTTTAGTACCAGATAGCAGTTCACAGCTAACATCAGATCATGGATGGGATATTTCACATTTAAAACAACTTATAGATTTCGCTATAGAAATAAGAGAATCATCAAATGTATGTAGTATTTTTATTGATACAGATACTTCAGAGAGGGAACTTGAATTAATTTTGAATACAAATATAAATGCTATCGAGCTTTATACAGGACCTTATGCTGAAGCTTGTTTGTCTGAAAGCAAATCAAACATAGCAAACGAAATTTCGAAAATTCGAATTCTAGCAAAAAGTGCAAAAGAAAAGGGACTCAAAATTAATGCCGGACACGATTTAAATGCAAAGAACTTGCCTGCATTACGAGAATTAGATTTAATAGATGAGGTGTCAATTGGACATGCTATTATTTGCGACTCTTTATCAAAAGGATTTGAAAAAACTGTTAATGAATATATAGATATATGTAATGGATAAAGTAATAAAAGAAATTAAAGAACAAATTTCGTCAAATCAAATTTTACTTTTTATGAAAGGAACTCCTTATCAACCACAATGTGGATTCTCTGCAAAAGTATCTCAGATTTTATTTGAATATGATGTTGAGTTCAGTTTTATTGATGTGCTCGAATTCCCTGATGTAAGAGTAAACTTACCGTCGATATCAGATTGGCCCACATTCCCGCAGCTTTTTGTAAAAGGCGAGTTAGTTGGAGGCTGCGATATAATTACGGAACTTCACGAAAATAAACAGCTGGACGAAATCCTTAATTAAGCTGAGATTAAACTTTGTAAGAAGTTTTCATTTCCAACACGTTGAACAAGTTCAAGTTGTGTTTCTAAATGATCGACATGTTCTTCTTCACTTTCCAAGATAGATTTTAACAAGTCTCTAGACACAAAATCTTTTACACTCTCACATAGAATAATTGCATCTTTTAGATCTGGAATTGCTTCATTCTCGAGTTTTAAATCGTTATTCAAAACTTCAATTGGGTCTTCAGCTACATATAAGGCTCCTAAGTCTTGTAGGTTGGGTAAACCCTCTAAAAATAATATTCTTTGAATTAATTGATCTGCATGTTTCATTTCATCCATTGACTCACCATATTCATATTCAGCAAACTTATTAAAACCCCAATCGGAGAGCATTCTTGAATGTAGAAAGTATTGATTGATTGCTCGTAGTTCGTTGTGAAGAATTTTATTTAGGTGTTGAATGACTTTATCATTTCCTTGCATAGTGAATTTATATGCTTTGTACGAATAAAAATCAAGAGAGTAGAGGTATTTTGCTAATGAGAAGCATTATCAATACTAGAATGATTTTTTAAAGTGAGATTTTTTAAGTAGATTTTCAACTGATGGTTTGCACTTTCCACATTTTAAAGAAAAGCCTAGCTTCCTTTGTGAAACATCATAATCGCAAGAGTTTTTTGTGTAGCAGTCTTTTAACTCGCTTTCTGTAATTTTTTTACATACGCACACGTACATGTGTAAATGATAATGAGAACGAGTCTCATTAGCAATATTTTTTTAGAAAATATTAGATATTTTTTAAACCAAGTTTTTCGTGGATAGATGAACTTGATGTTGTATATCCAAACGGAACTCTTTCACCAGGATTTATTCGAACAAAAGCTTTTTGTACAGCAAGTGTTGTTTCATGGAAACCAGAAAGAATTAAATTTAATTTTCCTGGATATGTATTAATATCTCCAACTGCAAAGATTCCTTCCTGATTAGTCTCAAAATTTTCTGTATTCACAAAGATCTTGTTTTTGTCTACATCTAAATTCCAATCAAGAATAGGGCCTAATTTTTTATTTAAACCATAAAAAAATAATATTTTTTCAGTTTCAATAGAGTGAACTTCCTTAGTTTCAGTATTGAGCAAGGATAAAGACTCTACTGCTGTATTTCCTTGAATTGATTGAAGTATATAAGGAGTTAATAATTTAATTTTTCCATCTTGATGTAATCTTCTCACTTTCTTTTCAGTGTCAGGCGCGCCCCTGAATGCATCCCTTCTATGAATTAACGTCAATTCTTTACAAATTTTGCTTAATTCGACTGTCCAATCTAGAGCACTATCTCCACCTCCAAAAATTGTTACGTGCTTATCTTTGAACTTATTTTTATCTTTTACTGAATAGAAAATATCTTGTCCTTCAAAATTAGAAAAATCACTTTGAAGATTTGGTCTAATTGGTTCAAATGATCCTGCCCCTGCTGCAATGAATATATTTTTTGATTCAATGTTATTATTTTCTGAAGTTTTTACTTTCCATAAATCACCAACTTTTTTTATTTCATCAACTCTCTGATTAAGTAAAAGTTTGTAGTCAAAAGGTTCAATTTGTTTGAGCAGAGCATCAACATGCTGTTGACCTGTTTGATATGGAACTCCAGGAATATCATAAATAGGCTTATCTGGATATAACTCCGCACACTGCCCTCCAGGTTTATCAAGGTTGTCTATCAGTACACAATTTAATCCAAGTATTCCAGCCTCAAATACTGTAAATAGGCCAACAGGTCCAGCTCCTATAACTATTATATCTGTCTTCACTTTACTCTATCTCCTGGCTTTGATCCTTTCTCAGGACAAACAAGAAAAACATCTTTTCCACCTTCACCAGATGCTAAAATCATACCTTCAGATATTCCAAAACGCATTTTTCTTGGTTTAAGATTATTAACAATAACTACAAGCTTGTTGGTAAGATCCTCCAACTCATAGGCGTCTTTTATGCCAGCAAAAACCCTTTTTTCTCCAACTTCACCAACATCAAGAACTAACTCCACTAGTTTATCAGCATCGGGCACTTCATTTGCTTCTTTTATCTTTGCAACTCTGAGGTCTACATTAATAAATTCTTCTATATTTATTTCACTCATTATTGTCTAATATTCCCTCAAAATTTTCTTTTTCAAGCCTTTTTAATAGTGGTTTAAACTCATTCACATTATTCAGAGAATCCTCACAAAGATTTGAATAGTTCTGATTATCAATGTTTAGTAAAGAGAATATCTTATCAGCCGTTGTAGGTATTATTGCTGATATTAAAATATTTAAGTCCTTAAAAACATTTAATGCTTCACTGCATATAGAAATACATTCATCAATTTGATCATTTTTTGCCTTATTCCAGGGCTCTTCGTTTGATATATAGGTATTAGTACTATCAGCAATATCCATAATTTCTTTTAATGCTTTTGAGTATTCTTTTTCTGATAAGTGAACAATTATTTGATCATATTTATTCTTAAATGTTGCAGTAAGGGTATTACAGCCCTTTTTTATTTGAGAATTGTTAAATTTATTTATGAAATTTAATGTTCTACTTGGAATATTGATATATTTTCCAATTAAATCACTATTTATTTTTTGTATAAAGTCGTCTATTGAAAAATTAATATCAGAAATATCTCTGTTAAGTTTTGAAGAAAAATAATATCTAAAGAAATCTGCTTCAGCATAATTAAGTGCATCATCAGCCAAGATAAAGTTGCCTTTAGATTTCGACATCTTTTCTCCTTCAATAGTGAGAAAACCATGCACATATACTTCATTAGGTATTGGAAAATTAGCTGCTTTTAATGTTGCAGGCCAGAATAGCAAATGAAAATAGACAATATCTTTTCCTATAAAATGAACTATCTTCGAATCATTTATAAAATCATTAAAATCACTATTATTTTTATCACACCAGTTTTTTATAGATGATAAATAACCAATAGGTGCGTCTAACCAAACATATAAATATTTTGAGTCTTCATTTGGAATTTTAAAACCAAAATATGGCTCATCTCTTGATATATCCCAATCTTTTAAACCTGAATCAAACCATTCTTTGAGTTTTTCCTTAATAGGGTCTTGATTAGAAATCTCAGAGACTGTTTCAGCAAGAAATTCTTTAAAGTTATTAAGTTTAAAAAAGTAATGTTTTGATTTTTTTACTACAGGCTTTGACTTCGAAAGAGTAGAGTAAGGATTTTTAAGATCAAGAGCATCATAGGTTGTTCCACAAACTTCACAGGCGTCACCATATTGATCTTTTGCTCCGCAAGCTGGACACTCACCCTTAACAAATCTATCAGATAAGAAGATGTTTTTTTGTTCATCAAATAGTTGCTCAATATCTTTTGTGTAGATATCACCCCTTTCATATGCAGAATTAAAAAAATGTTCTGTAAGTTCTTTATTCTCCTTGCTGTGAGTTGTATGGAAATTATTTAAATCAACGTTATAACTTTTATAGGTATCTGAATGAAGTTTTTTATATTTTTTAGATAATTTCTCAGGAGTAGTATTAAGTTCTTGTGCTTTAAGCATAATTGGAGTTCCATGAGTATCACTGGCACAATAATAGAAAACCTCATTCCCAGCTAATTTTAATGAACGTACCCACACATCTGTTTGAACTATTTCAAGTACATGTCCAATATGCAGCGGGGCGTTGGCGTAAGGTAAGGCGCTAGTTATTAAATATCTCATGTAGATGTGAAAATTATATGTTAATTTGATTGTTATGGAAAAAATCGCTATTTCATCTACAAAAGGCGGAGTTGGAAAGACTTCGCTAACTGTACTTTTAGCAAAACATTTACAATCTAAGGGATTGAAAATAGGAATAGTAGATGCAGATATTTATGGCCCAAATATCTTGAGACTACTAGATTTTAAGCATGAGCAACACGAACTTATCTTAAATGAAAATAATTTATTCGAACCTGTTGTAATCGATGGCATTGCCTTAAGTTCAATATCATTCGTAATAAATCAAAGTGAAGCAGTCGCATGGAGAGGGCCAATGCTAAGTAGTGCAATAAAACAAATAATAACTAAAGTTGAGTGGGGAAACTTAGATTTTCTTTTAATTGATATGCCTCCAGGCACAGGAGATGCTTATTTAACAATATTTGATGAAGTTAAAATAAAAAAAAGTTTATTAGTTGCAGTGGATGATGAATTAAGCATAGATGATTTAAAGAGAACAGATAATTTATTCAATAAGTTAAATGTCAATCAAATAGGGATTATAGAAAATCTTTCTGAAAAATTTCAATTAGGCGATAAAGCTATCTTATCGAAGAAAATACATGCTGAATTCCCCAATCATAAGATTTTGTTCTCTCTTCCAAGAATCCCTAAAAACGAATTTTATAATGAAATAAGAAAAATTTCGAAACTTAAAGACTATTTTCCTGATAAGCTATTCACTTAATGAAAAGATTTTTATTTCTTTTTTTTATCTCAACATTTTCAATTGCAGAAGATGATGAAGTTACTATAGACCCCTTTGAATCGACAAATCGGATTGTTTTTGAGATATCAGATGATCTTGACACAATCATTTTAAGACCAGTTGCAGAAATTTACAGGGATGTAACACCTAGGTTCATTAAAAATTCTATTAGCAATTTTTTTTATAATCTCTCAGAAGTAGACACAATTGTAAATCAATTATTGCAAGGGAAAATTGTTCTTGCTGGGCAGGATTCTCTTAGATTTATGATTAATTCTACAATTGGAATTATAGGATTTGTTGATGTAGCAACTAGAGTTGGCTTTGAAAGACATGATGAAGATTTTGGTCAAACTCTTGGTTATTGGGGAGTACCAGCAGGCCCTTATGTGTTTTTACCAGTAATTGGTCCCTCAACCATTAGAGATTCTTTTAGCAAGCCTACTAGTTGGTTTCTTTCCGGAAATTTATCAGTTTCAGATGAGGAGGCAAAAATTTTTATAAATTTACTTGATGCAGTAGAAACACGTGAACGTTTATTAGTTGCAGAAAAACTAATTGTCGGTGATAAATATGAATTTGTTAAAAGTGTCTATATACAAACTCGTAAAGATTTAGTTTTCGACGGAGATGTTGAAGATGAATTTCTTACAGATTTAGAGCTAGATCTTTTCTCAGCAGATCCTCTTTTAAATCAATAAATATATTTTCTATTGAGATATCTTTGTTTTTGAGTGAATTTAGTATTTCATTTCTTACCTTTTTATTTTTAGAAATAACTTTAATAAGCTGCATAAAATGATTTAGAGCTCTATTTATATCTTTTTGGTTCGGAAGGCTCAAAACATAGACTAAGTACTTATTCATCATACTTTTTAACGACTCTTGACTTACGTTATTAAAGATTTCTTTTTCTACATCTAGAAGGAATAGTGGATCATCATAAATTTTTCTTCCTAACATTATTCCATCAAAATTATTTAGTAAATTTTTACAGTCCTTAAGATTATCAATTCCACCATTTAAAATAATTTCTAACTCAGGAAATTCTTCTTTAAGATCTTTAACAATTTTATAGTCTAGTTTTGGTATAGACCTATTTCTTTTTGTATCAAGACCACTTATTGCCTTTCTTGCGTGAATAATAAATGTTTTTACACCAACATTAGAAATCTCATTAACAAAATTAAAGAGAAAATCTTTTCCTTCAAATTCGTCTACCCCAATTCTACATTTAATAGTAACTGGCAAAGATACATTTTTTTTTATTTCATATAAGCATTCGGATAATAAGTTTTTATCTTTCATTAAAAAAACTCCAAAATTTCCAGACTTTACTTTTTTAGAGGGGCATCCAACATTAAGATTTATCTCACTATATCCAAAATTTTCACCAATATTAGCAGCAATTCCTAGATTTTTTGGATTGCTTCCCCCAAGTTGCAAAGCAACTGGTTGCTCACAGTCATTAAATGATAGTAATTTCTGGCTATCTCCTTTAATAATTGCATTTGAGTGAATCATTTCTGTGTATAGAT
>CEOF01040446.1_pt1 | contig 9968 bp, 6 predicted proteins | sample 361311 | NCBI WGS metagenome assembly CEOF01 (sample SAMEA2619667, study PRJEB7988) | marine metagenome | biome: marine biome (ENVO:00000447); feature: surface water layer (ENVO:00002042); material: "saline water (ENVO:00002010), including plankton (ENVO:xxxxxxxx)" | depth 5 m
TTCTAGTTTCATAACCTTGATAGTAGATACATCTAGCCCTAATGCAAATATTATTTCACCGATTAATCTTCAATCATTTATTGGAGGAGAAGAAATTATTCTGGAAGAAGATTCCTATGATGCAGATAATGATATCACATTTAGAGAGTGGCAGGTTATACCTGTGGGAAGTTTATCTCCGATACAGTCTCTATCTTCTAGTTTAGAAAAAATTAATCTCTCCCCAGGTGATTATGATATCAAACTAATCATACGCGATAGTCAAGGATATCAGAATGTAGAACAAGTTAGAATCACTATTGAGAATACGAATCCCGAATTCGATGAGCAATCATTGATATTATCTACCAATGAAATGACTACTGGGGAATTAGTATTGTTTGAAGTAAGCATTATTCTCTTAGATGCAGATGGTACCACGCAAGATGTTTATGCTACATTGACACATAAATTACAGATTTGGAATTTCAACCTAAGCTATGATGAGAGTGAAGATAGGTGGAAAGGTAGTGTGAAGGTTAGACCCGATGAATCAGGCCGGCCAAGTTTGAAAATCACAGCTAAGGATGGAGTTGGTGATAATGCTAACATTGATCAAATTTCTAGAACAATAACTGTTGTAGATGTTGAGCAAAATAGTTCCTCTGTGGTTCTTATTGGGGGTGGAATCGGTATCATTATCCTCATTATTGTGATCACTATGCTTGCAATTAGACGAAGAAGAAATTTGGATGAAATTCAACTTCTTGAATCATGGGACGCATTTGGTAAAAAACCTAAGGTAGATATTGAATCACAATCAACTCCACAATTAGAAGGTGGAATTATAGATGGAGCACAGGAAGTGCAGAATGAACAAGATCAATTTGATATCAATCAAATACTAGAATGATTTTATTGCTCAGGTAAATCATTGTTAATCGAATCTGGATTAGAACTTCTACCACCCCATGGGGTTTTTGTTCTATTCAGGCCTAACCTTTTAGCAAAAAGAAATTTAAAATTTTTCCAGCCATCTCCCCAAGTATGTATTTCTGCATCCCCTACACGTGGACGATATGGGACTGAAATTTCAATTGCTTTCTTCTTTCCAAGATGCTTTCTAGCAAGAATTTTCATCTCTTCAGATAATGGCATTCCATCATTTGTAGGCTTCATTTTTTCATTATTGAAAATCGCTTTTCTAAATACCCACATTCCTGATTGCGAATCTTTTATTCCATATCCGAATAATAGTCTTGCAGTAAATGATAATGCCCAGTTTCCAAAACCATGTAGGCCCGACATAGAACCGCTTTCTGCTAATGAAAGTCTGTCACATGTAATGAAGTCTAAATCATCATCTAGGAGTCTTTTCACTAATTTAGGAACCAACTCAGCAGGATAGGTGCAATCGGCATCCATAGTTACAATAATGTCATTCTTAGCAACATCAAAACCAGTCCTGTATGCTCTTCCATATCCTTTTCTGTCCTCTAAATGAACTCGAATTCCTTTTTTCAAAGCCAATTCCCTGGTCTTATCAGATGAATTACCATCGACAATCATGATCTCTAAATCTTTACACCAACCAGTCGGTATAGATTCTACAGTAGGTATGATGGCTTCTTCTTCATTACGTGTAGGAAGAATAACTGTAACAGTCACCGGTAATAAATCGGCCATATACTTCCGAAAAAGCGAACAGTATTGAAAGCATTGGCTTAAAAATTCAATAATATAACTCCAATTATGGAGACATTGAAACGCTGAACCCATCTCGTCAGCACAATGCACATTGCAATGATTGCTGGAGAATACCCTCCCAGATGGGGGGGGATTGGTTCAGTAGTTTTTCATTTAGCTGGGCATCTAGCAGCAAGTGGTAACAAAGTGAGTATCATCACTCGTTCACATAAAGATAAACCCCCTGAACAATCAGGTGTTTCAGTTATTGAAGTTCCTTGGTTGAAATTACCTATGGCTTTTACTCGTTCTTACGCCAAAAACGCCCTTAGAGCATTAAAAAACCTTCATCGAAAAGAGGAGGTTGATATAGTGCATATTCATCTACCTTTAGCTTCATTTTCTAGAAAAGAATTTAGATATATCGAACAAAATATTGCTCCAGTTTGTTCTTCTTTACATGGTTCATGGCTAGGTGAGAAGCAAGGAGTAATCAGAGCATCTAAAGCCAAAGAATCGGCAACTTGGAGAAATCCAAATGATCTCGCTATACGCTTAACTGCTAAATATTATTCAAAATTTGAAAGGGCAGGGATTTTAGAATCCAGTATTTCAGTTGCAAATTCACAATCAACGCTTAGTGAATTCAATAATTGGTACCAGCCAGAGGACGATTTCAATTGCGATGTTGTTCTATGGGGTTGTGATCATAAGGTCTTCAGGCCCCCTAACCAAGATGATGAAGAAGAACAACTTAGTCATGAGAAAATCAGAACAATGTATGATTGTGGCGATGAATTGGCCTTAAGTTATCAACCCAATACACAAACTCCAATGATTCTAGCTGTTGGGAGATTGGTTGCTAGGAAAGGATACATGACCTTACTCAGGGCTATGCCCAAAATTCTACAACAACATCCGGGAACCAGATTAGTTATTGTGGGGCGGGGTCATATGAAGAAGAGACTTTTGAAGAATGCTAAAAAATTAGGAATAGAGCATGCTTTATTTATCCGTAGCAGTATGCCTTTTGAAGATTTAGCACAACATTTTCGTTCAGCAGATTTAGTAGTATATCCCTCATATTATGAAGGGCAAGGACTAATTCCACTTGAATCACTAGCAAGTGGCACTCCTGTGGTGACGGTAGACCATGCACCGTTAACAGAGATGGTTGATCAAACAGTTGGAGACCTTTTCCAATCCGGCGATAGTAATGATTTAGCAAATTCAGTTTGTAGAATTCTTGATTCGCCCAAGCAAAGAGTCGATAAAGCAAAAGCTGGTAGGAAAAGAGTTCTTTCAAAATATACTTATGACCATAATTCGGATGATTTTCAAAGAATATATCAATCAATAATTAAAAATTAGATATTTAAATTTAATAAATCAACAATATATTGAAAAATATTTTAATTTTTAATACAATTTATCAAGCGGCTACTTGATAGGTAACATGCCAATTCGCTACCATGGACGCGAAGCGTTTCATGGTGTTGGCTTTGGCCGCGTTAATGATTAGTTTCACTCCACCAGTTTCAGCAGATGATACTCTTCAGAGTGCGAGTATTCTAACAGAAGGTGTATCATCGAGTGGTTATGTTTGTTATGATGATGGTTGCTCTCCAACCGATCAAACCGACTGGTGGAAAGTTTATGCCTACAAAGGAGACATCGTAGAAATTTCCTTTTCAGGAACCTTACCAAATCCAAGCCTTGTTTGTATTTGGGGTGATGGTTGGGAAGGCGATTATTCGATTCATGACTCTACTGGCTCTCAAATAGCATCGCTTGCATTAAGCGATGATAATCCCACTGGTACGCTCAGTAAAACTATGCCAACTGGAGATTGGGTTTATGTCAAAATTAAGGGCAAAGATAGTTGGTGTAACGATGCAATCCAATACACTTTGACAGCTTCAATCGATTCAGGCGATAGAGATACAGATGAAGATGGTTTTATTGATTCAGAAGATGACTGTGATACAGTTCCTGGAACTTCGATTTATGACCGTAAAGGATGCATAGATACAGATTCTGATGGTTACTCTAATCCTGAAACAGGTTGGAGTACAAATAATGGTGCAGATGCATTTGAGAATGAACCATCTCAATGGCAAGATACCGATAACGATGGGTTTGGCGATAATGTCGATGGCTATCAAGGGGATTTTTGTCCTTACAAGAGAGGTTATTCAACATTAGATAGATACGGATGCCTAGATAATGACGGTGATGGATATTCAGATGCTGACCCAGGTGGCTTAGATGGTATTACAGAATGGTTCGCACATCCTGTTGGACTTGCCGATGCATTCCCTTATGACAATACACAATGGACAGATACCGATGGAGATGGATTTGGGGATAATTGGGAAGACCCTGCGTGGAATGAAACACACCAAGCATGGGGTATTGGACAATGGCTGATCAATGCATCCACTCCGGATTCTTGCCCCTTCATTACAGGTTCATCTTCTTCAGATAGATATGGTTGTACTGATTCTGATGGCGATAGTTTCTCTGATGGAGACTTAAATTGGACTGTAGTAAATGGCTCAGATGCTTTCCCTACAGAACCATCTCAATGGAAAGATAGAGATTATGATGGCTGGGGTGACAATCAAACATTTGGAGCTTTATTCATAGATGATTTCCCAGATAATCCCTCACAATGGAGAGATACAGATAAGGATGGCTGGGGAGATAACCAAACTTATGGAGCAACTCAAATAGATGATTTCCCACTTGTACCATCACAGTATAGAGATACGGATGGAGACGGTTATGGTGATAATATATTTGGCTTTGAAGGAGATGTTTGTGTATTTTCAACTCCTGAGGAAGTAGAATCGGGTTGGATTTCAATGTTCGATCGATTAGGATGCCGAGATGTAGACATGGATGGTTACTCTAATCCGACAGATGATTGGATTGCTCACCCTGATGGTTTTGCCGACGCCTTCCCTGATGAAAGAAGCCAATGGCATGATACTGATTCTGATGGTTTTGGAGATAATATGGAATTTTTCGATGGTCAAACTTGGAGAGAATCATTTAGAGGAGACGGTTGCCGAACTACGGTTGGTTCTTCAACATTCGATAGATGGGGTTGTCCTGATACCGATTTGGACGGATGGTCTGATTCAACTTCAACTTGGTTAGCAAGTCCAGGTGGTTCTGGAGATGCATGGCCAGAAGACCCAACTCAATGGCATGATAGAGATGGAGACGGGAGAGGAGATAATCCTCAAGGAACAACTGCTGATGAATGTCCAGATAATGCTGGTACATCTGTAGGGCCTGCTGAAGGCGGAGATAGATGGGGCTGTATCGATACTGATGGCGATGGTTGGTCGGATAGAGGAGATTCGTTTGATCATGAACCAACTCAGTGGAGAGATAGTGATGGTGATGGATATGGTGACGCAATAAATGGAAACCAAGGCGATGCCTGCCCTGAATCAAGAGGGACTTCTATTCTAGACCGCTTAGGTTGTAGAGATACAGATGGTGATGGTTGGTCAGATCCTACAGATTCATGGTTAGCTCATCCATTTGGCTCAGCGGATTCTTTCCCTAATGAAGCATTACAATGGCGCGATAGTGATGGTGATGGATTTGGTGACGTAGCTCTTGGTTCAATGAGAGATGACTGTCCAAATCAAGCAGGAGATTCTAGCAGAGATTTACAAGGATGTCCAGATGCTAATGGAGATGGATGGTCAGATGATTATGGTGGATTGAAAGCAGCGATTGCTATTTTGGGTGAAGACCCTGCAGCATCTTGGTTAACATACTTAGTGATTGGATTTGGGTTTATTGTTGGAGCATTATTAGCACTCTTAGTTAAAATGGCAAGGTCTGATCAAGAATTAACAGAGGAAGAGATGTTCGATTCCAAACAACCTGTAGATTTTGAAACTCTAACCGAAGAGAATATTGCTAACAATGGCATGATTCCATTAGACCAATTACCACCACTTCCTCTGCCGGAAAACCTAGAATCAATTAATTCGCAAACTGCTCAGGGAGGTGAATTAGATGCTTGATAACCGAGCGATAAAAGCATCATTTATGCTTTTGATTTTATCATTCACTGTTCTCATACCTCAATTCTCAGGTAGCGTTACAGCACAGGAAGATGAAGAAGCTGAAGATCCTCTTGCTGAGGCAGGATTGACATTAGTAGCGCTTAGAAATGATACTTTAGACACTAACCAAGATGGTGATATTGATGCAATTAGAATAGTTGTTGTAATGTCAACTGAAGATTTTGTCAACCTTGAGTTGAGATTATTTGGGGAACACAAAGATAGGGAAGTTGTAGAATCGCAGATAATGTCTTTTTCAGGGCAATCCAATGCTAGTCTAACTTATGATTCATGGGCCTATGGAGAACATGAACTAGAACTATCAATCATTAATGAAGCGGGTGAAGAAATTACCTCTATTGAACTCCCCACATATGTTTTAACTCCAGCACTAAAAACCCCAAGAATAATGCTTGCTCTCAATGCGCCAGAAAAGATTGAAACCGGAGATCAATGTACTATTAATCGAATATTTTATGATGAAACTGGACCGAGATATGGAGCTGAAGGAATTCGTACATTCTCTGGTGCTCCTTTTACAGTACTCGACACTCAAGATGTTCTAGATTGTTCAAGGTGGCCTGCGGGGGATTATACTTTGAAAGAAACCTATCGTAATGATTTATCTCAGACAACTGAGGATTGGCTTAATTTGACAATTTACAATCGCCCAGCACCTGCATTTTCATTGGTTACAAATGGCAATGGCAATTCTACCGATACTGACTGTATGGTTACCATGACTCCCGATTCCAAGCAGATCGATTTCACTCCATTCGTAAAAATTTGGAGAATTCAGGGAGAAATAATTGAAAATTCCAATATTTCTATGTTTGATTGTTCGATTCTTCCAGCTGGAGTTCATTTGGTCTCTCTTGAGGTGATAAATAATGAATTGATTCACACTATTCATGCTGTTAATATAATCAGGCTCCCGGGTCTGAATTTAACTGAAGCAGAAGCAGAAGTTCTCCCTTCTCGCTCATTTGGAGATGACACACCTACCGAATCTGTGGGTTGGATTTCAATAGGAATTCTCTGTTTTGTCATTGCATTATTAGCATTTATATTCTTAGTTAGAATCAAAGATGAGAATGAAGTTTTACAGATGAGAGATTTAGGTCCAAAACCTATGATTTTACCAGATGGATCTCCCGATCCAGAAGGTCTGCCAACCACAGTAGATGATGAAGGTGTTCTTTGGAGGCAACACCCTGATGGAAATCACGATTGGTGGGATGAAGACCTTAGAATCTGGAATAGGTGGTGAAGCACTGGAATTAATGGGCATCAATATTTTTGGTAGTTTTTGGTCAATCTTGCTCACAGCCGTCGCTGTTTTTTTTCTAATATCTTCGTTAATTTGGATGATTAAGGTTTATCCGAAGAAGCCAAGGACAGGTGTGAAGTGGAATTCCGATTGTGAATTTCAATCAAAAGCGGTGATTGATGGCGATGATGTGACATTTTTCAATGTTAGAGATTTCTTTTGGCGAACAACAAAGGATAGAGATGAAAAATGGGATGAAAAAATAACAGTAAATGTTAACGAAATCAAAGATGTTTGGTTTGTAGTAGATCATTTTCATAAAATTCATGGTTTAGCGCATACATTTCTAACTATAGAATTTAATGATGGAACATGTCTTTCGTTCTCGTTTGAAGCAAGGCGAATAAAAGGACAAAGATATCATCCTTGGGATGGTATGTGGCGAAACTATGAACTCTTTCTCTTAGTCGGCCACGAGAGAGATCTTTTAGGTCTTAGAACAAATGCCCGAGGAAATAAAGATTACATGTTTAGGGCTATTACTCCACCTGGGAAAGAGAAACAACTAGTATTTGGTCTTGCTAAAAGTATCAACTCATTAATCGAAAATCCAATTTGGTATCATTCAATTCTAACTACTTGTAATACCTCAATAGTCAAATTAGTGAATAAAGTCACACCTGGTAGAATTCCCTTTTTCCTTCGAAATTTTTTACCCGGTTATACTCCTAAAGTGGCGTTTAAATTAGCATTAATCGAGGACTGGGGTGGATTTGAAAATACTCTAGATAAAGCCAGAATTGATGAGAAAGCAATGTTGTGGGATGGGAAAGGAGATTACTCGCAAATGATTAGAACCCATCTTCCTGCAAAAAAATCATCTACTTCTGAAAACAAGTAAAGCTCCTTCTTCACATGAAATAGTGATTGTTTCCACGTCTGCCAAGTTATGCAGACCTCTTGAACTTGGAATTAACTTTTCATTGCTCAATTGCCATCTGCCGCCAGATATATTTACTCCTTCACATAAGCCAATTGCAAAAATAGAAAACTCCTTTCCAATTTCTATAGAAAAACTAACTTCTGTACTCTTTACGAGAGAAACAATACAATCACTTAGATGAATATAGCATTCTATTTCAGTTTCAAATAAACACCAGTATGAAGCAAATTGATGTTGATTACTCCCTCCTTCTACACCAAAAATATCTATTCTTTCTGCCCCGATTTCACTGCTGAAAATTATTGCCTTTTGTAAGTCATTATTATTTTGATCATCTATTTTGTGAATTTCTAAATTTAGTTTAGATAATTGTGTCATAGTCATTTTTCCTAAACTATCCATGTCGCCAATTAAATAATCAACCGGAATCGATGCCTCTAAACATCGTCCTATGGCTCCATCACATGCAATGATTTTGTCTGAATCATCGACCAATTGATCGATTATATCTTGTTCAGGAAAATCCGAGTTACCTATTATGAGTACTCTTAGCATACACATGGTAAATATATCTCATTTGTCAAAGGTTGTATTCCATGTTATTGATTGACCCCCTACGGGGGTCAGTTGGATAATTACACAAGTATTTTTGAAGTGTCTACACTGTCGTAAGTTTATGGCGAGGGTCTTAACGCTTAGAAAATCGTTAATTCCTGTCTTGATTGTTACATTATTTGTATTTCAATCCATGACTCCTTTAGTCACGCCAAATCAAGAAATTGAACAAACTCTTGAACAAACAGCGACCCGATTCAGCGACTCTTTTGTCGATCAAAATAGTACTTTTTATGGTCATGATTTTGCAGGTTCACAGATTTCTATTGATGGATTAATAGACGCAGAAGTTCGTTATGAGTCTGCACTTGATATGTGGCATAGTCACATTGTTCTCAATGCTGTCAATCAGACTCCTGGAACCCCTGATATCGAATTTACAGGTTATCAGCAATTAGAGATGTGTTGGAGTACCATGGAGGGTCAAGTTAGAACTATGGCTAGGAATATTTCTGGTTTTGAGACCTTGATGCATGTTGATGATATTTCGACTTATTCCTCTGTAGATGACATAGTGGACTGTGCATTATCAGTAAAGAAAAATGGAAGAAAAACGTTGCTATACGCTGATGGAAATAATATCAAAGCAGCTCAAATTGCTCTACAGAGTTCATTATATTCAGCAGGAGATTCATGGCATACTCGAACTATATTAGAGAATGTTAATCCGACTCAAATTGAACTAGAAGTGACATCTTCAGACCTAGAATGGGGAGTTTTTAGAAATGATATTGGCCAGTTATTTGAAGTAAGTTATACTGGCACATTTTGGATAACTAGGCTCTTAGATAACGGTCCAGTAGAAGATGATTTTGAATTACATATTGATGATAACGATGAAATCAGCCTGATGTATGTTAAATCGGATAATGTAATTTTGATGACTATTGACTCAACTGTAAATGGAACAACTTCGCAGGAAATAATTTTTACAGACCAAGAGATAAGTCCGCAAGTAGGATTAGATTTTGATGAAACAGGCCTAATTCAATTATCTTCATCTACTTATGATGGTACTAATTCATCGATTTTCATCAAGCGAAGTTTGGCAAATAATAAGAATCAGATTGGTCCAACTCCAATATATTCTGTAATCACTGATACAGTGGATGAAACCTCAGGAGAGTTAGTTTATGGAGATTTCAATAATGATGGGTATAGTGACCTAGTAATTTCTCATCCTAATGCAGATACTTGGACCTCCTCATTTGATCCAAATAATTCTCCAATTGGAACTTCAAATGGTCAAGTAGACATATACTATGGCTCACAAAATGGAGTCCCATCTATCCCAAATTTGACTTTTTATGGTGAACAGGATTATCAAAAAATAGGTCAAGGTCTAACCGTTGGAGATTTCAATGGAGATAATTTTAGTGAT
>CEOF01130125.1_pt1 | contig 9961 bp, 6 predicted proteins | sample 361311 | NCBI WGS metagenome assembly CEOF01 (sample SAMEA2619667, study PRJEB7988) | marine metagenome | biome: marine biome (ENVO:00000447); feature: surface water layer (ENVO:00002042); material: "saline water (ENVO:00002010), including plankton (ENVO:xxxxxxxx)" | depth 5 m
TTCGTTCTAACTCTGTGAGCCTTCCTACCGACTATCCAAACTCTTCCGTCCTCATCCAAGTATCCCAAATCCCCAGTTCGATGCCAATTGGTTTCATCGATAGAGTCGTGAGCAGTGGTCTTGAGTCCTCCAAACTCTAACTCATCCTGCCCAATAAGAGAGGAATACACTGATGGACCCATAACTGAGATTTCTCCTATGGAACCGGGTCCAGAACCCGAAACGTCTGATGCAATGGAAGGGTCAAACTGTTCGGTGGTATCCTCGAAAGAAAGCACCCTGATCCTAATTCCCCCCACTGGTTCACCCAGACAGAATCCCATTCCAGACTCGGTTTGAGGATGAGTTTCTATGATGGTACTGGCCTGGGCATGGCAGAGGGGGAATCCCTCAGTAGCTCCGTATACAAGATTAAATCCTCCACGGGATGGTTTATCTTCGGATAGGTGTCTTTCAATCGTACTGACGAAATCAGCGGAGATGGTCTCCCCTCCAACATAAATCCGTCTTAGGGATTTCAGCATTGGTGGTAATTGTTGCTGTGATTCCACGTGGCTTTCCAAATAGTTTGCCAAATTGACTGCGGACGGGGGCGATAGGAATGCTGCCGTCGCTCCCCAATCAGAGATGGTGTCTACTATTTCCCGTCCTTTGATATCTCTAGGTTTAGCAATTATCGACACAGATGAAATGCCGATCAAAGGATGAATGATTAGCGTACCAGATCTTCCGAAGAAGACGTCATCGGACGTAATTCCATCCGATTCTAGAGTACGGAGGATAGAATGCAGCATCCCATGGGAGTAAATCACTCCCTTCGGTGGCCCAGTGCTTCCTGTTGTGTACCTAACAAAGGCCGGGACTTTGCCCCAGTCAATTCCCTTTTTCGAGATAAATCCTGACTCTTTGTCAGTATTGGAGTGGAGTTTCCTTAGATTTCGGATGTTTATTGTGCTCATCTTTCTGGGTCCAAGACGGAGGAGCCTCCGTATTGCTAGCAAAACTGCGCTACCGATTACTCCTTCCGGTCTGGCTCTGTTCAGAATTTTCCTTAGTTGCGCTCTTCCATTCCGCTTCCTGATTTCTAGGGGAGGTAGCAGGAGAGGGACTGCCCCTGTCTTGAGCATTGCAAACATCAGTACGACGAATTCGGTACTAGGACGTGCTAGTACGAGTGTCACTAGGCCATCCTTAAAACCTCTGTTCGATAGATAGCGGGCCGCTGTATCACTCTTCTGATGTAGTTCTCTGAAAGAGATACTGTCTGTTTTCTTCTTTCCTTTTTTTATGAACGCAAATGCGATCTTATCAGGAAATTCTTCTGACTTGCTAGAAAGTTTGTCTAGGATGTTGTTCAAGCTAGTCCCCCAGAGGTGCAATCCAGGCCTGGAAAGAGCATAGTCTTAGTTTGCTACTATAGTCCCTCTTTACTTTCAGAGTTGGATCTGGGAACCCTCCCAGTAAGTCAGGGAGATCTCGACGAATGGATTGGTTGGCATTCTCTATTTCGTTCTCTGGGACGATCACCCTACCCCTCACCATAGATGGGTTCTCTCTGTCAAGCAGCGGCACAAGAGAGTGCAGAATATCGAGTGTCCTATGTGGGAGGTTTACTATCAGCAGGTCCCACCTGCCTGTAAACTCTGGATTTGTTTGTAGTTGCGTAGCATCAGCGACCCCGATTATTCTGTCTTCGAAAATCCTTGATATTGGAGCCGGTTCCATAGGATACGTCCTGCCGTCCCATCTGCGGAGGTTGTCCATCAGTAGGTCAACAGCATAGGGATTCAGATCTGATGCTAGCACCTCGCTGACCAGACCTGGCTCCGAAAGTAGGACTGCTAGCGAAGGACCTACTCCACAAAATGGATCGCAGACCCTTAACGACCTTCCCAGTACTTCTCTAAGTTCCCGGGCCAGAGCAAGAGTCTCGAGTCTCTCGGACTGGAGTTTAGTGGAGAAGTACGCCTTATTTGGATCGCAAGCAATGGATTTCCCAGACTCGCGGACTAGAACCCGAGTACTGCTGACAGAATCTGGGATTCCCTCGGTAACTATCGCGCCATCGACTCTGGCACCGATCGGTGTTAACTTGCGAATCCTTAGCTCTCCCTGGACACCCTCGTCGTTCAGTATTAGTCTGATGTGAGGATGAGAAAGGAGTTTAGCCTCAGCGATTTGGGCAGAGAACTTCTCCAAGCCGTCCTCGATTCTTACTATCATCATATCCGAAATGAACTCATGTGAAGAAGGCCATGCTTCGCCATGAGTCGCAATCACCTCTGCTCCCAAAAGATTCGTGAGATGGTTCCACCAATCGGAGTCGATTCTATTGTCGGGCTGACCCGCGTGGAGTTCTGTTTCGTATTTGTCAAAGGGTGCCGGGAGTGCTATTGGAGATGCAGGATCGAGGGGGACAAATCGGAATTCTGCATCATCCTGGGAGAAAACCCTCATGCCGGAAGCTAGCCATTCCCTCTCTCTGAGTAGACTCAATACCCTCTCCACATCGAGATTTGGAACCCTCAGATGACGCATCACGTTGATGGGCCGGTAGGCGGCATCGCTTGACAATGACGGAGACGGGGGTCACATGATCAAGAGCATTCTAATATCGCCGATAAAACGAAACTTGCTGACAAAGAAGATGTTCAAAGTAGCAAAGGAGTTGTCCGAGACCAAGGGGAAGAAGTTGATGGTGATCGGTGATCCCTGTAGCGGGAACTACTTCCAATTCATGTCCAGCATGTTCCCTAACTGTGAGCATGGGGATGTTACTGTAGACCTGTATGGTTGCGATGAGTGCAATAGGATGGACATCAACGATATGTCGGCCTGGGAGGAGTTCGATGATGGTGAGTTCGTGGTAATGGAGACAGGGGTTCTCGGATTTTCGAAGGACATTAGGGCGGTTCTTTCCCAAATCAGGAGGGTCTCTGGGGGGGATTTCCTTTCTGCAGGAGGGAACAGGGGCTTTCTTTGGGAGATGTTCCTTTACAAAACCTACAGTAAGGAGTTGATTTACTCGATGGACTCGTTCGACTCACGTGTAGATGATTATTACTCGGGGATTCTGCTGGGTCGAAAGGGCTCCTTTCGCCTGAAGTTCTGAGGCACATCATATTGATGTGCATGAGAGCATAGGGAAGGGGGATGGCAACCGATGAGGTTCCTGCAGGGCTCTGGCTAATCGGTATCGGTCCAGGGGATCTGGGGCACATGACTGAGAGGGCTCGGAGTGTAGCACGGGGGTGCAAAAAGAGATACTTGGAGGGATACACCGCAGTTCTGCCCACGGAGCAGGAGGCTCTTCTGGAGAGCGTGGTAGGTCCCTGGGAAAGGATGATGCGCCCGTCTGTGGAAAGTCCGGAGGCTCTGCTAGACGAGTCGCGGAACGATTCTGTGGCCCTTTTGGTCGTTGGAGACCCGATGCAAGCTACCACACACATAGATTTGGAGGCAAGATGTACGGAGGAAGGGATTGGTTTCGAAGTAATCCCTGGGATGTCTGCCACTTCACTCGCCGTCTCTCTGTCTGGGCTTCAAACGTACAAGTTCGGAAGACAGGTTACGCTGCCATATCCATACGGAGATTATCTCGCCACATCACCACTGGAAATGATCCTGAGGAATTTGGAAGGTGGCTTGCACACGCTGGTTCTTCTGGATCTCGATCCGACCGGGATGGGTTCCGACCTTCCGACTCCGATGAGTCCTTCGCAAGCCATTTCCACCCTTGAGGCGATGTCATCGAAGTGGTTGGAAGGGGAGGATGGTCGGGATTCAACTAGCGTTGCAGTCAAAGAGTGGGAGGGGATGCTTCTGAGCGACGTTGGAACAAAGGACCAGAGAGTCTGCGCTGGGAGTCTTGAAGAAATCTCAAAGATTCGGGGTGGTTGGGTACATTCCCTGATTATCCCATCGGAAATGAGCGATAACGAAAGAGATGCTTTCAACAGAAGAGGAACGATGTAGAGCCCCCGACGAACTCAAGTCTGGGATACCTTTCGGTAGACTGGATATCATGGCCAAGCCTCCTGCAGAAGTTCGTTTCCCCGGTGACAGGAGCCGCAGGAAGAGAGTGAGGGTAAGGGGGATTAAACAGGCCTCGAAAGAAATCCAGCAGAGGCTCGAGAGGAGTCTGGAGGCCCTGCTGGAAAACCCAGAGAGTTTCCTTCCAGAGATCCTCGGGGAGTTGGGGAAGGTCTCCCTCTTCGGGAGTAAGGACCCCATGGCACTGACGTTGCACGAGCTGAAAGCTGTCTCCTCAAAAAGGAACGATATCAGATGGCTGAAGAAGAGGATGTCCAAAAGAAGTGGAGGGGATGTATCTCGTTCCCTTGCTGGAAGCCTGGTAGCAGCGTCTGAGGAGGATTTGAGTACGGTCTCGGTATTCAAGAGCGACGTCTATGGTAACGCTAGCTACCTAAAGAGAGGGAGCGGCAGGCCTGGCCATCTTGTAGGCATTCAGAATTTCAACCACCCCCGATTGAGGCTTTTGGTCTGGGACGACCACGCCAAGGCAGGTCAGTACTTCTTCTCATGGGATGGGGGTTTCGTGTTCACTGGATTTGAGCCGGTTCCTCCCTCAGAGTGGGTGCAGTGGACGCTTGGGAACACTTCAGTGGATCTGCAGGGAGATTCCTGCAAGTGGTCTGCGGGACTGGACGAAGAGACGGTTGTCTCGGAATCAGGGACGGCAGATGGCTGGCTGAAGCTCGAGTTCTCCGATGGGACCAAGGTGGGGCTCTCCCCTGCATCGCTGGCCAAGACAGAGGAGCCCATGGCAAGGAGTATGGCTGTGTCGATGATGCCCCCCAATAAGCTCGGAGAGGTCTGCGAGGCGGCTTGGATGTGGAGGCCAGAGGGGTGGCCAGAGGACAGGGCTCTACCCAAAGAGGGTCTCGAGAGAGTGGAAGAAGTCCTGAATACCTGGCTCAAGATGTCGTTGGAGGACAATGCGGTAGCAAGGGCCTGTAGGTACAGTATTCTGAATTCGATTACCGATGGATTCGTCGTCGGTAGTAACTGGTTCTCCGATGATGACAGGGGCGAGTTCCTCGAACACATGAGTGGGACGGAGGACGAGCGCCGCGCGCTTGCCTGTATACTTGATTCGGTAGAAGATGGTATCCACGTCAGGTCGGATGGTGTCGTAGTGAACCTAGATGATCAGGTCGTGAGGCTCGAAGACTCGTCGTGCCACCCTGTTCTAGTTTCTCTCTGGGAAGCTCACGGCCGGACCATCCTGGAGGATTTGTTCGGACTGGTAGGAGAGGAGGCAGAGAGGGTCCACTCAAGACAGTCGAAGAGGAAGCAGGGATTCGGGGCATTCCTACGAGAGTTGAGCGATTCACTGAGCACTGCAATGAAGCTGGATAGGCTTCCTTGGGCGAGCGATGCTCTCCCAGGGCCTCTATCATTCGCAGACGAGATGGTGAGGAAGGCGGCTGATGATGGGGTTGCCTCCACTGTATCCATGGCTAGGAAGGGCAGAGGCCTGCAGTCCTCCATGGGATGGGCATGGTTGGTAGTGCACGACAAGACGGAGTCGGATGCGTGGAGATTCGATGAAGAGAGCCGCGACAAAGGGGGCGACTGGGTCCCAGCCCTGAGGGCGCTCTGGGACGCTGCTCAGGCGCTTCTGCTGGAAGACGATCTTGAGGCTGAGGCAGACTATCGCTCTGCTATGGAGTGGTTGGCAGAGGTAAGCGGATCTGGCCCGTTGCCATAGTATGAGTAGCGAAATCAGCGCTAGAATGCTTCCGGAAACAGCTCATAGGCCTGATACAGGAAACCAGCAGAGAATCCGATCATCCCCAGACCACAAATTCCCAGTGCAATTTTGTATAATCTTGGCGACATAGAGCCACGTGTCCTGTCGAAGATCAGGGCTATGGCCATCTTTACGATGATTATGGTTACCAGGAAAGATACTGCGTAGGCCACAGGAGCCACTGGCTCCTCGTCTGCGGCTGACGCCATCAGAGGGCCACCGATTAGGAACCAGAATACATAGACATTCGGATTGAATAGATTAGTAATCACTCCTCTCCTGAAAGAACCAGTTACTGCTTCCTGTTCTATATCTGGATCAGGTGCCTCAATCCTGAAGCAGTCAATGCCAAACCAAACCAAGAATCCGGCCCCGAGTAGTGATATTACGAACAGGATAGAGGGCTGTTCTGCAATCCAACCCGATAGGAAGATGCTGACGATGATTAAGGGGCCGTCCGTAAATATCGGTGCAGAGGCGGCTCTTGCTCCAGAATACCAGCCCCCCGTAAGGGTCTCGCGTATCACCATGGTTAGCAATGGCCCGGGGCGGATTCCCTCGAATAGTCCAAGCGCGATGCCCGCCGCAGCGAGAGTCAGGATGATCTCGATTTCCATCTTCTAGCGCCTCGATGCTATAGCGAGTTTCGCCAGCAATCTCAGTACTTCTATGTAAAGCCAAATCAGAGTCATCATAAGGCCGAAGGCTGCCCTCCACTCCAATTGCTTTGGTGCTCCCATCTGGACCCCTCTCTCAATGAAGTCGAAGTCTGCTACCAAGAATAGCGCCCCGATTCCAACTACAAACAACGAGAAGACAATGCCAACCGGTCCTGCACCGTGTATGTAGGGAACATTGAACCAACCTGTTACTGCTCCAACAAATGAGAACAGATAGATAGCAACAACAGCAAATCCAGCAGATACTACCGCTATTGCGAGATTCTTATCCCACCTAATCAGACCAGCACGATATATCGCAAGCATCACCCCCAGTATCGAGAATGTAAGGACGGCGGCAACTATGCCGATTCCGGGTAAACTTAGGCCCACTTCGAAAATCCAAGTAAGCCCCCCGATCAGTAACCCCTGAAGTGCTGCATAACCACAGATTAGAACGGGATTCTTTGAACCGGAGATTATGATTACCATCGCCATGATGAATCCGCCAATCGAACCCAAGAAAATCAAGGGCATAGATTCAGGCATTGAGAATGCGGTAGCTAGAGCGGTGGTTGCGGTGATGAGGAGTAGGAATCCGGTCTTCTCTGCAACACCCTCAATTGTCATCATGTTGGACTCATATCCCTCCCACCAAGGAGCGTCCTTGTAGGCAGATTTCTGGAATGTTGAGTCATTGAGTGCAGGATTTCCCGACCTGTACATGGATATCGCTTCCAGTCGGGGTTCTCAAGGCTTGGGATTGGTTCTGTCAGACCATGCCGTTTAGGTGTTGACCCGTGTAGCTTCCAGGCTCCCTAGCGACCTCGTCCGGTGTTCCTGCGACTACCACCTCTCCTCCTAGCTCTCCTCCCTCCGGACCTAGGTCGATGATCCAGTCTGCGCACTTGATTACGTCGAGGTGGTGCTCAATCACTATCACCGTGTGACCGTTGCGTCGTAGCCGCAGTAGGACTTCTATGAGCTGATGGACGTCCGATAGAGCCAGTCCCGTAGTCGGTTCGTCCAAGATGTAGAACGTGTGCTTCCTTGGTGGTCTGTGGAGTTCGGTTGCCAACTTGACTCGTTGGGCCTCCCCTCCAGAGAGAGTTGTTGCCGGTTGTCCTAGTGTGATGTATCCCAATCCAACATCCTGCACTGTCTTCACTATTCTGTGAATCCTAGGTTGATTCTCAAAGAAGTCGCACGCCTCATCAACGCTCATCTCAAGGATATCATGAATCGTCTTACCTTTCCACTTGACCTCTAGTGTCTCCCTAGTGTACCTCTTACCCTTACACACTTCGCAGGTAACCCACACGTCTGGTAGGAAGTTCATCTCCAGTTTTGTGGATCCGGCCCCGCTGCATGCCTCGCACCTCCCCCCTCTGACATTGAAGGAGAACTGCCCTGGCTCGTAACCCCTCTCCTTCGCCATTTTTGTCTGTGAGAAAAGGTCCCGAATCGGTCCGAACGCGCCCGTGTAAGTTGCTGGATTAGACCTAGGCGTACGCCCGATGGGTGATTGGTCGATCACTATAGCCTTGTCAACCATTTCCAAGCCGGTAATTCCATCCATGGCGCCGGGTGTTGAATCTGATCCGTGGAGCTCTCTGAGAAGAGCGGGTGCAAGGGTCTCAGTGACTAGGGACGACTTCCCCGATCCCGACACCCCAGTAACGGCTACCATGCAACCGAGCGGTATGCCGACGTCGATATCCTGGAGGTTGTTTTGACGGGCACCGGATATCTTGACCCATCTTTCCTCTTCAGGCTCGACTCTATCGTTGGGTATGGGGATTTCCTCCCTTCCCGATAGGTATGCTGCCGTCGGGCTCTCATCGTTTCGAAGGAGATCATGATATGTCCCGCTCACAACCAGTTGACCTCCATCCTTCCCGGCGCCAGGTCCGAGGTCCACAAGCCAATCGGCCTGCTTCATCGTAGCCTCATCGTGCTCCACAACCAGCAGAGTATTTCCGAGATCTGTCAACTCCCTCAATGTCTCCAGTAGTCTGTCGTTATCCCTCGGGTGAAGGCCAATGCTAGGCTCATCCAAGACGTACATTACCCCTGTTAGTCGGGTGCCAATCTGGGTTGCCAATCGTATCCTCTGGCTCTCCCCGCCCGAAAGGGTGTTAGCCCTGCGATCTAGTGTCAAATAGTCTAATCCTACCAGGGCAAGGAATCTGAGCCTAGACTCTATCTCCTTGATGATCTCCTTTCCTATGTACATGGAACGCTCGTCCAGCCTCTCCGTCGATTGTACCGTGACGCTGTCTGGAGCGTTTCTGTCGAGTTTGTCCCATGTGTCGTCCAAGCCCCCCAGCCTCCAATTCTGTACCACTGCCAAGGCTTCCAGCACACTGCAACTTGAAATTCCTGGAAGGTTTACGCCACCGACAGTGACCTTGCAGACAGCATCGTTCAGTTTGTCTCCGCGGCAGTTTGTGCACGGTTCGTCGGTCATGAACGAAGACAGCCTAGACCTGGTTCTCTCTGAGCTGGTGTCTTTGTATGTACGGGCAAGTCTGGAGAAGACCCCTTCCCATGGCCTAGACATGGTGTACGAGGACCCCTTCTCAGAGTTGAACTCGAAATTGATGGCCTCCCCTCCCGAGCCATTGAGCATGATATCGCGGCTGTCCTCGTCCAGATCTCCGAATGGTACATCCGTAGGTATACCGAAGTGATCGCATGTCTGGGTCATCTGGCTACGATACCAGCCGGACATCATCGACCTCCTGAAAGGCCTGATACACCCCTCCCCTACCGTAGCCGTCCTGTCGATAACGAGATCATGAGAGAATGACCGCTCGACTCCTAGCCCCTGACAAGTGGGGCACGCGCCAAGAGGGTTGTTGAATGAAAACACTCGAGGGCTCATTTCTGGTAGGAAGGCGCCGTGGGTTGGGCAGGCAAACTCCTCTGAGTAAGCGATTACCTCGCCCTCCTGGGTTCTGAACCTCTGCTCTTCTACGTTATCTTCCCCGGGTTTGGGAGCACTCAGGCTCTCCACTGCGACGGACCCGGCTCCGAGGCGCAATCCAGCCTCTACACCCTCTGTGAGTCTCTGCCTATTGGGCTGTGTCAGCAGCAGCCTGTCTACTCGGACGTCTATATCGTGTCTCAGATTCTTCTCCAATCGGGGGGGATCTTCGAAGCTAGCCTCCCTTCCATTGACCTTTCCTGAAATATATCCTTGGTCGACTAGAGCATTGAACAAATCGGCGTGAGTTCCTTTTCGATTCCTAATTGCCGGACTCCAAATCGCTATTCCGTGTCCCTCGAAGCGCCACATGACATCATCGACAATCTCCTGAACGGTCCTCCTGCTAACCTCGCGTCCACATTCAGGACAATGGGGGAGTCCTACCCTAGCCCATAGAAGGCGCATGTAATCCATCATCTCTGTCACAGTAGCAACGGTCGATCTAGGGTTGTGACTTCCTTGCTTCTGATCTATGCTGATAGCCGGGGATAGTCCTTCGATAGAGTCGCAGTCTGGTTTCTTCATTTGTCCGAG
>CEOF01039505.1_pt1 | contig 9939 bp, 4 predicted proteins | sample 361311 | NCBI WGS metagenome assembly CEOF01 (sample SAMEA2619667, study PRJEB7988) | marine metagenome | biome: marine biome (ENVO:00000447); feature: surface water layer (ENVO:00002042); material: "saline water (ENVO:00002010), including plankton (ENVO:xxxxxxxx)" | depth 5 m
CAACAAGAAAAGTTTCTTGTTGATAACTTTAATCCAAGGCGTGCACAAACAACAGTACCTACAGCTAACTGTGTCTGGCAGCGTTGGTTGGAGTGGCAAGGATATGTTAATGAAGGCGTGATGAAGGCGTTTGGACCAGATGGGCGCGATCACTATAGATATGCGAAGGTGTACTAATGGGGTTTGAAGTTGCAGTAGCTATGATGGCGGTCGGTACCGCGGTTTCTGCCTATGGTCAGTATCAAGCTGGTAAGGCTCAGAAACGAGCCTATGACTATAATGCGCAAATACAAGAGCAAAATGCTCGTATTGCACAAGAGCAAGCAGACTATGAAGCGCGTCGTCAAGAGTCACGAACACGTAAAATGCTTGCAGCTCAACGTGTTGCTTACGCTGGATCAGGCTTTACCTCTAATACAGGTACTGCTCTTGATACATTAAGACAAACAATGTCGGAGGGCGAGATGGATAAAATGGCAATATTATACGGCGGCAGCGTAGAGGCCGTTAATCAGCGTGCACAAGCGTCACTATCTAGGATGCAAGGTAAAGCTGCATATAAAGCTGGTATGTATAATGCTGCAGGAACTTTGTTAGCAGGCGGTGGTCAGACATACACTACAGGCGCGCAGGGTAAAGCGTTAGGATTAATGTAATGGTGCAAGTACCTAAATATTCAGATCAGGGTGGTGAAGTAAGTTTACCTACACGTAGGCTAACTCCTATGAGCGGTGGTGCTATACAGCAGCTTGCTGCTCCTGGTAGAGCTATGGCTAATATGGGTAAGGGCGCTGTGTCTGCAGGCCAAGGCATTGCTAACTATGAAATAGACCAAGCTAAAAAAGAAGCTAAGATGTGGGTTGTATCGGCAGAAGCAGATTTAAGAGAAGAAATGACTGCTTTAGTAGAAGATACAAAATTAAAACAAAAGCCAGATGATTACTTGTCAAACGACTCTTTTGCAGATGGCAGCAACCAAAATACATATACTAACCAGATTAGAAATGGTTTTGATGGTATCATCAGTAAGACTGAAAAAGGTCCTGATGGCAGCGAATCATCAAGATATAAAGCACCCAATGAATATACTGCTCAATTGTGGGAACAGCAAAAAGTACAGCTTAAAGGCGCCTATGCAAATCAAGCCATGGGCTACGAAGCTAATTTAAGATCTAAAGCTAAACTAGATAAACTTACGCAGTCATTTGATAAGTATAATAATCAAGTCTTAAAAAACCCAGACCTTATTGATATATCAATGATGAGTATAAAAACTTTGGCCGATGTCAAAGATGATCCTAAGACTGACAAGATAGAAGGTGGTATTAAAGCAGAACACTTGATTGGTGTCTCACGTGCAGCTCAACAAGACCTAGTGTATAACGCTACTATTGGTTTAATCAGGGAGGATCCTTTTCTTGCGTATGCTGTATTAAAAGGCAAACGTGGTAAAAATTTTGATCATGATCTTAATAAACATTTAGGTATATTAAAGCCAGCTATTAAAGAAAAATTAATGGCCGCCGCCAAAACACAAGCTCTAGTCGTAGGTAAAAAAGAACTTAATGACTTGCAGTTATCTGTTAATAACCATGCAGCTAGCTTGGCAGCAGGTGGTGATGGTATAGATGCTTTTAATAAACCGCATGGTTTAGAGAATGCTTATATAGGTACATACGGCGGTCCGTATGGTGCTGTTAAATTAGAAATGCTTCCCGAACTTTATGAAGCCTACGAAATAGCATTAAAAGGTGCAGTTAGCAAAATTAAAGTAGCTAGAGCAACAGGGCAATTTGTTAATGGTACGACACAGCTAACTACTGATCAGATTATAAGTGCTTCTAGAGATATTGCAGACCTTGTTAAAAATGCAGGTGTCATGGAGCCAGGAGCAAGTGCAGGTACTATTAGAAACTTACTAAAAGGAAATCTTAAAGATGAAACGGTTGATCTTACTAATATGTCTACCGTTGAGCTGCAAACATTTACCTCTGGTATTTTAACTCACATGAATAGTGTTGTGCAACTGCGGTCGTCAGACTTTGGAGAATATGCAAGCAACCACGACCCAATACAAAATATCACAAACCAAGATGAAAAGTTTGATGCAATAAATGCTTATGCCGAAACGTTAGGAATTAAAAAGCCATCATTGCTGCCAAATAGAGATGCTGCAAAAATTGTTTCTAACTTGAAACAGATGACTAATCCTGATATGATGATGATCGCGTATGACAAGTTACAAGAAGAATATGGCGAGCACTTTGATCAGATATGGACTCAGCTAAGTACCATGAAAGGTGGCCTAGGAAATGAGTGGATGCTTATTGGTGCATTTAGCCGATCTAATGCTGGTCCAATGTTAGCAGCAGCTTTTGCTGTAGATAATAAAGCCTTAAAAGAAACCGTTGAGTCTTATGGTCCTGGCTTTAAGAGTCAAAAAATTACTGAAGCCGTGCAAGGCTCTATGGGAGACATGATACATACATTTACCGGTGGTATGTATGGTAGAGAAGATGCCGGCCAAGATATGCGTGAATTATTTACTAGGGCCGTTATGATAGAAATAAGAAAAAGTGGCGGTTCTGTGGATCCTGTTAAAGCTGCTGATATTGTTAAAAAGACGTTAGAAACCCAAATACAGTTTGTTAATAATGAGGATGCTTCGTTTTACGTATTACCTCAACATGTGGGAAATAACGGCGAAAAAATAAATGCATCAGTAGTTAATGAAAACATAACTGACATAATTAATGATAAGGAAACAGTTGTTAAACTGATTGCTGATCGAGGAATAAAAGTACCTCCATCATTAGTCCCGCAAGTAAATGCTGATCAGGCTTTTGCCTCAGGCTACTTTGCAGATTATCTTGTAGCTAATGCCAAGTGGGTTATGAATGATGAAGGTGACGGCTTAATGCTTGTCTATCCTGCATTAGCAGGAGGTGCTGCTGCATCAGATGGCGGAGGTATGTTAGTACCTGTACAGTTAAATCAAACAGATACTAGCGGTAAAAATTTATTTGTTGAGGTCTCTTTTGCAGAGCTTAACTACACAAGACCTCCTGGTTGGTGGTCTAGAAATACGTTTGAATGGATGGGCGGTTTATCTGAAGCTGAAATAAATCAAATGAAAACTAATGCAGCCAAAGGTAAGTCTGGTGTGGTGAGCGGCCAATGAGTTTTATAAAATATAATAAATCATATAACCCAGAATTTACAAATGTGATGGGCTTAGATTTAATTGCTGCTACAGGCGAGACAGTAAGTGAGCAAGCAAAAGAACGAGGCTGGAAGTATACAGGTTTTAACTCGTTAGAGCGGTTAGGCGACATACAAAATATAAGATCTTTTGCTGGATCTAGCGAAGAAGAAAGATCTGAATATGATAACTGGGCTAACAGCGGTGCTTATGCTCAGTCGTATCAACCAATGCCAATGGGTGGTACGCCAGGAATTATGGGTGTAGCTCCTTATGCTGGTATGCCACAGCCAGGCTCAGGGGTTAAGGATGTTGGTATTACTACAGATGCCCTAAAAGAAAAGTATCCAGATTTCTTTAATTCTAACCCAGACGTAAAAATGTTAGAGCCAGAAGAAGCTAACGAGATATATGGCATAGAAGGTCAATTAAAATTTTCAGAGCCTATTTCTAATTTAGAAGCTCACGTTCTTAAAGAAAGAAAAGAAGAAGAAATAAAGTTTAACTACGCTCTTGACAATGCTTATGGAGCGCAGTTTTGGAAAGGTATGAGCCTAGAGCTGGGCATGGCCCTAGTCGATCCTGTTAGTATCCCATTGTTTTTTATTCCTCCCCTTGGGGGTGCTAAAGTGGTTGGTGCTCTAGGCCTTACCGGATCTAAAGTAGGTACAAGAGCTGTTACAGGCGGTATGGCCGGTTTCTATGGATCAACTGCAGTTGAGCCTTTGATTTACGGTGCTGCTACACAAGAGCAAGCAGACTACGGGTTAGCTCAATCATTTATGAATATAACCTTTGGTACTGTACTAGGCGGCGGTTTACACGTTGTAGGCGGCGGTATAGTAGACGGCGTAAAATATGTAAGATCTAAAAAACATGGTAAGGCTTTTAATACAGCAGTAAGACAAGCAGTAAACGGTGATAGTGTAGAGGTTAGCCCTATTGTTCATGGTGGTGACGAGGTTCAAGTAAAAACACCTACTAATGATCCTGATGCACCGGCATCTCCTGGTAGTAGTGCTGACTCACCAATACAAAGAGTTGTTGAAGGTGACTCTGATGCACCGGTTGTTAAAGGTGCTACTGCAGAATATAAGCCGCATACAAATACACAAGAGTCTCTAGACTTAGTTAGAGCAGGAGAAAAAGCTGCACCATTAAGCGGCGTTAAATTAAAAAATGCTTTAGCACAAAGCACCGAATATCAACAAGCAGTTGAAGCAGCTAGTAAGGCCGGCGCTAAAAACAAAATTGCATTTCGTATTAAAAACCAAAATGGCGACTTCATGCTTGTCCGAGGTGAAGAAGGACCATTACGTCTTTTTGATGAAGAGCAGATAGGAAGTAAAGCAGGCGACCCACTAGAGCTAGGAGAAAAAGCACATCTGGCTATGCTGATGCACGGCGTAGATATGGCTGCATCTGATATTAAGTATAAAGCCTCAGTCAAGTTTGATGAAGGTGAGATTACACACATCATTGATATAGACAATGCTGAATTTAATCCAAAGATGAACCAGAACAATGTTGTGGTTGCTTCTCCTGATGAAGCAGTCAAATTATTTTCAGGTGATCCTAAGATTATAGCGTTTAGCGATTCTATGCCTTCAGGCAAAAACGCCGTTGAAGCTGCTATGACTAAGTTTGATGAGGGCGAGTTTTTAGCAGATAATAAAGCGCCACAATTTGATGAACAACTTTTAGATACAAATCTACAACAAACAGGAGAGCAGGCCGGTACACAAACAGGTGGCTTCTTTACAGATGCTGCTACAGGTTCGCAGTACTACGTTAAATATCCTAAAGATATACAGTCCGCTAAGAACGAGTTTTTAGCTGCTACACTATATAGAATGTTTGGAGTTGCATTTCCTGAGCCAAAGCTAGTTGGTAATTCAAACGGTGAGATTGTAGGTATTGCCTCTAAAATAGTACCTGGCGCTAAAATGGTTACGCCAGATGAGTTTGCTAAATTACCTCCTGACGTCAAGCAACAATTTGCTGATGACTTAATTGTCGATATGTTTATGGGCAACTGGGACGTTGTTGGTAATGCGCCTAACTTTAATATTATGTTAATGCCAAATGGCAATGTTATACGTATTGATCCAGGCGGATCTTTAATATTTAGAGCTCAAGGCGGAACTAAAAATATTAATGAAATGGCTATAGATGAAATATCATCTATGCTAGATCCTAAAAAGAACCCTACTACATTTCAAGTGTTTGAGGCTACAGGGCTATCACAAACAGAGTTTTTGAAAAAAGCACAGGTTGCTGCAGCACGTATATTTGAAACAGATCAGTCAGAAATAAATGCAGTTATTGATATTTTAGATTTTACTCCTGAAAACGCAGCTAAATTAAAGTCACTGCTTACAAATAGACGTCAGGCATTAACAGAATACAGCACTGACTTTTTGCGTACTCAACAATCAACATCAACTAAAAAAGGTACGATTGTAGCTAACAGCTTGTCATCTGCTAAAAAAGCTCTTTCAAAGATGAACCAAGCACAAGAAACAAAACTAACAGTACAAGAAGGTAAAGTCCTTAAAAGTTATACTGGCAGCAGTTATCAATGGATGAATGACTGGCTGCGTGGAAAAATGTCAGATAGTAATGCTAATAGTTATGCGAAGCAGATGGGTAAGTATGTCGGTATCGATAATCCTACACCGGCACAAACAAAAGAGGTACTTAACAAGTATGTTGGTATACTAGATGCGGCTATTAAAAAGAATACATTACCTCAAGAAATTAGTGTTTGGCGTGGGGGTACCCCTTATACCGCCTTAAACGGTGTCAATGGCTTAACTCTAAAAGGTAATCCAGCATCAGACGCTGGTACTGCTAAAATGATGGTAGGAGGCCAGTTTAAGTTAAGCGGCTTCCTATCTACAGGATTATATAGAGGTAAGGCCTTTTCGTTTGGTAATAGCAGCGATGTTAAACTAAAAATTAATCTTAAAAAAGGTATGCCTGCATTATATGCTGGTGAAAATAAACATTGGTCATTTGGTAAAAGTGAGTCAGAAGTTATTCTACCGCATGATACTACGTTTGTCGTAAAAAGTGTAGTGAATACAAAACAAAGTAGTTTTATTGAAGTAGATGCTATGTTGCCAGGAGAAAAATTACCTGCAAAAGTACCGATGCAGCAGTCTATACAGATTGCTAAAAAGTACCAGGCGAATAAGTCTAATTCTACCGCTGATATAGACCCTGATGATGTAGACCTACAAGTAGATCCTAATCAGACAAAGGAAACTTTGCTGCCTAACGTGTCAAAAGACATGGCAGAACAAGAGCAAGCTATTGATGACTTAATAGAACAGATAAATGCTGAGATACCAAATATGGATCCTAAATATATTAAAGCAGTTACAAAAGAACTTGATACTATAAATAAAGAAGGCGACGATGCTTTGGCACAAGTTAGTGATATATACGAAGCTGCTAAAGCTGCCGCTGTTTGTGTGAGAGGTGCAGCATGAGTATACAAAAATGTATCGCTGTTATTAAGAAAGCTAATAAGAGTGGGACTATTGACGATGATGCGGCAATGGAGATGCTGTCAGAAATTGATGAGTTTATCACTAATGTAAAAAATGCCGATAATGTAGAACAAGAACTGATGCAGCATTTGCAGCAGCAATTAAGCGACTCTATGCTAGCTGCTAAAATAGAAAAGCGTAATAAAATTATTAACTCTTTAGCAAAAGCTAGGGCCCGTAACTTTTTAGATAAATTTGAGAATCCTCACCAGGGTATCATGTCTTTGCTTGGTGGCACGCTTGAGGCTACGCATAAATCTAAATTAAGTATTGATACGCAGGGTAAGTCTCTTGCTAATAAGTATACTGGCAAGATAATTAGCATGCTAGATAATGAGCATGGCGATCTTAGATTGTTTCAAAAAGGCGGAAAGTTTGATGATGACATAGCAGCTGAGTTATGGGAGATCAGGCCTGGTGGTAATCCTGGAGTAACTAAAAATGCTGCTGCTAGACGGATTGCTGAAGTTGTACATAGCGTCCAAGAGTTAGCAGTCAAAAACTCTAACTTGGCAGGATCTTATATTAAGTCATATCCTGGTTATATCATGCGTCAAAGCCATGACATGATTAAAATTAGAAAAATGGGAGAAGACGAGTGGATTGAGTTTATTATGCCACTGCTAGATAAAAAGACTTTTAAGGGTGCAGATCCTAAAAAGTTCTTACAAGGCGCTTATCGAGGCTTAGCAGCAGGTATACATAGACGAGCTGCCGGAGCAGCTGACGACACAGCAAAACACTTAAACGGTTTTAAGGGTTATGCTAACTTAGGTAAAAAAGCTAGCGCTGAAAGATTGTTGCACTTCAAAGATTCTTCGTCATTTATGGAATATAACAGGTCACTAGGGACTGGAGATCTTAGAGAAGGCGTTGTATCAGGTTTAACGCAACACGCGCACAATACCGCTTTGATGAGAAATCTAGGCACTAATCCACAATCTATGCTTGATGATCTAGTAGCTGAATATAAGGATCGTACAGTTAAGGCTGGTAATACAAAGCAGTCTGATCAGTTTAAGAGTCAAAAAATTAAAAACCTATATCAAGAACTAGACGGCTCTGCTCGTATGATCGCTAGTCCTAATCTAGCCCGTGTAGGTGCTATTAGTAGGGTACTAGCAAATGTATCAAAACTAGGTGGCGCCACTGTATCTGCTATAACTGATATACCTTACCAGGCAGCGGAGTTAAGGTATCAAGGTAAAGGCCTAATGTCAGGTTATACAAATGCCTTCACTAATTTATTCCGCGGCCGAGGAAATAAAGAACAAAGACAGATAGCAAGAGCATTAGGTGTAGGGTTTGACGGAGTCACAGGAGACCTTTTAAGTAGGTTTCATGCTAATGATCAACTTCCTGGTATGGCTGCAAAAGCACAACAAAAATTCTTTAAGCTAAACTTAATGAGCTGGTGGAACGATTCTCATCGTACTGGTATGTCACTAATGATGAGTGCTAATCTAGCAGACAACGCTAAACTTAGTTATAAGCAGCTTGGACCTAGGCTTCAAAATGTATTAAAACAATATGGCATTGAAGATCTTGAGTGGGAGATATACAGAAATCACGCAGTAAAAGATGCTGGTAATAATCAAGGCAACTTTATGGTTAGTGAGGGACTAGAAGATATTGACGACAATGTAGTTAAACTCTACATGAAATCTAAAGGCAAGAGTGTATTTAATGCTAGAACTATGGCAGATGCTAGAAATGATTTAATGACGATGCTTGACTCATTTTTTATTGATCGTGCAGATTACGGCATTCCAATGCCTGGTGCTAGAGAACGAGCGATCATGAACCAGGGATCTGTAGCCGGTACAGCAACAGGTGAAATGTATAGACTGCTTATGCAGTTTAAGTCGTTTCCTGTTACAATTGTACGTAGAGGTTTAGGACGAGAAGTATATGGCCAAGCTAATGGTAAAGCTGATATAACAGGAATTACTCAACTACTAGTTATGAGTACTGTATTTGGTTATGGCGCTATGATGGCTAAGGACGTGCTAAAAGGCAGATCACCTAGAGAATTTAGTGCCCAATCTGCTTTGGCAGCTATGGTACAAGGCGGGGGTTTAGGTATTTACGGAGACTTCTTATTTGGTGAGTATAGTAGATTTGGTCGTAGTTTCCTAGCAACCTTGGCAGGACCTACATTTGGTCAGATAGATGCGGTAGCAGAGCTATGGACAAGGGCTCGTAACGGGGAAGATGTGGCTGCTAATCTAATAAAATTAGCAAAAGATAACACCCCGTTTATTAATATTTTCTATACTAGAATGGCAATAGATTACTTGTTCTTGTACCAGTTGCAAGAATTTGTAAATCCGGGGTATCTTTCTCGTGTAGAACAGCGTATAATGACTGAAAATGATCAGCGTTTCTTTATGCCTCCCTCTAGAGCAATTCCATATGGTGGCGGCGATAGGCTGTTCGAAGGAGTAAGATAATGACAATAGCAACCGAAGTAAAACGAGTTGTAGAGCTAGGTACAGGAGCGACCAAGACATTTTATTTTAATGCGCCGGTCGAACTTGTTGATGATCTAGCAGTCTACACATTTGATACAACTACGGCTACAGGTGCCTTGCAAGTAAGAGGTGGCGGTGGAACGTATGATTATACACTTGCTATTAACTCGTCTACTAAATATGCTACGATTACTCTAAACACTAATTTACCTACCACGCACAGGGTTATTATTGTGCGTGCTATTAATATTACTCAACAAGTTGACTATGTTGAAGGTGACCCATTTCCCGCTGAAACGCATGAAGGCGCCCTAGATAAACTTACTCTTATTGCTACTATGCTTAGTGAGCAAATCGATAGATCATTAAAAGTTGCTATCACATCTGCCACTGTAACAAGTATTGAACTTGCAGAACCAGAAGCTGGTCGTGCATTAATCTGGAATACAACGGGTAGCGGTCTTATTAATGGACCTAACTCTACTGACATAGCTAATGCTCAGACAAATGCTGCTGCTGCAAATCAATCTGCTATAGATGCTGCTGCGGCTGCACAAACTGCGACCAACATTCAGAATCAATTAAGCCCTGGTAATGTTAAGATTAGCGCTAACGACGCAACGGCTAGTTTTGTCGAAGCTAAAATTGTTCAGGGTACTGGAATTAGTATGACAACTAATAACGATGGAGGGAATGAAACAAGATC
>CEOF01212940.1_pt1 | contig 9929 bp, 9 predicted proteins | sample 361311 | NCBI WGS metagenome assembly CEOF01 (sample SAMEA2619667, study PRJEB7988) | marine metagenome | biome: marine biome (ENVO:00000447); feature: surface water layer (ENVO:00002042); material: "saline water (ENVO:00002010), including plankton (ENVO:xxxxxxxx)" | depth 5 m
TATCGATTACGTATTGGTAATGTCCGTAAATCCAGGATTTGGAGGTCAAGGCTTTATTGAATCAACACTTAAGAAAATGGAGTATCTCGCTAATTTATCCGAAGAGAAAAATTTTATTATTGGTGTTGATGGAGGAGTGAATTTAAGTACCATTGATAAGGTTTATGATACAGGTGTAGATGTTACCATTGTTGGTTCTGGTCTATATAAAGCCGATGATGTCCCTGCAAGATTTGATGAGTTAATGAAAAAAAATTGATCTCTTTAAAAAATGAAATAGTTAGAAAGACAATTCATCTTTCAAGTATCATTATACCCATCTTTTTATTACTCTACGGAAAAGAATTAACTTTGCTTTATCTTTTACCAATAACAATAGTTTTTATAATTTTAGATATCCTGAGAATTAGTACTAAGCGTTTTAAATCTTTATACGATTATTTTTTTATTTCTATAACTAGAAGTAATGAATCAAAAAAATTAACAGGCGCATCTTATGTTTTTTTATCTTCACTATTAATAATTTTCTTTTTTTCTGAAAATATTGCAGCTATTTCATTATTTATTATGATAATATCTGATACTATAGCTGCTATATTTGGCAGAATATATGGAACTATTAAAATAAGAAATAAGACACTGGAAGGATCTCTTGCTTTTTTTATATCATCTTCAATAATTATTCTTTTTTCAATAGATATCAATCTGTATTTAGCTTTTATGTCAATACTTATTGCAACACTAACAGAATTATATTCACCTATTGATGATAATCTATCGGTTCCAGTTTCATTTGGATTATCATACAATATTTTAATTATAATTTCAAAAGGATTAGGATTACTATAGTGGATTTCCTTTCAACTTTTTATCTATGGCTATTACCACTTTCTTCTCTACCACTAATCATTCATTTATTTTTCAATCGAAAATATAGAACAATAGAATATAGTAGTATTGAGTTTTTAAAAATTCTAAAAGTAGATAGTATGAAAAGAATTAAAATCGTTGAAATACTACTTTTAATTTTAAGAACCTTAATTATTCTTTTTATTATATTGATGCTATCCAGACCCGTAGTTCATGGAAGTTTTAGCAAGTCAATCTCTTCTTCAAATCCAGTCTTTTGCCTAATTGCAATTGATGATTCTTTTTCAATGACTAGATCTAACAATACAGTTAAGATTTTAGACTTTTATAAACAGGATGTCAGTAAAATCATAAGTACATTGCCAGTTAATTCAAAAATTGAAATCATTTCATTGTCAGATACGATGAAAATCTACCAGGGATTATCACAAAGCTTCTCAATTTCTTCATTGAATGGACAAATGAAACAAAGCGCATCAAGCCTTTCTTTATTAAATCATTATATGGATACCAAAAAAGATGAATTCAATAAAGAACTACATTTGTTATCAGATTTAGATGCATCACTTTTTTTAACACAAAAAAAGCAAATTACTAACGAATGGAATGTGTTTATTCATGATATTGATGAAGTAGAAACAAATATATCAATTTTAAATGCTAAAATATTAAATGAAATACCTACGATAAATGAGGAACTAGAAATTGAAGTCACTGTTCAAAATACATCATTAAATGACATTAAGAATTCTCTTTTAATATTAAATATTAATAATGTCAACGTAGGGCAGCTTCAATTTGATTTAATGCCCAAAGAGACCCAAGAATTTACTTTTAAAACTGTATTATCTTCATCTGGAGAATATTCGTGTGTGTTTGAAGTAATTCATGACAAGTATTTTGGAGATAATTCATACTATTTCCCTATAAATATTAATTCTGATTTTAAAATAGGTGTGTTAGGTAATGTCTCTGAACAATACTACTTTCTTGAAAATGCTTTAAAAGCATTAAAAACAAAAAATCCAAATCTTTCTTATGCTTTTGAAAATGAATTGAAGAATAATCAGAACACTTTAGTAAATAACGATATTAATTTTATTTACGGCTTCAATTATATTGATGAAAATAATCTAGCTCCAGCAATAATAGATAACTTTAACTTAGGTGGACATAATTATATATTCCCAGCCTCAGATTCATATAAAGCTAATAAATTTAGTGACTTTTGGGATTATCTTTCAATTAACCTAGGTGAAGCAAAATTAACTAATTATAATAACACAACATCATATGAGTTATCAGAAAAAAATATCTATAATAAAAATATTAAGGATATACTATCTATAAAAGATACAGATGAGACGATAATGCAAATGCATAAATATTTTATATTCAATGATAGTAAGAACCCAATGATAGCAGTAAATGGAAAATCTATTTGGGAAAAATTTAACAATGGACAGGGGCAAATCAATTTACTAGGATTTAATTTAGATCTTGAGTGGACCGATTTTCCTGTTCAAGCATCATACATTTCTTTTATAGATAGAATAATAAATTCAAGCTTAAATCACAAACCAATGAATCTATATGTAGGCGACCTTATAGTTAGAGATAATAACTACAAAGAAATTAAAGATCCATCTGGAAAAGTTTTTAAATATATCAATTCTAAAGAAGATTATAGAATTCTTCAGTCTGGACTTCATAACATTATAAAAAAAGAATCAGCAACTAATTTCTATGCAAATATTCCATTATCTGAATTGAAAAGAAAAAAAATAGATGAAAAAGATCTTGTGAAATATATTCAAAGATATATTCTTATACCCCAAAATGCCGATTTGGGAAAAATAACTAATGAAGCAAGGATAGGAGTTGAGTTATGGAAAATATTTCTTTATCTAGCTATTATGCTTTTAATAATTGAAATGGTGATATCTAATCAGTTTTTTAGAAGAATATAAGATTAATTATACAGATGCCCTTTTGTTAGGAATTAAAGAGGCCGATCAGAATTCAATTGAATACAATGAAGATATTGAAGAAGTTTCATTACTTTGCAAAACATTAGGGCTTCAAATAGTAGAAAATTGCCAACATAACCTTAGGAAAATTTATCCTGCAACATATATCAGCAAGCAAAAAGCCTCAGAAATAATAAACAAAGCTAAAGAGTTGCATTGCGATAATATTGTTATTAATGCAGAAATAACACCAGGTCAAATGAAGAACCTTCAAGATATAGCTGGATATGATATACGCATTCTAGATAGAACGGGTATAATTATTGATATTTTTAGCGTTCATGCAAAAACTGGAGAGGCTAAAACTCAAGTGTCTTTAGCTAAACTTGAATATATGCTTCCCCGCCTAACTCGTCAATGGACTCACCTTGAAAGACAAATGGGTGGCACAGGAACCAGAGGAGGACCTGGAGAGAAACAAATTGAAATAGATAGACGTTTAATTAGAAAAGATATAGATAAATTAAAAAAAGATTTAATTAGAATTCAGAAATCTCGAAGAACGCAAAACAAACATAGGTCTTCAGCTTTTCAAATCTCATTAGTAGGATATACTAATGCTGGAAAATCAAGTCTGATGAACGTTTTAACTGACTCTGATGTATACGTTAAAAATGAACTTTTTGCCACATTAGATTCAACAACAAAAAAGTTAAAACTAAATGTTAACAAAGCTTCTGTTATAAGTGATACAGTTGGATTTATTCAGAAATTACCTCATGAGCTAGTTGCTTCTTTTCGAAGTACCTTAAGTGATATTCAGGATTCAGATTTAATTCTCAAAGTAGTAGATTCAAGCTATTCAAATATCGATATGCATATATTAACTATAGAAGATACTATTAAGTCAATAGAATGCGATAAAATAGAAACACGCTTTGTATTCAATAAAATAGATTTAATTACTGCAGAAAGACTTAAAGCATTAATGAAACGTTTTCCAGGTTCAATATTTACATCTGCATTTAGAAGGATTGGCCACGAAAACCTTATATCTAATATTTCAGACCTTGCATCTACTGACTTTATTAAAAGAACTATTAAAATTAAATATTCTGATTTATCAATAATTGACTATATATATAAAAGCTTAGATGTGTACGTGAGAAAAGATACTAGCAGATATGTTGAGATAAGTGCAAAAGGGCCAAAATCAATCTTCAAAAAAATAGATCGGCTTATTAAAACGTAAGCGAATGCATTCCAGAATACCTTTTTATTGGTACGGTGGGCAACCTCTCTATAATCGCAAACTTCCTTCAACTTTTCAGTAAGGCCTGTTTTTGAATATAGAAGTTAGAAGCCCATTAGTTAAACTGAAAGTTCTGGAATATAAACACCCGCTTACGTAGATTTAATTTAATCTGAATATAAAAAAATTAAAAATATATTTATTATGGAAAAATTTATAGTTATTTCAACGACATTTTCTACTAAACAGAATGCTAAATGTATTTCAAACAAAATTTTAAATGAAAAATGTGCAGCATGTATTCAATTAATACCTAATATAACATCTTTTTATACATGGAAAGATAAAATAGAGTCAAATAAAGAGTTTTTATTAAAAGTTAAAACAACAAATGAAATGAAAGATAAAATAGTAGAAATCATAAAAACTTATCATGAATATGAAATACCACAAATCATTTCATATGATTTTAGAATTCATAATGAAAATTATAAAGAATGGTTTCAATCAATAGTTAACCCTGAAAATATTTAAAGTAATACTTTAAGTGAATATTTTATATATAATATTTATAGCTATTTTAAATTCTTCAGTATCTGATGGATATACTTTGTTTTCTCCGCTTCCCAATCAAAATTCTTCAGGTATTTTTAATACTTTTCTTATAGATAATGATGCAAATATCATCAACCAATGGTCTCATGATTGCAAGCCAGTAACTATTTCATACTTACTTCCAGATTCAAGTGTTGTTATCCCGTGCACTCAAAATGAAGTAGATGGGTTAGGAGGGAATGGAATTGCTGGTGGTAGAATCCTTAAACTATCCTGGGAAGGTGATATATTATGGGATGATATTTTTGTAGAAAATAATTTTCAACCACACCATGATATTGAACCGTTGCCTAATGGAAACATTCTATTAATTAACTACGAAAGAAAAACACTATCAGATGCACTCTTGCTAGGACGTGAAAGTATTAATGATGAAATATGGCCATCATACATTATTGAATTGGAGCAAATTGGAATAGATTCTAGTAGAATAGTATGGGAATGGCACTTATGGGACCATACAGTTCAAGATATATATCCAAATCTTAGTAACTATGGCTCCATTCAAGAAAATCCAGGTAAGTTGAATATTAATCTAGGTTCATTAGGAGGGGGTGGTGGCAGTTCTGGAGACTGGATACATTTGAATTCAATCGATTACAACGAATCTTTAGATTTGATTGCTATATCATCTCGTAAAATGAATGAGTTTTATTTTATTGACCATAGCACTACAACTGAACAAGCTAGCTCAGATACTGGCGGAAACTTTAATGTCGGTGGTGATTTTGTATATAGATGGGGCAATCCACAAAATTATAATAGAGGAACTCAATTAGATCAAATTTTGATCTCACAGCATAGCGTTAATTGGATTAATGAAAGTTTTCCAGGTGGAGGCGATATAATTCTCTACAATAATAGGACAGAAGAAGAAGGATCACAGATTTTACAAATTGATGTTCCTGTAGATGATTATTATTACCAGATTGATGATTTGCAGGCCCATGAACCACAATACCCTCAATGGATATATGGAAATGGAAATTTCTTTTCACCAATTCAGTCAGGAGCTTTTAGATTAGAAAATGGTAATACCATTATTTCAATAGGAGATAGAGCCGAATTTTTTGAAATAGACTCTTCTTTAAATATCGTATGGAACTACGAGTTTTCAGGACCGTCAGGACAAACATTTAATGGTAAAATTGCAAGGGCGCAAAAGTATCATCCATCATATTTTAACATAATTTTGGAAGGTGATCTGAATTCTGATGAAATAATTGATATTTTAGATGTAATATTAGCTATTGAAATTGTTTTAAATCAAAGTACAAATATATTTCATCAAAACTTAGATCTAAACCATGATGGAAATAATGATATTCTAGATTTAATAACTTTAGTTTCATTCTTAATTCTAAATTAATATTATCAAAATGAGTATAAAAAAAATCGTAAAAGTATGGAGTAATAAAGAGTTAATAGATGAAAATATTAATTTTCTTAGACGTCCCACAAAAAATGTCTTCTTTCCAATATCTGGAAACACCAAAGAAATTATTGAAGATTTAGTTGATACATATCAAAGCATTCCATGTGCAGGAGTTGCGGCCAATCAAATTGGATATGATAAGTCAATATTCGTCGGATTAAAATATTTAGATGAGAGTATTGATGAGGAGGAATTAGAAGAAAAAGAATCTCAGGCAGACCAAAATATATCTCAAAAAAATGAATATGCTGAAAATTATGAAGTTTATATTAATCCACAAATTGATAGGACTAACAATAAATCCATTCAAGAAGAGATTGAAGGTTGCCTTAGTCTACCAAATATATCTTTAAAAATTAAACGATTTGATGAAATTAAAGTTAGATATTATAACAAAAATGGTAAGTCAATTCGAAAAACCTTAAATGGCTTCATGTCAAAATTATTCCAGCATGAGCTAGACCACCTTAATGGAAAGCTTATGATTCAACATAATTTAATTGAAGGTTATATAGATGATAATTCAGATTTAGATCCTAATTTATTCCACGAATTAAAAATGAAACTATCATGAGAGAAAATAGTTTCATTTATAGACTTTTATTTAATAGAATAAGCAAAGACTCTAAACTTCTCATTCCAGAATTATTTCATACGGATCAATTTCTCAGACCAAACCATCCTAATTATAAGTTTTGTCCTCGATGCAATACTAAGGCAGCAACAAATAAGCAGATTATAGATATCTTCGGAGTTAAAACATCTATGAAGCATAGATCCTTTCAATCCTGGTGTAGATTATGTCGAAGATCAAAAGCCAATAAAAAAAATAATAATTTAGAAAATCAAATTAATTGGATAAATAATGAAAAGTAGAAAATATGATATTATAGTCTTTGGCGCTTCTGGTTTTACTGGTAAACTAGTTTGTGAATATTTCTTTAAAAGCAATGATGCTAAAAATATAACATGGGCTATTGCTGGGAGGAATGAGAATAAACTAAAAGAAATATCTAAAGAATATAATGTTGATTATTTTCTAGCGGATTCGTTTGATTTAGATTCATTGAATCATATCTGCTCTTTGTCTAAACTTATTATAAGTACCGTTGGACCTTATATGATTTATGGTGAAAACCTAATATATTCGTGCATTGAAAATAGCACACACTATCTCGATATTACAGGAGAGCCTCAGTTTGTTACAAATATGCATAAAAAGTATAGATATAAAGCCATTAACAATAAATCTATAGTAATCCATTGCTGTGGTTTCGAATCAATTCCTGCTGATATCGGCGTCAATGAAACGCTAAAACATTTCAATGATGATAATATTGATATAACCTTTTATCTAAAAACAAAAGGCTCTATATCGGGAGGGACATGGGCTTCATTTTTAAATTCGATATCAAAACCAGAATCCTTAGCTATGAAGCGAATGAAAAACACAACCAAAAAACAAATTTCAAAACAAAAGGTATTTTACTCGAAAAGGTTTAATAAGTGGGTGCTTACCTTTCCAGTTATCGATAAGTACATAGTCTATAAATCAATAAATAGCTTAAATAAATTTAAAAATGTTCGTTTTACACAATATGTAATTCAAAAATCATTTTTTAGAATGCTAATTCTTGTCAAATCAATTTTTTTGATTTCTATTATATCAAAAATAAATGTAGCTAAAAATTATTTATTATCATTATTGCCCTCTGGGAAAGGGCCAAGTTTCGATATAAGAAATAACAGCTGGTTTGATATTACTATAGTAGGTAAATCAAAAAATAAAACAACTACTACTGTAATCAAAGGTGGAGACCCTGGTTATGGAGAGACTTCAAAATTTATTTCAGAAACAGCTCTTTCTATTATTTTAAACTTTGACCAATTATTGGCAAACAAAGGGATATTAACACCAATGGAATGCACTGGAGATATCTTAACTCAAAGATTAAAAAAATCAGGTATTTTAGTAGAAACTAGAATAGAAGATGATTAATGTAAACATAAATCCTTCTTGGAATGCAGTTTTAGCAGATGAATTCAATAAGAGTTATTTCAATAAACTCACAAATAGATTAAGGATTGAATATAATTCAAATAGAATATATCCTCATCCAACAAAAATATTTAATGCATTTAATTTAACTCCATTCAATAAAGTTAAAGTTGTTATTATTGGTCAAGATCCATATCATGGTGAAAATCAAGCTCACGGTCTATGTTTTAGCGTAAATAATGGTGCTAAAATTCCTCCATCTTTAAATAATATATTTAAAGAGTTGAAATCAGACCTCAATATTAGCCTACCAAATTCAGGAAATCTATCTTCATGGGCAGAACAAGGTGTATTGATGTTGAATTCTGTATTAACAGTTAGGAGTGGAGTTGCAAACTCACACAAGAAGATTGGATGGGAAATATTTACTGAAAATGTTATTCATATAATCTCTTCAAAACTAAGTAATATTGTATTTATACTTTGGGGTAGACAAGCACAAAAAAAAATTAAAATTATTAATACCAATAAACACCTAATACTTAAATCAGTGCATCCATCTCCATTGTCTGCGTATAACGGCTTTTTTGGTTGCAAGCATTTTTCGCAATGTAATGCATATTTAAAAAAATTCAATAATGAAGAAATTGATTGGTCCTTAAGGTAGTATTTAGATGAAACTTTTATATATTGAGCCCTACTATGGAGATTCTCATAAAAACTGGATAGAGCAATTCAAAAAATATTCAGCCCATGATATTGATATTATAAAATTACCAGGCAATAAATGGAAGTGGAGGATGCATGGCGGAGCGATATCTTTAGCAGAGCAGTTTATTAAAAAGAATAAAAAATATGACCTCATACTTTGTTCTGACTTTCTTAATCTACCTGTATTTAAATCTCTAACTTCCAATTATACCACAAATATCCCATTTATAATGTATTTTCATGAAAACCAAATTGCCTACCCATGGCCTAATCATGATCCAGATAAAAAACTAGAAAGAGATTTTCATTACTATTATATTAATCAAACATCTGCTTTAGCATCAGATTGGTCTTTATTTAACTCATATTATAATAAAAATAGCTTTTTAGATGGTCTTGAAGAATACTTGAAAAAGATGCCTGATAATGCAAATATGAATACAATAGATCAAATAGATGAGAAATCATCTATTTTACATTTAGGATGTGATTTGAAGAAGTTTGATAAGTATAAAATTAATAGACGAAATAAAATTCCAAATATTTTATGGAATCATAGATGGGAGTATGATAAAAACCCACAATTATTTTTTGACTCGCTTGTGAAAATTAAAGAATCTAATTTGGACTTTAATTTGATTGTCCTTGGAGAACAATTTTCTACATATCCTGAAATTTTCGATTTAGCAAAAGAAGAACTTTGCAATGAAATAATTCATTGGGGCTATTGTGATTCATTTGAAGAATATTCAAAGTGGCTATGGAAAAGTGATATAATCCCTGTAACTTCAAAACAGGACTTTTTTGGAATCAGTATTGTTGAAGCAGTATACTGCAATTCAAAACCTATACTTCCGAATAATTTAGCATATCCTGAAATTTTTGATATATCAAAAAATAAAAAAATATTTTATAATGATGATTTAGATTTTTTTAATCAATTGCATGATGAAATCTTGAACTTCAATTCAGAAAATTCATTTTTAAATGAAATGAATAAATTTGATTGGACAAATATGATAAAACAATATGATAAAACATTTACTAACCTAAAGGAGAAATTTTCTGAACCAAGCT